>Ga0206847_10057_pt1 | contig 42344 bp, 35 predicted proteins | sample Alteio_BWOrgCont_17_FD_152880 | JGI IMG/M metagenome (GOLD analysis project Ga0206847, IMG submission 152880) | Enriched cells from forest soil in Barre Woods Harvard Forest LTER site, Petersham, Massachusetts, United States -... | ecosystem: Environmental > Terrestrial > Soil > Temperate forest >... | reverse complement strand
GTATTCACCGGGCCATTGGGCGAAAACTCCAACCGCATGGCGTTGGCGCAGCCGACGTTGCAAACCGCCGCGCCGAAGAGATCGGGGCGATCGGTGATGGCGCGGCTGATCAGGATGCCGCCTGCGCTCGTGCCTGTGCCGCCGAGTTTCTCGGGACTGGTATAGCCTTTCTTCACCAGATATTCGGCGCAGGCGATGAAGTCTTTCCAGGTATTGGGCTTGGTGGTCTTAAAACCGGCCTTGTACCAAGCTTCGCCTCTTTCGCTCCCGCCGCGGACATGGGCAAAGGCGAGGACGATCCCGCGCCTGGCCAGCGAATAGCGCACACTAAAGTAGGGGGTATAACTATTGCCGTAAGCGCCATACCCCTCGAGGATGCAACAGTTGGACCCGTTCTGGGGAAGATCTTTGCGGTGAATGATGGAGAGCGGGACCATCGTGCTGTCGTAACTGGGCGCTTCGACTTCCTCGCTGATCAGATTTTCGAAGCCGGGATAAGTGACGCTGGAATCGAAAGCGCTGGTCGTAAAGGTGTCGTTCTCCGCGTCGTAATCGAAAGTCTTCTTGGGCACCGTCCAGGAGGTGATGCTCACCAGGCAGCGATCGCTCTTCCAATCCGGGCACTCGACGCTGAGCATTCCGGACAGCGGCAGTTTCACCTCGGAAGTTTTACCAGAGGCGAATTCATATTTCGCGAGGCGGCCCGTCACCCCATTGGAATACACAATCAGGAGATAACGCGGGCACTTAACGATCGCCTCGATGGAGTCCGCCGCCTCGGGCACGACGGTCTCGGCATGCGCCCAATCAGGATGCGTCACGCTGGTGCGCACCACCTTGTATTTGGGCGCGTCGGTGTGCGTCACCGCGTAGATCTGCTGGTCGTGGAATTCGAACCCGCGGACGAGATTATCCGAAGGCTTGCACAGGACAGTCCATTTGATTTTCCCGCTCTTCAGCTCGGAGGCCGGCGCGTAGAAGATCCGCATTTCGTTTTGCACCGTGCCGACGGAGCCGACGAGGTAATCGGGGTAGGATTCCGGGATGCCCGCGGAAGGCATCTCCTTAGCGGAAATGTCGAGTTCGGGGTGGCTTTCGTCGCTGAAAATATCGGTGTCGCTGGCGACGTCGGCGCCCAGCATGTGCCACTTGGTTTTGCGATCCAATTCGATGTCGGGACTCTTGATATCCGTGACCTTCCCCATGTCATAGAAGAAGGACTTGCTGTCCGGCGCCCAGCCCGTAGGTCCCATGGAAGGGTACATCTTATCCGGAAGGAGCGTGTCCCGGTCCACCTCCAAAACGCGGAGTTCAGAATACTCCGCGCCGCCCGATGAGAGGCCCATCAACACATCCTTGCCGTCCCAGGAAGGGACGATGCTTTCGATGGTGGTGACCACGCCGGCCTTATACGTGCCGGGATCGAAGAGAAGCTTTTCAGCCCCATTCCAGCCTTCGCGAAAATAAAGTTTGCCGACGTTCTCTCCGCCCAAAGTTTTCTTGTAGAAAAACCGGCCGTTTTCGTAGGTGATTTCGCCATAGGTCGCGGGCTTGAGCTTATCGAGCCCCATCCACTCCTCGACGAGCGCCTCGCGCGCCGAGATTTTGGCGAGCAGGCGATCCGTCAATTCCGCCTGCGCCTTGAACCAAGCCTCCGTCTTCTTGTCTTTCAGATTCTCCAGCCAGCGATACGGGTCCTGGTAGGTCTTTCCAAAGTAGGTATCCGAGGCGTCGCCGGTTTTGGTCGGGGGATAATCCCACCCAGCCTGACAATCGAAAGCAAACGAGACGAAAAGAGCGGAAGCGAGGAGGGTCTTCATATTCGGAGGCCGCAGAATAGGACACCGGCAACGCTTTGCAAAGCGGCAACAGGCGCGGAGCTGGTGAGGTGTGGGGGGGCAATGTGGCAGCGGCGTCCCGCCGCTTGGCCTCTCGCTCTAACCAATATTGGTTGGGGCAATTTTCAAAAAGAGGCGGGGACGCCTCTTCCACTATGTAGGGGCGGCCGGCCCTGAAATGCTTCACCGCCCCCCGACGCCATCGGCGGACTTCGTCACGCTAGGCTTCCCCGTCCCAGCATCCACAACCTCCGCGGTGACGAAAACCAGCAACCGCGCGACGATGTGATTCGTCTGCGAGCTGATGACTTTCCCCGCTTCATCCGTATCCTCCACGGTTTGTTCATCCGTCCTGGGCTGCATTTCCAGAATCACCGTCTGTCCGGACGTCAGCGTCGCGCCCGCCGACATTTTCCTTTCCGTGAAGTTTGGCTCCTTCCATCCGCTCTTGTGGTTTGCATAACCGGCGAACTCCACAACCTCCGAAGACAGATCGAGGTGGATCTGGTGGTTTCTCATGACCTTGGGAAGCACCGCGAGAGCGATCCCACAGTCCTTGCTCGTCAGCCGGCCCGCCCTGTCCTTGTAGGCGAATTTGCGCGTGATTTCGATGCTGCCTCGCTGGTGGTCTTTCGTGGTCAATCTCGGAGCGCTGAGAAGATCGATGCCCTTTCGTTGGCTAAGCTGCCTGATCAGCTGCTGAAACTGGGGGTCCGTGAAAACGCCCACGAAGCGCGGCGTCTTTTTGAGCTCGTCGAACGGCGCCGGCAACGGCGAGTGCGGGTGCATGTCATCGGAAAAGTCCTCGATGAGTTTGGCCTGGATGAGAATCTGTAGCGCAAGGGGGTTCGGAGCGGCGGTCCTGGTAGCGCCAAGAAAGGTCATAAGAGCAATGCCAAGGCAGAGGATGGTTTTCATGAGGGGATGGGATGCGGGTCGGGAGGCGATGGACTGAATACGAGCGCGCAGAGCGGCGCCGCGTTGAAAGATCCCGACAAACGCGAGACTCAGTCCGCGATAACCAAAGACGGTCTCGACCTTCAGCAGCGTGTGGCCGTAGGCGACGCGGTGGATCTGGTCCTTTCCACCTAGCGCCTGCGCGTCGCAGGCCGTCTCGCGGTCGAGGCGGGCCTTAAAGAAAGCCAGCCAGAGCAGCGGATTGAACCAGTGCAAAACCAGCAATGCGCACACCAGCGCATGGATCGGAAGATCGCCGCGCTTGATGTGCGTGACTTCATGCCTCAGGACCAGTCGCGCCTCGTCTGTCGTCAGCAAATCCTCAAATTGCGCGGGCAACAGCAACACAGGACGCAGCAAGCCCGTGACCGCAGGACTTTGGACCGCTGGCGAGACCCACACTTTCGGAACCCGGCGCAGCCCGAGTTCTCCGGCTAAAGCAGCCAGTTCGCGCTCCAGAGTCCGACTCACCGGGATCACGCTGCGTCTCACCTGCCACAAAGTTTGCGCGTAGGCAGCGCCACCAAGGAGAGCCATGCCCAGCGCGCCCCCGAACCACGTCCAGCACAGGACCTGGCGCCATGAAATCGGGGCTCGCGCTTCCGCGACCGCGGTTGACGACGTCTGGCCTGACTGAATGCCACGCTCCACGGAGAGCGAAGTTTTCGGCCGCGACAAAGGAGCCAGAGGCGCGACCGAATCAATGCTCCACGAGCTTTCCGGATATGCGGGCGCCAGCAACACGATTATCACCGGCAGCCACAGAGCGCTGCGCCATCGCGGTGACACACGATGCCTAACTAGTGGCTGGACCGCGAGGACCGCCAGCGTGAGAAAGGAAGCGCGCAGGTTGGCGGCGACGACCCAATCAAAAAGGCGCAGGAGCGTTTCCATGGCTGGTCAGGATTTGAGCGATTGATCGAGGATCCTCTTCAGTTCGCGGACTTCTTCGGCCGTCAGCTTGCTGTTTTGGGCGAAGTGAATGAGGAGCGATTTCGCGGCGCCACCAAAGACACGCTCCATGAAAGACTCGCCCTCGGCCCGCACACAGGCTTCCCGTTTGATCGCCGGCAGATAGGTGCGCGTGCCTAAAGCGTTTTCCCCGGTTTTGAGCGCTCCTTTATCGAGCAGGCGCGTCAGTAGTGTGCGCACGGTGTTTTCCGCCCAGTTCATCGTGGGGCGCAGATTCTTGGTCAGCTCGGACGCAGTCTGCGGAGAAGAAGCCCAGAGGGCCTCCATGATCGACCATTCGGAATCGGAAATATCGGGCAGCGGCATTGCAACCGCAAGTCACTACATCTGTAGGGATGTGTCAACTACAAATGTAGGGAAGTGGTGGAGGGGGAGTGGCTGATGGAGTGATGGAGTGAGCGGAGGAGCACGCAATGTGGAAGCGGCGTCCCCGCCGCTTGGCCTCCCGCTCCAACCAATATTAGTGGCACGGCTTCGATAAGAGGCTAGCCTCTTTCCAGGACCACCGCCAGCAACCCTTCGGCAAGCTCAGGGCCTTGAGCCTGTCGAAACGGCTCTCCCGAAAGGCTCGGCGTGGACGCCTCTTCCACTATGCATGTGCTCGAAACCTCGGGTTCTACACAAGTTATATTCGAGCTTGCGCAGCCTCTCGCAGAAACGAAAATCCTTACAGGTTGCCTATGGAGGCCAAGCCCCGGGAACTCATATTGGTCCCTTTTTAATTCATAGAATGCCAACTCCCAGAACATTGAACCACACTGAAAACATCTATCTTCTGGGGCAACTCGCGGTGATGCTGCTGAGCAGCTTCTTCTCGGTTTCTTGCTGTATCGGGGCCGACGAACCGGAACCTCACGGCGCATTCATGGTGACTTTGTTGCCTCGTGATTTGCCGGTGGATCAGGTGGAGATCCATCTTTTTGCCACCGGCCCTTTTGGAGGCGGAGGTCAGGGAGCGCAGCATCAGAGCGGCAGTCACGACTTTTTTATTCCCGAAGGAACAGCAAAGACGCTCAAAGCCATTATTTGCTGCCCTGGCTATGACATTGCCACGATCAGCGTGCCCTCCGTCGCTGCTTCCACGCATGGAGCTTTAGTCACGATGAAGCGGCTTTCGATGATTCGGCTTTCGATGATTCGGCTTTCGATGATTCGGCTTTCGGGCCAAATTGCTTCTTACAAGCCGGGTGCTGAAAAAGATCCGGTCGTTTGCAGCGACTACGTGGCGGATTGGGGAATGAAATTTCTTGGATACTCTGAGGGAATGGTTCCAACATTCAAAGTCGCGGTCGTTCCTCTCTTGCCCGATGGAAGCTTCTCCGCGGAAATTCCTGATTTCTCCCATGTGCCTTACAAGTCCTACTCAGGGACCGCCGCGGATTTGCAACTCTTCGTGCGGAGCAAAAAGAGTTGGAACATTCTTCTGGATCTCACTCCTAAATCGGATGGCACACCGGGGGAGAGATTGAAGATCAAGGCGTCCTACGATAATCCGACGTTATTCTCTATCCGCCGCTCCCATTAGGGTTTTTTAAAAGCCCTATCGTTGGCATCATCGCTCTCTTCATGCCTCAATCGATGGCGCCACCCGAAAGAAAGGGTTCTCCAATTTGTCGTACGACGTCGTCGCTCCAACGGACACTCAGATCGTGATTCTGCATCCACTCGACGCGGACGAGGCCATTTGCATAAATCGCGTCTGGCATGCCCGCCGGTTGAAAAGCGATCTTGATCATGACGAGTTTGGATTTCACGACAAAACCTGGAACATAGTAGCGCTCACCATAACCCCATCCGCCATCGGCACGCATTGATTTCTCTACTTCCTTCCGGGTCATGCCGACGTGAACCTTCTCCAAGGCTTGGCGTACTTGTCTTGGAAGACTTTCGATATCGACAGTAGATTCGCTATCCTTATCCTTGGCTGGCGCTGTCGCTCCCGGCGCCTCTCCGAAACCAGAGAGCGCCACGCTCAAGAATATGCAAATGGCCGGAAGGACGGTTTTCATGCCTAATAGGCGGAGAGGAGGATGCGAAGTGAACATCGTGTTGAGTGCCGTTAGGTTCGCGAATTGTCCTACAATCGACGAATGCGAGCCGCCTGGAACAATAGGAATTCCCGGAGGTCTTGTCGAGGGCATTTATAAACGGGCTCCGAAAGCTTCGGCGAGGACGCCTCTTCCACTATGAAGACGCGGCCAACCCGCCGCCGAGCGAACTCGGCGGCGGGATGGAGCAGTGACGACGGCTCCGGTTTTAGCCGTTTGGAATGTCAAAGAACAGTTAGGGAGACCGTCCCGCAGTCGCGGGATCCCGCAAGGCGGGAGAACAAGGGGCCCCGGCACAGAGGAAATGAATGGCGGGGCAGCCGACTACAGGGCGTGAATCAACGAATCATAGCGAATCAAAGTAAAACGTTGTCGGTTTGGGGTGGAGTGGGTCGAACTTGGAATGGCCGCGAAGAGGCACAAAAAGGCGAAAAAAGGGTAAGGCAGTGGTTGAGTGAGTGGGGTTGGTTATGGCGATCAAGGTGAATCAATGTGAATCAAGGTGAATCAAGGTGAATCAAGGTGGATAGGTTCTGTGGTTCTGATGCCTGGAGTTTAGAACCGAGACACCGTGGTGTTCTACCGCGACAGAAAGGCATATTAAAACGCAGAGATAGCAAAGGCGCAGAGAAGGAATCTGCCCGAAATGCAAAGGAATTAAGGGCTGGCGCTGCGAGGGGCACAGGGGGTTCGGATAAAAGCTCTGGCAGTAGCCGCGGGGAGAAGGTGGTGGTAATAGCGGATCAAGGTGAATCAAGGTAATAATGACTGCTTTTTGGCCGTGGTGGATGACTGATCGGAGTGAATCGGACTGAGTCGGAGACCGGAAATGGGAGACCGGAAACCGGAAAGGGATGAGAGGGCAGCGAAAAACGGAGCATCGATCATCGGATCAAGGTGAATCAAGGTGACGATAGTTGTTCTTTTAGCGGCGGATCAGGGCGGATCGGACTGCCCGCCTACGCCGGAGGCTTCGGCGAGGCGAGGCGCTGGGTTTGCAGAGAGTTCGGATAGATGCTTTCGCAGTCGCCGAGACGAGGGTTGGCGGTCACAGCGAATCATAGTGAATCATAGTGAATCAAGGTGGATCGGTTGGTGGCTCCGGGCGGCGGTAAATGGGAGAGCTAGTGCTTACTTGCATTGATACGCGATATGTGGTATCAACGAGTGTATGGGAAGAAATGCCCCTACCATTCCTTGTGATCCTCGCGACCGGCAGGAACTCGAACGACTGGCGCGCAGTCGGAGTGGTTCCAAACAAATGACGGAGCGCGCGCAGATCGTCCTGGGTTGTCTGGCGGGCCTGCGGGTGCAGGAGGTGGCTCGCGCCTGCCGCACGCGCCCGAATACCGTGATCAAATGGCGGCAACGCTTCGCGCAAGGCGGCCTGGCTGGCTTGTGCGATGCGCCGCGCCCAGGAGCCAAGCCGGTTTATGGCGAGGATTTTCGTAACCGGGTGCTGGCGCTGCTGGAGCAACCGCCGCCGAAAGGCCAGGCGAGTTGGGACGGTCCGGCGGTGGCCGCCCGGCTTCAGGGGTCTGTGCATGCGGTGTGGCGAGTTTTGCGTCAGGAAGGGATTTGTTTGCAGCGGCAGCGCTCCTGGTGCGTCAGTACGGACAAGGAATTTGCCGCGAAGGCCGCCGACATTGTCGGGCTCTATCTCAATCCGCCAGAAAAGGCGTTGGTGATCTCGGTCGATGAAAAGCCGAGCATCCAGGCCCTTGAGCGAAAAACCGGTTACGTGGAAACCGACAACGGCAAAATCGTGCGCGCTTACAAGAGCACCTATCGGCGCCACGGCACGCTGAACCTCTTTGCGGCGTTGAAGGTGGCTACTGGTGAAGTCAAAACGGCAATCACTACTTTGAAAAGACGGGAAGAGTTCCTGCAATTTATGGATCAAATCGTGGCCGAATCCTCCGCGGACCAAGAACTGCACGTCATCTTGGACAACTATTGCACGCACAAAAAATGTGACGCCTGGCTGGCCCAGCACCCCAAGGTCCATTTCCACTTCACGCCAACCTCGGCCAGTTGGCTCAACCAAGTCGAAATCTGGTTCGGGATCTTATCGCGAAAGGCGCTGCGCGGTCTCAGCGCCCAAAGCACGACGGAATTGCGCCAAGCTATCGAGGCCTTCGTGGAGACCTACGCCAAACAGGCAAGGCCATTCAAATGGAGGAAACGCGAGGTGAAGGGCTCACAGCTCAGAAATACTATCGTTAATCTACGCAATTAAGCACTAGCTGCGGTAGTGACGGTGATGCGAGTTCAACGCGCAGGATGCCCGATGATATGTCTCGCCCGAGGTCACCTGCCGCCGCTTCTCGCCCATCGCCTGCCTTCGCTATTCCCCTGCGCCTCCTCGGTCCCGTGCGCCGCCGCCTCGGAGGTTTTGCCATTTTCGTGGGGCGTCCGGCTCCGGGACGCGATGCTTTTCGGGAAGCGAGGGGAATTCGGGCCTTTCGGCGACGATTCGCTGGTTCGGTGAGTGCGTAGTATTCGAGTTCATGGGCGGGCCCATGCCGAAACGGATTGGCATGTCAATAATAAAACGCGCGCAAAGATTGAGCGATCGAGGCCGCCGTTTTCGGCTACGGAAAAATATTTGGAGGGTAGGACAGGTTTTGTCCGGGGAGGGGTGCGATATTCATGCGCATGAAGACGCACCTTGCCGAACTTGCTTTCATTCTCGATCGATCAGGCTCCATGCAGCACCTGGCCGGCGCCGCGATCGAAGGGTTCAATCATTTCCTGAAGGAACAGCAATCCGCTCCCGGGTGGGCGCGGCTTACGCTCGCGCTTTTCGATGACGAATATCTTCTTCCCGCGGAGTCTCTTCCCGTCGCGGAGGTGCTGCCGCTCGACGAACACAGCTATGTGCCCCGGAATTCGACCGCCTTGCTCGACGCCATCGGCCGAACCGTGGATGAACTCGGCGCGCGCCTCGCGGCGATGCCCGAGGGCGACCGCCCCGGCAAGGTGATCGTCGCTATTCTGACCGATGGATTGGAAAACGCCTCCATTCACTATACCTGGAGGGACATCGCCGGACGGATCAGGCATCAGACCAATGTCTATGGCTGGGAGTTTCTCTTCCTCGGCGCGAACCAGGACGCCATCGCTACGGCCGCGCAACTCTCGATCGCGGCTGCGAACTCCGCCACCTTCCAGGCCGATCGAGCGGGGGTGAAATCGACGGGCGGCGCTCTGGCGCGCAAGAGCCGAGCCCTGCGCGCGCAGAGCCTCGGGGGCGGCGCTCCGGAAGTCGTCGCGGATGCCGCCGCGAAGATGAGCGATCTTGTCAGGGAGGAAGATCGGAAGGAGAGGGGAGGAGGAAAATGACGAAACCAGCGAGCCTTTCGGGGTAGATGCAGGTGGTATGAAAGGACAGGGATGAGAATGACGAATGGCCACAGCGCGGCATAGCCGCAACCAAAGGCATTTTTAACGCAGAGATCGCAGGGGCGCAGAGAAGAAACCTACGCAGAATGCGATGAATTTAAAGGTTGGCACTGTAAAAAGGCGCTGTTTGGGAGGTTCAAGCACAATGATAAAAATAACAAAACGGAAAGAGTTCGAAGCTGGTGATTTACTCCGCAAATCTTCTGGCTATCGCTGCGGTGAATGCGCCACTCTCGACGTCACCCCTGAACGGAAATGGAGCATGAGAGGCAACTCACATCGCGCGGTCTTGGTTGGCGTGGCCTGCGGCCATTCGCCTGGGGGAGAGCTGTGCCCGAAGTTGCGGCGTCCGAGATTCCAGATTTTTAACAATGCCACCCTCCATCCAAACATCGATTGGTCACGGCGGCCATTCCGCCGAAGTGAAAATGCATTTGATCCTCGACGGCCAGACGCTTTCCGTCCGCCAACTCGGTCCGGATTTTCTCATTCTGGCCACGGCCATCGAGCATGCGCCGGCGACCGCTCGGTTGTATTTATCCGTGGATGGAAATGTGCGCGAGCGGTACATATATTTGCCGGAAGGGATATCGATGAAGACCAGGCGGGTCGTTATTGCGAAGGTGGGATAAGGGCCGACACCGGGGCTGCATTGGCAACCCCCGCGTGGAATGGGGTCGCACGCTCGTGCGCGCAGATTCTCGGTTCGCAGCGTGGAATTACGCCCGCGTGGCCGACCCGCAATTTGAGAAGCAGGCCGCCAGACGGAACCCAAGTTGATGCCCAAGGGATTGGGCTGCGGGACGGAGATCATCTTGCCGCCCACGCGGGCAAAAGACCAAATCATTCTTCAACGGGGCCGCCCCCGCAGCCCGACTCAAATTAAAATAATATGAAAAACGGGGTCAACTGAAAATACGCGGGCAAAAAAACACATCATTAACATTCAATTGACTCGCATCCGTCGATTGCGTTACGCACTCGAATGTGGATCCGAAAAAAACGAGCCTGACTCCCGAGGAATCTGCCTGCGTACGATTACTTCAGAATCCGTACGCAGTGTTAAACTTCGTTGATGAAGACAATCCAACCACCATTGATCAGTCAGAACCCAAAGAAGTTTTCCCCAAACCCACCCAAGAGACAAGCCTATGAACCTCAATACTCTCCACCACGCCGTTAGCGGCACCGCTGCTGCACTTCGTTCCCGCACCCGTCTCCAACCTGCTGGCGGCGAAGGTGATAAGGTCTTCCCTCCAACCTATGCTGGCGCGGTCTATGCTAAAGAAGATCGGCAGATCAACGGCGCAAAAGTGCCTTGCGTGCTAATTGATTCCGTTCAGGCCCAAGCCAATCGTTTGGAAGAGGCGCTGCAGCGAGCCTTGGACAGTGGAGTGCTGAAGGACCTACCTGTCTTGAATGTGGATTTCACCGGTCTAGGCTTGCTCGATGAAATCGGTCGCGTGAGTAGCTTGGAAGCTCCTCATCGAATCGCCGACGCCATCCTCCGCGACAGCTTGCACGAGGGGCAGCCTTTCCGGAAAAGCGAACTTGGGAAATCGCTCGATCAGGCGAGCCTGCAAAACGCGACACCGCTCTACAAACTGTGCCCAACTGCGCTGGTTTTTGGTTTGTGGGATTCCACAGGGCCGAAAGGGGGGCTCGGAGCGAAGTTCCAGCGTGCGTTGGTTTCGGAGATCATCGGTGTCAATGCGCAGATTGGAGTAAAGACGAGCAGCCGGATCGATCCATTGGGAATGCGGGCGGCAGCGAAGGTGATTAAAAAGGCCGACGGAAGCTACGAACTTGCTGGGGAGAAAGCAAAGGACGCGGTCTCCCCGTCGGAGGTGAATCACGGGAACATCGTCCCTGATATTACTAAAGAAGGTGGCGCTGGCGGTGCGACGCTCGACTACGCCGAGCAAACCGTGGTGATTTCGCTGCCGGCACTGCGCAAGTTACGTTTTCCGATTGACGGTAAAACCACTCCTGAGCGCGACTCCGCGGCTCGGACTGTGTTAGCTGCGCTCGCTTTGGTTTCGGCGACTCTCGCGGCAGAAAGCGGATTCGATCTTCGGTCACGCTGCCTGCTTTGGCCCACGGACGTAATGAAGTGGGAACTGCTTGAGAAGCCTGGACAGAAGCCGGCGGAATTCACTCTGAAGGCAGAGGATGCGATCAAATTGTTGAATGAAGCCGTCGTGGCTGCGGAGAAGCTTGGCCTCATCTGGCAGAAAGAGCCTGTGAAGCTCACGCCGTCGCCGAATCTCGTCACCCTGCTCAAGCGTTCCCAAGACATCGCCGCCAAGACTCCGGCGAACGCTACTGGTGGATAAACAAAAGGCACGATCATGTTTGCCTTTGGCATTGATTTCATCACCCGCGTTGCGGTGATGACGGACCCGGCGAGTCGGGAGAAAGCCGAGTGGCCGCCTCACCCGGCGCGGGTCTTCATGGCGCTAGTCGCTGCGCATTACGATTCCAAGCCACTCCCGGAAGATGGTGCTGAAGCAGCTACCGCGTGGCGACAGGAGCGTGCTGGGTTAGAGTGGCTGGAAAAGCAAGGGGCACCCGAGATGAGCTGGCCGGAAGTCGCGTCGCGCGACGTGGTAAAGGTTTATGTTCCGGTGAACGACGCGTCGGTGACTCAGAGTCCTGAACGCGTGAAGGAGGCGGAAATGCGTTCCGCATTAGGCGTGATGCCCGACCAGCGAAGCCGCCAAGAGCGAACGTTCCCGGCGGTGTTCGTCGACGGTGAAGATCCGAAATGTTTCGTTCACCTTATTTGGCCTAATGCGGAACCGTCTGGCGGGCTCCTTGGATCGTTGGAGAGCTTGGCTGAGAAAGTGATTCGTATCGGCCATTCGTCTTCACTAGTGCGAATGTGGGTCGAACTGAAGGAAAAGCTTCCCGTACGGATTCACGCTCCCAGTTTCAAGCCGACAAAAACTCGCCGCGGTTTGCAACTCCGAGTTCCTGCGCAAGGTTTTCTCGCGGATCTTGAGCAACGTTTTAACGCAAGCGAGATCGATGCCTTTTTTGATCTATCTGAAAAAATCTCGACGACAAAAGGCAAAGATAGCAAACAGGCAAAGGCCGATTTTGCGGAGCGTTTTGGAACGGAGTGGAGTCGTAGCGCCAGTGCTCCGGTGCGCCAGCGGCCATCTGCTGGGTTCACGGCGCATTACGGGCCGAAGGATGAACCGGAGCTTGCGGTGGTTCCGTCTCCATTCGACCCCGACCTACTCGTCCTCACCAAGCAGGAAGGTCCCGTGCTAGGCTTGGAATCGACCGCGGCACTGACTGCTGCCTTGCGTGGGCTGCTGCTTCAGGACGCGGAGGGCAAGCCGGAGTGGTTCACTGGGCACAGCGCGCCCGGAGTGGCTTCCACCGGCGGGCACATGGCGCTGCTCCCACTGGCGTATGTAGGTGGTGAACATGCGGACGGTCACATCATGGGTCTGGCGATCGCCTTTCCGCGCAGTGTCTCCGCATTGGAACGGTCTAAGTGCTTCCGTGGACGTCTCTTCAATCCGCACGGTGAAGATCTCGATCTCGAATTGCAGATGGGGAGTCTTGGCGTTTGGACCGTGCGCCGCGAAGAACGAAGCTCCCCTCCTTTGGCGTTACGTCCGATCAACTGGACGGAACCGTCCACCGTATGGGCCAGCGTCACACCCGTGGTGCTTGATCGCCACCCGAAGCACGACCAGCGCACCGAACGCGTCCAATGGCTGGAGGAAGTTGTGGCGGGCATCACCCAAAGTTGCGAACGACAGGGACTGCCTGAGCCTGAATTGATCGATGTGGATAAGACCTCGTGGCATCTCGGCGCTCCCCGCTCGCGGCCCGGCCCAAGTGGAATGCCGTGGCTCCCGGGCAAGGAAGGCTCCGCACTGCGACAGCAAGTGCATGTGCTCATCCAGTTTCCTTGCGAGGTGGAGGGACCAATTCTTCTTGGTGCGGGCCGCTTCCGCGGCTACGGCCTCTGCAAACCCCTCGGCTTTCGTACAAAATGAGCCTGCCACTTACCGTCGACGAGTTTCCCGCATTCTTTCGCGAGTTGTGGGACCGGGGCGCTTTCCCGTGGCAAGTGGAATTCGCACGTCGTGTCTGTGCTGGAGAATGGCCAAAATACGTCGCTGCTCCAACTGGCAGCGGTAAGACCGCATGTCTTGACGCCGTCGTCTTTGCGCTTGCGGTGCAGACCGAGGTGCCCGTCCAAGAGCGTACCGCGGGCCGCCGCATCTTTTTCATCGTGAATCGCCGCGTCATCGTGGATGAAGCATATCGACGCGCGGGCGAATTATGTCAGAAGCTCGTCGACGCCGCGCCCGAATCCATCACCGGACGAGTGGCTGCGGCCCTGCGCTCGCTGACCGGCCAGAGCGAAAGCCATCCGCTCACGCGCACGCAGCTCCGCGGCGGTATCTACCGGGACCGTAGTTGGGCGAGTTCGCTGCTGCAACCGATGATCATTTGCGGAACTGTGGATCAGGTTGGTTCACGCCTGCTCTTCCGCGGATACGGTGTGAGCGACCAAGCGCGGCCCGTTCAAGCTGCACTCGTGGCACAGGATAGCGTCTTGATCGTCGATGAAGCGCACATTAGTCGTCCTTTCATCCAAACGCTAGAGTGGGTGAAAAAGTACCGCAGTTCCCAGCCGAACGACAGCCAAACGATTCGGTTTCCGTTCCAGTTGGTACAGATGACAGCGACTCCGCCCGCCGGCACGAGGGAATCAGAACAGATCGCATTGAGCGCTGCGGATTACGAGCACCCCGTGCTCCAGCCGCGCCTCTCCGGCGCGAAGCACGCGCAACTAGTCATCGAAGAAAAAGCCAAGGGAAAAGCGCGAGACGAGCAAATGGCAAAACGGCTGACGAAGGAAGCCCAACAAATTCTCGCCGCGCACCAGCCTAGGTCACTAGCCGTTATGGTCAATCGCGTCGCCACGGCGCGCTTGGTCGCGGAAGAACTTCGCAAAACACCTGGCGTTCGCGTTGCGTTGCTTATCGGGCGTTTGCGACCGTTGGATCGCGAGTCGCTCACAGGCGAAATCCAAAAGCGTCTTCGGACCGGCGCCGTTCCCCAGAATTCCGAAATCGGGGAAATCGTAGTTTCTACCCAATGTCTGGAGGTTGGCGCCGATCTCGATTTCGACGCCCTCGTGACTGAGGCCGCCAGTCTTGACGCGCTCCGGCAACGCTTCGGGCGACTGAACCGGGGGGGGCGAGACATAATCCCCCGCGCAGTGGTCGTTCTTCCGGCTGATCAAAGCCTCGCCGTGGACAAACTCGACGACGACGCCCCGTCCGATCCGATCTACGGTAACGCCATTCCGCGGACGTGGCATTGGTTGCAGAGTATCGCGAAGGATGGGTTCGTCGATTTCGGAATAAATGCAATGGCTGCCCACCTGAAGGCGTTTCGTGAAGCGAACGACGACAAGACGCTCGACGCATTGCTATCGCCGACCGGGAGCGCTCCCGTGCTGCTGCCGGCTTATCTCGACTGTTGGGTCCAGACCAATCCTGCGCCCGCCGGCGATCCCGACGTTGCCCTCTTCCTGCACGGACCACAGCGGGACATGGCTGAGGTTCAGGTTTGCTGGCGGGCAGATTTGTCGGAGGTCTTCCGCGCTGATGTCTGGACGGAAACGCTGAGCCTCTGTCCTCCGACCACCGCTGAATGCTTACCCGTACCGCTGCACGTCTTTCGAGCCTGGATGACTCCGCAGAAGAAGTTCCAGGACTTATCGAGCGATGCGGATGAAAAGGTCGAGTTTCTAGACCGCAATGAACTCGCTGAGTTTGCCCGCGTCCCTGCCTTGATCTGGAATGGCCCAGAGAAGAGCTGCGCCGCTCAGCGGGTCGGCGACATTAGGCCTGGTGATACCATTGTGCTGCGCGCCCAGGATGGCGGCTGGGAAACGCTCGGTATTTTACCCGGTGCTCCGCGCGATCCCGCGAACACACCCAATCTATCGTTGGATTGGGCGCAACTCCGCCGCTTGGATGTAGCCGAGCGAGGCGCGGCTGATGCTCGGCATCGGGTGATCTTGCGCGTTCACCGCGCTCTGTGGCGACAAGTGGAAAAGGGTACTCCCGAGGCCGAGTTGCTGAAAATGGCGACGGACGAAAACGAGGAATGGCGCCGCTCGGAAGTCAAAGAACTTCTCGAACGATTGCTGAATGACGAATCGTGGCTCGGGAGTGTCGGTGTCTCAGAGATGAAGAACGTCCGTCACCTTGCGGACCAGAAGCCATCGCACCTTCTGATAGAATCCTATCCGAATAATGCTGGGTTCGTCATAACGACGCGTTCCCCGCTTCCGAACAAAGACGCGCAGGAATTCGAGACCATAGTCGCCGATCCGGACGCCCTATTGGAAGCGCGCGATGCGATCGAGCTTTGCGACCACACGCGCGATGTGCTCCGGCATGTTGACTCCGTGCTGTCCCTGCTCCCGCTGGAGCCGTGGCGCGAGGCATTGATGATGGCTGCCGCGTTGCACGATTGGGGCAAAGTTGATTGGCGCTTTCAAGCCATGCTCCGCTCCACCTCGGTCTTCGCTGCAATGGCGAGTAGCGTGGTGCTCGCAAAGTCCGGCGTCATTGCTTCCTCCGGAGCTGCGCGGAGGGAAGTCAGCGAACGTGCGGAGTTGCCGAAAGGCTTTCGCCACGAAATGCTCTCTTTGCAACTGGCGGAAAGTAACATCGGCGCTTCCGCCCTGCCGAAGGACAAGAGTCTGCGTGCGCTGATACTCTATCTCATCACCACGCATCACGGTTACGGCCGCCCCTTCGCGCCAGTGGTGGAGGATAACTCGCCGCCCGACGCCATTCTGTCGATGAAAGATCAGCAGGTGCTCGTGACCAGCGCGGAGCGCCTCGCTCGTCCCGCCCATACTATCGATTCCGGCATCGCCGAACGCTTCTGGCAGTTGACCCGCCGTCACGGATGGTGGGGCCTCGCCTTACTCGAAACGGTCCTTCGCCTCGCCGATCAGCAAGCCAGCGCCAAGCCGACAAGATCATGATCCAAAGAATTTTGCTTACGGGCCTTAAAGCAGAGACACTTCTAGGCTTTTTGGCTGCACTGGGAACACTGCGCGCGTTCGACAAGAAACATCAAGGTACGCGGCTCTCGTGGCAGCAATCAGGAAGTGGATGGACAGCAGTGCTTCATATCGAACCCGGTGATTGCACCAATGCTGAGAGTGTGGCTGATCAAGTGTGTCTAGAACTGGAGAATTCAAAAGCGAGTCATCCCATCCTGGCTTGGGAGCGATTCCTTACGAAAACGTTCACCGACGAGAGCGGTTTTTTTGAATCAGCTGCGAGGGCTGCGCTAACGAAAGAAGCGGCTGAGGATGCCGAGTTTGCAGCGATGTTTACAACCCAGCTCCCTACCACGCAAGGAGAGGCACTTGAGCACGTCGATCATCCATTTCGTGCCGCGCGAAAGGACTACTATCTCGGCAACCTCAAAAGCGTCATTGAGAATACCATGCGAGAGCATATTGTACGCACAATCGCTCGCCCTTGGGATTACCTCGATGCGATGGCCAATCAGTCGCTCAGGCTTGATCACGGAGACGACCGTCGTCATGCGTATCAGTGGCATGCCCCCACTGAAGATCCGGCACGTCAAAAGGTCGGTTGCATGCTCGGCGCGAATCGCCTAGCCATCGAGGCATTCCCGCTATTTCCCTGTATTCCATCCAGTTCGGGCGCTATGGCGACCGGCTTCACTTGTGAGTCGAAGACGCGCACATGGATTAGCTGGCCAGTGTGGACTGCTCCGTGTTCATTGCCCGTCATTTCGGCCCTATTGAATCTTGCTGCTTTAATTGAGCACGAGCCGCCGACTGCGATACTCAAGCATATGGGCATAGCTGCAGTCTTCCGAAGCCGTAGATTGCCCGTCGAGAAGAACAAAGTCTTCCTGCCGCCCGTTTGCGTTGCCAGTTAACGGATGGGAACGGGATGCAATCTCGAGGGCGCTATCAGCATCGGCATGTGAAACGGTGAATGGGTGAATGGGTGAATGGGTGAATGGGTGAATGGGTGAATGGGTGAATGGGTGAATGGGTGAATGGGTGAATGGGAGAGAGGCTCGCCTCTTTCCAAGACATACCACCAGCACCCCTTCGGCACGCTCAGGGTCTTGATCCCGCAATTCCGGGAGAAACGGCTACCCCGATAGGCTCGTGGGTGAATGGGTGCGGGGAATTGGCGCCTTTTTTCGATTTGAGGTTCCAAAACGGGATATCAAGGAGTTACAGTAAGGCCGATAGCTCCACCGAGCAGGTGAGTTCACGTGGGCGATGCGCCTTTCGAGTCACCTGAAGCCCATGAACCCAGAGACCCCTCTTGAATCAATTTTCCCGCGCATCTTTACGATCCGTAACGCGCAGGTGATGCTCGATAGCGATTTGGCAACGCTTTATGGGGTGACCACAAAGCGACTGAATGAACAGGTTAAACGAAATGGAGGACGGTTCCCGAAGGATTTCATGTTTCAGCTTCAGCGAGAGGAGGTTGCGATCTTGAGGTCGCAATTTGCGACCTCAAGTTCGCATGGCGGACGGCGCTTCCAGCCATGGGTCTCTACGGAGCACGGCGCCATTATGGCGGCGACGATCCTGAATAGCGAGAGGGCTGTGGCAATGAGTGTTTATATCGTGCGAGCGTTTGTGAAGATGCGGCAGGAATTGCTCGCCAATGCGGCTCTGGAAGCGCGTTTGCAGTCGATCGAGAAGACGCTGATTAGTCACGATAGCGCGTTGCGGGATGTGATACAGAAATTGCGTCCGCTTCTTATGCCGCCGCCGGAACCGCCGAGGCGGCGAATCGGGTTTGTGCCGCCAGCCGAGGAGGCTGGGTGAATGGGTGAATGGGTGAGGTGCGCTCGGAGGAGTGCTAAAAGACCTCAAGAAATGAGATTCCATAGAAGAGTGTTGGAGAAGAGGCGGGACGCCTCTTCCACGATGTTCTGAATTCGAGCTTTCCAAGTCGATGAATCGAAGATAGATGTGGCGGCGAATCGGAGGTTGCTGCCATGCGTCAAAACAATCGTGCAGGTCGGAAGTCGGGACGTCGCCACTCAGGCGGGGACGGCGGGCCGGATCTGTTTTCAAATCAACTTTCGAAGGTTGTAGAGCAGGCGTTTGCGAAGGCTGGAGCGGAAGGGCCGCAAAAAGGCCCTCCTACGCAGGAGGATTCGGCGAGGCGAGGCGCGGAAGGAACAAAGATAGATGACGAGGCTGTGGAGAGAGCGGGAAGTGGAGTTGTGGAGACCGGAGAGGAGGTTGGAGGCTCTGCCGTAGATGTAGAGGGCAAAAGCGAAGTGTCGGAAGCCGGTGGGTCGTCTCTTCCCAATGAGGTGGGATCGGAAGGTCGCGAAGAAGAGCAAAAGGAGCATGGAGAGACGGCGCGTGGGGACACGCGCCCTACAGCTCAAGTCGAAGCTCGTGCGGAGCCGATGGTCAGTGTCCCGGTGGAACTGATTGACGCGCGGAAATTCGTGGCGGAGTCCGAACCATTGCCAGCGCGGATGCTGAATGAGTTCGTGTATTGCCCAAGGCTATTTTATTACGAACATGTGGAGGGTGTGTTCGTGGAGAGCGCGGACACGGTGAAAGGATCGGCGGTGCACGCGCGGGTGGACAAGGGCAAGGGGGCGATGCCAAAGGCGAAGAGCAAGGGAGCGAAGGACGAGGACAGCGAGCGAGAGGGAAAATCGGAGACCGAAAATGGGAAGGGGAAGGAGGAGGGAGAGACCGATGCTAAAGCCGCGGGTGGTGGAGAAGAGATTCATTCGCGGTCGGTGATGCTGGGGTCGGATCGGCTGGGGGTCGTGGCGAAAATGGATCTGGTGGAAGTGACGCTGGATGAGGGTGGGGGAGTCGAGCGGGTGTATCCGGTGGACTACAAGGTGGGGTCGCCGCGGGAAGGAGAGGATGGCCGGGAGCTTTGGGACACGGACAAGATGCAACTCGGATTGCAATGTCTAGTGCTGCGGGATAACGGGTATGCCTGCGAGGAGGGGATCATTTACTATCGGGGCACGAAGCAGCGCGTGCCAATGGCAGTGACGACGGAACTGGAGGCGTGGGTGATCGAGCAAATCGCCAAAGCCCGGCGCACGATGAGGGGGCCGATTCCTCCTCCGCTGATCGATTCGCCAAAGTGCGCGCGGTGTTCGCTGGCGCCGGTGTGCCTGCCGGATGAGACGCGGATGTTATCGCTGGGATATATCGAGACCGGGGAGGGGAAAGACGATGCGCCTTCGTCCCGAGCGACTACGGCGAAGACGGCGGAGGATGCGCCGCGACGGCTGATGGCGTCGCGGGACGAGAAGCGGGCGCTTTATCTGAATACGCAGGGCTATCGTATTGGCTGCAATGATCTGGTCCTGAAAGTGAAGGAGAAAGATCGGGTGGTGGAGGAAGTCCGCGTGAGCGATGTGTGCCATGTGGGCGTTTTTGGGAATATCCAGGTATCCACGCAGGCGGTGCAGCGGCTCTGCGACCATGATATCCCGGTGACTTGGTTTTCCATGGGCGGCTGGTTTTATGGGATCACGCGCGGGCATTCGCAGAAGAATGTGCTGACGCGAATCGCGCAGTTTCGACACGCGGCTGACCCGGCGAGTTGTCTGCGGCTGGCGAAGCAGTTTGTGCGCGGGAAGATTCACAATCATCGGGTGCTTTTCATGCGTAACCATGCAGCGCCGCCGGAGCCGACGAAGTTGCGGCTGGGCCAGGCGCGCGAAGATGCGATGGCGACGCGTTCGCTGGAGGAGTTGCTCGGGGTGGAAGGCGCGGCGGCTGCGGAGTATTTCGCGGAATTCAGCGGGATGATCCGGGAGCGCGCGGTGGACGAGGATTTCCTGGAGGGGATCGCGCCGCCGGAGGCGCCCGCCCCATCCGTGGCGGCGAACGGACAACTGACCTTTGACTTTACGACGCGCAACCGGCGGCCGCCCACGGACCCGGTGAATGCGCTGCTCTCGCTAGCTTACAGCCTGCTGGCCAAGGAATGCACGCTGGCCGCGAATATTGTGGGGCTGGATCCCTATGTCGGGTTCTATCATCAGCCGCGGCACGGCCGTCCGGCGCTGGCCTTGGATGTGATGGAGGAATTTCGGCCAATCATCGCGGAATCCACCGTGATCACGGCGATCAACAATCGGTTTATTTCGACCAAGGATTTTGTGAGCGCTGGACGGGCGGTGAACTTGAGTCCCGAGGGGCGAAAAGGATTTTTCCAATGCTTCGAGCAGCGGATGAATTCGCTGATCAATCACCCCATTTTCGACTACAAAGTGAGCTATCGACGCGCGCTGGAATTGCAATTTCGAATTCTGGCGCGTGTGCTGACGGGCGAGATCCCGGAGTATACACCCTTCCTGACGCGTTGAGGCGCAGCGTTTTCTCATGAGACATACCTATCTCGTCTGCTACGATATCACCGATGATAAGCGCAGGGACAAGGCTTTCAAGGCGTGCAAGAATAACGGGATGCATCTGCAATTTTCAGTGTTCGAGTGCGACCTGAACGCGACGGAGTTGATCGGGTTGCAGCGGGATCTGCTGGACGTGATCTCGCAGGCGGATGATCAGGTGCTGTTTGTGAACCTCGGGCCGACCGAGAACCGCGGGGAAAGGGTGATTTCGGCGCTGGGCCGGCCGTACACGAAACTGGATTCGCCATGTTACGTGGTGTGACAGGCTGTAGAGCGGCGGCTCAGCCGTTGCTGTTCTTTGACATGACAAAACGTATAAATTGCGGGTTTGCCCGGGCCGCGAGCGGTGGGATGCTCGCGCCGCCTGGGCAACCCGCTCGCGATCAAGGCGTGACGCGGGTTGGCGGGCGTACTGCAGCGAAAAAAGAACGCGATTCGGAGCGCGCGGGCTGTGGTGCTGGCCACGGCTCGCAAATCCATTGCTTGCAACCTTGTGAAGAGGGGTTTACCGATAGACACTATCCACGGTCTCCGGACCGTGGCCCCATTGAAGCGCAGCGGGTTATGCCTGCGATCTCAAACGCTTTTACGAGCTATCCACGGTCTCCGGACCGTGGCCCCATTGAAGCATGGGCTTTGATGTCTGTAATACTGCGCTCGTCCACGCTATCCACGGTCTCCGGACCGTGGCCCCATTGAAGCGGCGCGGGCGGCGCGCTCGTCGGCACGAACCTCCTCACCGCTATCCACGGTCTCCGGACCGTGGCCCCATTGAAGCGAGCACGCCCTGTTGCGTCTTGCTTTTCAATTCCTTCACTATCCACGGTCTCCGGACCGTGGCCCCATTGAAGCATGTTCTTTGGGTCGCGACCAGGGCCGTTGACCACACTATCCACGGTCTCCGGACCGTGGCCCCATTGAAGCAGGGTTACACTTACGAGCAACAATCGGCGCGCCGGCGGCTATCCACGGTCTCCGGACCGTGGCCCCATTGAAGCGGCGGTCTCTTATCCGGGCCGCAACAGGCCGCATGGGCGGCTATCCACGGTCTCCGGACCGTGGCCCCATTGAAGCAGGTAAGCAAACGCGGGCGACTCCGGGCGCATCCGCACTATCCACGGTCTCCGGACCGTGGCCCCATTGAAGCAGGTTCGTGGCGTCGACCACGATCCACGGGATCCCGCTATCCACGGTCTCCGGACCGTGGCCCCATTGAAGCGCGTCATTGACGTATTGGCGCTGCCACTCGTTCATCGCTATCCACGGTCTCCGGACCGTGGCCCCATTGAAGCGACGCCGTCCGCGGCCGCGCCCTGGCTCCCCTCTCCCCTATCCACGGTCTCCGGACCGTGGCCCCATTGAAGCAGCTTCGTGAGGAGGCTGGCGTGGCTGGCGGGGAGCGGCTATCCACGGTCTCCGGACCGTGGCCCCATTGAAGCAAAGCATTTCCGAAGGGAGGCAGAAGCCCGCTTTGGAGCTATCCACGGTCTCCGGACCGTGGCCCCATTGAAGCAGTCCAGGCGCCATGTGCGCGCCCGTCTTGCCGAGTAGCTATCCACGGTCTCCGGACCGTGGCCCCATTGAAGCGAGCCAAAGCTCATCGTTCGTCCGAAGCTGGATGTGGCTATCCACGGTCTCCGGACCGTGGCCCCATTGAAGCGGGCATCTCGAAGGAAATCCCCTCCCCTGGAGGAAACGCTATCCACGGTCTCCGGACCGTGGCCCCATTGAAGCCGGGCGATTATCGCGCCGGGCTTCCTCCTCAATCCTCTCTATCCACGGTCTCCGGACCGTGGCCCCATTGAAGCCAGGGCGTGGCCACGCGGGTGCTGCCTAAGGCGGAAGCTATCCACGGTCTCCGGACCGTGGCCCCATTGAAGCAACATTTCCGTGAGTGTTGAGGGCGATGCCGAGCTGCACTATCCACGGTCTCCGGACCGTGGCCCCATTGAAGCGGCACCTTCGTCGTGTCGGCATCCAGCACATTCCCCGTGCTATCCACGGTCTCCGGACCGTGGCCCCATTGAAGCAGTTCTTTCCGGGCTTGGCCCGCTCTTCTTCGGCTAACTATCCACGGTCTCCGGACCGTGGCCCCATTGAAGCGATGCTTCTGGCTCGCGAGAACATCGGCGCGTGAACTACTATCCACGGTCTCCGGACCGTGGCCCCATTGAAGCCGGGAGAAGATCACGGCCGGCCATCAGGTCGGCAGACCTATCCACGGTCTCCGGACCGTGGCCCCATTGAAGCATGTCCTTCCAGGACGATCTCCGCGCGGACATGGCCGACTATCCACGGTCTCCGGACCGTGGCCCCATTGAAGCCCTTTTTCTTGCGATCGATATAGACCTGCATGTCCGCTATCCACGGTCTCCGGACCGTGGCCCCATTGAAGCCAGCAGCTCCAGGAGTGCTACGAACGCGAAGGGCTCGCTATCCACGGTCTCCGGACCGTGGCCCCATTGAAGCTGGTCCCTGGAATCTCTTCGGCGGCGGGCGCGGTTTGACTATCCACGGTCTCCGGACCGTGGCCCCATTGAAGCCGAGTAGATTCCAAGGCGCCGCACTGCCCCGCAATTTCTATCCACGGTCTCCGGACCGTGGCCCCATTGAAGCCGGGACGTCCTTGGTGATGATGCCCATTTTTTGCGCTCCTATCCACGGTCTCCGGACCGTGGCCCCATTGAAGCATCACTATCCTGCCGGGAAACCGGGTGGACGTTGCAACTATCCACGGTCTCCGGACCGTGGCCCCATTGAAGCATGCCCAATATCGCGGCGACGATCCGATCGGATACGCTATCCACGGTCTCCGGACCGTGGCCCCATTGAAGCCGATATCAGGGCCGGTAGCCTTGAGTGTATGCGAATCTATCCACGGTCTCCGGACCGTGGCCCCATTGAAGCTGCAACCCTCCAGCATCAATCGCCGTGCAGAGCTGGGCTATCCACGGTCTCCGGACCGTGGCCCCATTGAAGCCAATTCAGTCCGATATGACGCTTCGGCTTTGAGTCTCGCTATCCACGGTCTCCGGACCGTGGCCCCATTGAAGCCGGCCATGATTACAGCGCACACAAAGACTGGACCAACTATCCACGGTCTCCGGACCGTGGCCCCATTGAAGCCTTCGCGCCGATCGCTCGGACGCTGAGATTGAAGGTCCTATCCACGGTCTCCGGACCGTGGCCCCATTGAAGCCTGTGATTTGCACGCCCATCGGGGTTGTCCTTTTGACTATCCACGGTCTCCGGACCGTGGCCCCATTGAAGCCAGTCATGGCGTGATCCATTGCCTTGGCAATCGTCGCTATCCACGGTCTCCGGACCGTGGCCCCATTGAAGCGGTTTTGCACAAGTCCCAGAGGGTTTGCTGTCCCCTCCTATCCACGGTCTCCGGACCGTGGCCCCATTGAAGCGCCTTGGCGCGGTCCAGTGGGGTCGGATCGGGCAAAACTATCCACGGTCTCCGGACCGTGGCCCCATTGAAGCGCCGAAGATCGGGGCTTCACCGCCCTCCGGGGTCTTCCTATCCACGGTCTCCGGACCGTGGCCCCATTGAAGCCCCTTGATGGAGAAACAGGAATACGCGGACTTCAACTATCCACGGTCTCCGGACCGTGGCCCCATTGAAGCAAGCAGGGCGAGGTGACGAAATACAACATCGCCTTCGGCTATCCACGGTCTCCGGACCGTGGCCCCATTGAAGCATGTCCTTCCAGGACGATCTCCGCGCGGACATGGCCGCTATCCACGGTCTCCGGACCGTGGCCCCATTGAAGCTGGTTTGCCGCGGTCGTAACTCCCGTGATGGTAATCGCCTATCCACGGTCTCCGGACCGTGGCCCCATTGAAGCATGGTGGTCGCCGTCGCGGCGCCGAGGACGGGCGCGACCTATCCACGGTCTCCGGACCGTGGCCCCATTGAAGCGATGCCTATGTGGCGGCCAGCGGTCTGAAGCTGACCTCTATCCACGGTCTCCGGACCGTGGCCCCATTGAAGCAACATTGAGCGGGCGATTAGCCGCGCAGTCCTAGTCTCTATCCACGGTCTCCGGACCGTGGCCCCATTGAAGCGATTCGATGAAGCAGCGATGCGAGACATGGACTCACTATCCACGGTCTCCGGACCGTGGCCCCATTGAAGCAATAAAACTGACAGTCTTATCTTCGGTGAGGGGAACGCTATCCACGGTCTCCGGACCGTGGCCCCATTGAAGCACATTGCCGCTCGCCAGTTCGCCCAACTTTTCGCGATACTATCCACGGTCTCCGGACCGTGGCCCCATTGAAGCATCGGCGTGGCGAATCTCATTCAGCCGCCCTGCAAGATCCTATCCACGGTCTCCGGACCGTGGCCCCATTGAAGCAGTGCGGGCAATTTCTGCCAAGGTATCACACATGTCCTATCCACGGTCTCCGGACCGTGGCCCCATTGAAGCGGCACGATTGCCTTTTTCAAGAAGACCCCTCTCAACCTATCCACGGTCTCCGGACCGTGGCCCCATTGAAGCAATTTAATCGCAACGTGAGAAAGAACGCTAAATCTTCTATCCACGGTCTCCGGACCGTGGCCCCATTGAAGCGGAACGGGAGAAATTCCTGGTCACTTGCTGCGAGAACTATCCACGGTCTCCGGACCGTGGCCCCATTGAAGCATTCTTTGAGGCGCTGGAGGGCTTTTTCGATCAAACTATCCACGGTCTCCGGACCGTGGCCCCATTGAAGCGTGACCCTCGGGGTTCTTTTGAAGGCTCACAAAACACTATCCACGGTCTCCGGACCGTGGCCCCATTGAAGCCACGAAACCCACGCCTCATCGGTCATTCCCTTGGGCTCTATCCACGGTCTCCGGACCGTGGCCCCATTGAAGCGGATTGCAGGAAAGCCATTTCAAACTTCGTGGAGGCCTATCCACGGTCTCCGGACCGTGGCCCCATTGAAGCATGTGGGCTTTCAGTTCTTCCCGGTTGTGCGTCTGTCTATCCACGGTCTCCGGACCGTGGCCCCATTGAAGCCAAAACATGGGAAGAGGCGCGCGGGTTCGTGGACAACTATCCACGGTCTCCGGACCGTGGCCCCATTGAAGCATGGGCATTACCCCATCATAGAAGATTGCCGCGTTGCCTATCCACGGTCTCCGGACCGTGGCCCCATTGAAGCAAGGAGACTCTCGAACGATCCGCAATCGAACCATTTCCTATCCACGGTCTCCGGACCGTGGCCCCATTGAAGCATTGTGCGTTCCTTGACGAGTCTGTAAGCTACGCTCAACTATCCACGGTCTCCGGACCGTGGCCCCATTGAAGCCTTTGCCGTGCTCGGCTTTCAGTTCAGCCAGGGCCTCTATCCACGGTCTCCGGACCGTGGCCCCATTGAAGCTCTTCACCCGCCCGCTCATAGCAGGGCTGGCACACTTGCTATCCACGGTCTCCGGACCGTGGCCCCATTGAAGCAGCCTGTTGAGGGAGTAATGGCATTAGATTTGAATAGCTATCCACGGTCTCCGGACCGTGGCCCCATTGAAGCAGTGCCCCGATGGAGTCGGAAAGCTCTTTCAGATGCCTATCCACGGTCTCCGGACCGTGGCCCCATTGAAGCGAGGTCCGCGTGTCCTCGCCGGCGGAGGCAAAGAAGCTCTATCCACGGTCTCCGGACCGTGGCCCCATTGAAGCGGCGAGATAGACGCCCTGGAGAGTGTTGGGAATCAGACTATCCACGGTCTCCGGACCGTGGCCCCATTGAAGCAATGATTGCCGCCAACCCTTCCCTATGCTCATCCGTGACTATCCACGGTCTCCGGACCGTGGCCCCATTGAAGCTTGCGAGCGGCATTCAGATGGGCATTTGCAGCCTCGCTATCCACGGTCTCCGGACCGTGGCCCCATTGAAGCACGTTTTCGGTGAGGCTGCGCATCACTCTGTGCATGGCTATCCACGGTCTCCGGACCGTGGCCCCATTGAAGCGAAATCCTCCAGGGTCATGTCAGGGACCTTGGCGACTATCCACGGTCTCCGGACCGTGGCCCCATTGAAGCGAAGCGAATGGGAGGCTTGCCGGGTTCGTGGATTTCTATCCACGGTCTCCGGACCGTGGCCCCATTGAAGCAACGAAGACGAAATCCTCGAACACGCCCGCGACGGGCGCCTATCCACGGTCTCCGGACCGTGGCCCCATTGAAGCGGACTGGCGAGCCCCATACGCCGCCGCGCAAAGACAACCTATCCACGGTCTCCGGACCGTGGCCCCATTGAAGCTTGTATAGCGGAGGAGCGGATGGGCACTTGCGAATACTATCCACGGTCTCCGGACCGTGGCCCCATTGAAGCCGATCACTGAGTCTCTCAAGCTCGTCTCGGTCTGCCCTATCCACGGTCTCCGGACCGTGGCCCCATTGAAGCCCTTTTGTCCGCGTGTCTTGCCGCGCTGCCATTAGATGCTATCCACGGTCTCCGGACCGTGGCCCCATTGAAGCTCCGTTATTTTCGAGCCGCCTCTCGTCGCGTCGGATTCCTATCCACGGTCTCCGGACCGTGGCCCCATTGAAGCGTCGATTACATCCAGCTCCTCAGCAACGGCAAGCGCAGCTATCCACGGTCTCCGGACCGTGGCCCCATTGAAGCTACGGCGCTCGCATCTTGGACCCCATTTTCCTCAAAGCTATCCACGGTCTCCGGACCGTGGCCCCATTGAAGCATCACGCATCCATTTCGCATCAAACAGAGCGCTATCTATCCACGGTCTCCGGACCGTGGCCCCATTGAAGCGGCGATGGAGCGCGCCAGCGGCACGATCTCGGGATCGACTATCCACGGTCTCCGGACCGTGGCCCCATTGAAGCAAAATCCCGAGTGGCCTACGATAATTGCCGACGAGTGCGCTATCCACGGTCTCCGGACCGTGGCCCCATTGAAGCACGCCGCCGAAGCTTCGCTCGCAGTCATTCCGGTTGTCTATCCACGGTCTCCGGACCGTGGCCCCATTGAAGCCATGACCAGGGCGACGAGCTGATGGGCTTTGGCGGTCCTATCCACGGTCTCCGGACCGTGGCCCCATTGAAGCTTTGCTGCTCATGCGGCGATGGGTTCGGGGAGGAGGAGCTATCCACGGTCTCCGGACCGTGGCCCCATTGAAGCATGACCAGGTAGGCGGCCAGCCTGCCATAGCGGTCCTCTATCCACGGTCTCCGGACCGTGGCCCCATTGAAGCTACTACTATCTTCGCGCGCCCGTAGAATGCGGCAAGCTGCTATCCACGGTCTCCGGACCGTGGCCCCATTGAAGCATTTCTTCGCCGACTTCAAGTCCTCTCTTGACTACACTATCCACGGTCTCCGGACCGTGGCCCCATTGAAGCCTCTGCGCGCACGGGGACATGGCCACGGGCCTCATGCTATCCACGGTCTCCGGACCGTGGCCCCATTGAAGCTACGCCTCCTTCGCGCGGATGCAAATCGCGGCCTTCTGCCTATCCACGGTCTCCGGACCGTGGCCCCATTGAAGCAAGGCGCGTCATCTCCGCGCAGATCATCAGCAGAAGCTCCTATCCACGGTCTCCGGACCGTGGCCCCATTGAAGCCTTGCGACCCGCCAGGGAAAGCCATGCGAATGCGCTCTATCCACGGTCTCCGGACCGTGGCCCCATTGAAGCGTCGAGCGTCACCACGATGGAGCCGGTGTGATTGTGCTCTATCCACGGTCTCCGGACCGTGGCCCCATTGAAGCGGGTCAAGTGGTGGAAACCCGTGGCGTCCCATCGCTGACTATCCACGGTCTCCGGACCGTGGCCCCATTGAAGCGAACTCCTCGGCGCGTGTTCTGCCGAGGCGGCGAACTATCCACGGTCTCCGGACCGTGGCCCCATTGAAGCGCGATGCAGGCCGACGGCTGGTATCTACGCAGTGAAACTATCCACGGTCTCCGGACCGTGGCCCCATTGAAGCACAATTTGCACGTGCGCATTAAACGCGGCGGGATCGCTATCCACGGTCTCCGGACCGTGGCCCCATTGAAGCCGTAGGAATAGCGCCTCTCGAAGAACTTATAAGAACCCTATCCACGGTCTCCGGACCGTGGCCCCATTGAAGCCCGATATTCAATCTCTCTATCTGCCAGCATCATCCCCTATCCACGGTCTCCGGACCGTGGCCCCATTGAAGCGAGGGATGAAGCCGAAGAGGTCGGGGGCTGTCATGACATCCTATCCACGGTCTCCGGACCGTGGCCCCATTGAAGCTCCCCAAGTCCACCGAACGTGAACAAGTGTTCAAAACTATCCACGGTCTCCGGACCGTGGCCCCATTGAAGCATACCCTCCGCGCTCTTTGACGACAACGGAGATATGCCTATCCACGGTCTCCGGACCGTGGCCCCATTGAAGCGCGCGCCGGCCAGAACGGCCCGTGGAAAACCGATTTCTATCCACGGTCTCCGGACCGTGGCCCCATTGAAGCTTCTTCGCGAATCTCGTTGCCTGTCAGAACCACGATCTATCCACGGTCTCCGGACCGTGGCCCCATTGAAGCGCCTCTTCCTCGCGGCGCGTGATTTCCTTTTGGCGCCTATCCACGGTCTCCGGACCGTGGCCCCATTGAAGCCTGAGGTCATGGCGGCGGCAAGGTGTGTTGACCCCGGCTATCCACGGTCTCCGGACCGTGGCCCCATTGAAGCTCGTTCTCAGGTCGCGCCAAGAATTCCCGATGCACGGGCTATCCACGGTCTCCGGACCGTGGCCCCATTGAAGCTGCCATGTGCGCCGAGGCAGGCTCTCGCCGTCCATCCCTATCCACGGTCTCCGGACCGTGGCCCCATTGAAGCAACGCGGCCTTCGATCTTAGCCACGCCTTTGGAGACGTCTATCCACGGTCTCCGGACCGTGGCCCCATTGAAGCCGTGCCCACTCTTAGCGAGCAGGTCCACACACAACGGCTATCCACGGTCTCCGGACCGTGGCCCCATTGAAGCGCCGCCGCGGAAGGCCGCGAAGCTGATCCCGAGTAAACCTATCCACGGTCTCCGGACCGTGGCCCCATTGAAGCCTCGCCGCGCTCACGCCTCCCCAAGTGAAGATGGAGCGCTATCCACGGTCTCCGGACCGTGGCCCCATTGAAGCTGGGGCGCTTCCAGGCCGCGCGCGGCCGGGAGCGCGGCGCTATCCACGGTCTCCGGACCGTGGCCCCATTGAAGCCGAAAAGCAGCGCGAGACCGTAGCCACATAGCCATCCTATCCACGGTCTCCGGACCGTGGCCCCATTGAAGCGCGCCGCTGCCAAGGGCAAGATCCTGGGCGCGGTCCTCTATCCACGGTCTCCGGACCGTGGCCCCATTGAAGCATCGCGGTGACGTAGGCTTCCGCCTCCGCAGCCGCCCTATCCACGGTCTCCGGACCGTGGCCCCATTGAAGCGATTAGGTTCGCGGCAAGGAGGCGCATCTCTTCGGCCTATCCACGGTCTCCGGACCGTGGCCCCATTGAAGCCAATCCGCGGTCACATGCGCTGGCACGGCGCGATACTCCTATCCACGGTCTCCGGACCGTGGCCCCATTGAAGCCTCGGATATCGAGGATCTGGTCGCTGCGTTTCACGGCGCTATCCACGGTCTCCGGACCGTGGCCCCATTGAAGCCATTCCGAGGACCTGCTTCAGCGCGTGGACGATCCACTATCCACGGTCTCCGGACCGTGGCCCCATTGAAGCGAATTCCCCGACGGCACGGTCAGCCTCGATGGCCTGACTATCCACGGTCTCCGGACCGTGGCCCCATTGAAGCACTAAATGCCATGCGTGACCATAAGGACATGCACAACTATCCACGGTCTCCGGACCGTGGCCCCATTGAAGCAACAATCCTTCGCGCCTGCGTGGTGACTAGCAGCGGACTATCCACGGTCTCCGGACCGTGGCCCCATTGAAGCGCCGGCGCCCTCACGCCGAGTTTCGATGCAATTCGGGACTATCCACGGTCTCCGGACCGTGGCCCCATTGAAGCAGAGCTCCGAGAGTTCCCATTGGAACCATATTGACCTTCTATCCACGGTCTCCGGACCGTGGCCCCATTGAAGCAATCTCTACTGCCGGGACTTCATCAAGACTCAGCGGCCTATCCACGGTCTCCGGACCGTGGCCCCATTGAAGCTGGCGCATTCTGCGGGCTTTGGCGCACAACTCGTGAATGCTATCCACGGTCTCCGGACCGTGGCCCCATTGAAGCCTGATCGTCGAATTCGGCAGCGCATTGATGATTCGTCTATCCACGGTCTCCGGACCGTGGCCCCATTGAAGCCCAAGGATGGGGCCGCCAGCCTTTCCAATGTGGCAGCTATCCACGGTCTCCGGACCGTGGCCCCATTGAAGCAATGTGATGGCTAGGATCATGACCGGCGAGGCCGTGAGCTATCCACGGTCTCCGGACCGTGGCCCCATTGAAGCCAGCTTGGATGCCGGTGATTACAGGCGCGAAAACTGCTATCCACGGTCTCCGGACCGTGGCCCCATTGAAGCTTCATCGTCGAGCCCCTGCATGCCATACCACCGCTTCACTATCCACGGTCTCCGGACCGTGGCCCCATTGAAGCTTGCAATAGTCCAGGGTCATGGGCTTTCCCTTTAGCTATCCACGGTCTCCGGACCGTGGCCCCATTGAAGCGCATGCACCACCCCAAGGAATCCGAGCGCCTTCGTTGACTATCCACGGTCTCCGGACCGTGGCCCCATTGAAGCGCTTGTGCCGTCGCTCCCCTCGTCGGACCCGAGCGCGCTATCCACGGTCTCCGGACCGTGGCCCCATTGAAGCGTCAATACTCACGGATACGTCCGTTCGCTCCATGGGGCTATCCACGGTCTCCGGACCGTGGCCCCATTGAAGCAAGCTATCAAGGCCCCGCTTCTGAAAGGCTGTCTTGCTATCCACGGTCTCCGGACCGTGGCCCCATTGAAGCCAGCCCAAGGGAGGCGCACAAGCCGAGATTGTCGCCCCTATCCACGGTCTCCGGACCGTGGCCCCATTGAAGCAGCAAGAATCGCTCCGGGGCATACACGCGCCGCAAAGCTATCCACGGTCTCCGGACCGTGGCCCCATTGAAGCGAGAAGAGCCGCGCCTGGCTGCAAAAGGCGGACGGCCTATCCACGGTCTCCGGACCGTGGCCCCATTGAAGCCCGGCTTCGCAGTGGCGACAGGCGCTTCCGGCAGACCTATCCACGGTCTCCGGACCGTGGCCCCATTGAAGCCTCCAGCAACGTCTCAATCTTCACTTGGTCATCAGCGGACTATCCACGGTCTCCGGACCGTGGCCCCATTGAAGCGGCGTGAGGCTGCGGGTGAGTCCACGGCCATTGAAGCTATCCACGGTCTCCGGACCGTGGCCCCATTGAAGCGGGCTCCTCTTGGCGAGTCCTGTCTTTGAAGGGCGTGCTATCCACGGTCTCCGGACCGTGGCCCCATTGAAGCGCAACACGCGCTCAAAGGCTGACAAGCTTGAGGCGTCGCTATCCACGGTCTCCGGACCGTGGCCCCATTGAAGCTCGGCCCGGGGCGAGATGTTCGCCCGATAGTCGGCGACTATCCACGGTCTCCGGACCGTGGCCCCATTGAAGCGGTGAGCGGCGCGATGGAAAATGGAAAATGGAAGATGGTATCCAGAGGCTCCCTGCCTTCGCTCAGAGCTACGGCGTGGCGAGGCCCGCTATTTTGGACTGCGGCGTCCCGCCACGCTGTAGCCTCCGGCGAAGGCGGGTCACTCCTTGATCTTGCGGATTTCGTGATAGACGAGCAATCCGCCATCCGGTTGCTTGATGACCCAATTCGTGGTGGGGAACAACGCTCGGACTTCCGGCCACGTGCTGACGCCTTTCCGCAGTCGCGTCAGGGATCCTGTGATGAATGAATCTGGAGTGAATTGCGGGAAATAGCCGGGAGATGCGGCAAGGACGCCCGCGCGATTGAAGCGGAAGGCCACGACATCCACGTAACCGCCTTGATGAAGGTGGTTCTCGTTGTCATAGGTGGGTGGATTGCGGAAACCCAATCGCAAAGCGAGCGGGCTGCCTTTTTCGAGAATATAATAGCCGTCGGTCGGGCTGACTGGCACGTAGCGCGATTCGTCGCGAAATGCCGTGGCGCACGCCGCGAAGGCCGCGGCAAGAATGATGAGGAGGAGGGGGCGGAGAAAGTTCACGCCGCACGATAGCGACGTGAAGGCTGCGTGGCAATCCGGGCGGCCATGCCAGGTAGAGCGCGTGTCCCCACGCGCCGGCTGTAGCTGGCCTCTCCGAGACCGAAATTGGTGTAAGCGATCCGATGCGTTCGCATCGGGCGTGTGGCATCGACGGCGCGATGCCCTCCAGGTGACTGGCGCGCGGGACACGCGCCCTACACCCGTTTCATCATTCCCCTTGGCTCCCCTCCGTGCCCGGCTTAACCTTTTGGCCCCATTTTTATGAAACCCGCTGTCGCCCCCGCCAAATCCAAAGGTATCTGTTATCTCGCCGGCGCGGGGCCTGGAGACATCGGACTGGTGACGCTCAAAGTGAAGGAGGTCGTCGAGCGCGCTCAGGTGATCGTCTATGATTACCTCTGCAACCCCGAAATCCTGAGCTGGGCGCCCCGCGATGCCGAAATCATTTACGCTGGGAAAAAAGCCGGCCAGCACACGCTTCGTCAGGAGGAAATCGACGCCCTACTTGTGGAAAAGACCCGCGCGGGAAACCGCGTGGTGCGCCTGAAGGGAGGCGATCCCTTTCTCTTCGGTCGCGGCGGCGAGGAAGCGGAAGCGCTCGCTGCGGCCGGCCTGACCTTCGAGATTATCCCCGGCGTTTCGTCCGCGCTGGCCGCTCCGGCTTATGCCGGCATCCCGGTGACTCACCGGGAGCACGCGGCGCAGCTCACCATTTTTACGGGACACGAAGATCCCACGAAGACCGAAAGCACGCTCGATTTCCAGCAACTCGCCACTGCCCCCGGCACCAAAGTCATGCTCATGGGCGTGGAGCGGGTAGGGGTGATTACCACGAAGCTTCTCGATCACGGCGCTGCGCCGGACACCCCCGTGGCGCTCGTGCGCTGGGGAACCACCGGGCGCCAGCAGACCCTCCGCGGCGCCCTGGCAACCATCGCTCAAAAGGTCGAGGAGTCCGGCTTCAAGGCCCCGGCGGTCGCCGTCATCGGCGGAGTGGTGGGGCTGCGTGACACCCTGAACTGGTTCGAATCCCGGCCACTCTTTGGCAAGCGCATCGTGGTCACCCGCACGCGCCGCCAGGCCGGCGCTCTCACTTCCGCGCTGCGGCGCTTGGGCGCAGACGTGCTGGAAATGCCGACGATTCGCATTGAGCCGCCGAAGGATTTGTTCGAGTTCGGCCAGCTCGTCCAGGACTCGCACACTTACGATTGGCTGGTCTTCACCAGCCCGAATGGCGTCAACGCCTTCTTCGAGATGTTCTACAAAATCTTCAACGACGCCCGCGAGATCGGCGGCGCGCGCATCGCGGCGATTGGCCCCGCGACCGCCGCTCGCGTGCGCGAGTTTCATCTCCACGTCGATCTTCAGCCCGAGGAATACGTCGCGGAGGCGGTCGTGCAGGCCTTTAAGAAGGATGGCTCGGTCGAAAACCTGAAGATGCTCCTGGCTCGCGCCGAGCAGGCTCGCGATGTCCTGCCTGCGGAACTCACCAAGCTTGGCGCCATCGTGGATGAGGCGATCGCCTATCGCACGGTCCCGGAGACCGAGGATGTGAGCGGCGCCCTGGCTCGATTCAAAGAGGAGGGCGCGGATTTGATCACTTTCACCAGCTCCTCCACGGCGGAGAATTTCATGGCCTTGAAGTTGGCCCTTCCGCCGGGCATTAAGACGGCGTCCATCGGCCCGGTCACCTCGAAAACGATGCGCTCCCTCGGGCTCGCCGTGGATGCGGAGGCAAAAAAGTACGATATTCCGGGTTTGGTGGCCGCGATTTGTGCCTTTTACGGCGTCCCTGCGCCGGTTTCAGAGAAATAGAACCGACGTTGGCGTGGTTTTCGCTAAATAGCTTGGGTCATGCCGAATCACGAAGACATCGATGTCGAATCGCAGTTGAGAGGACTCTTTCAGGAAGCGGAAGATCATCTCGCGCGAGGTGAGGCGGCAAAGGCGGCGCCTCGTCCGGTCGAAGACCGGTCCGCTCGGCAGCCCTTGAGCCCGGCGCACATCCTGCGTCCCGTGCTGCTCGGCCTGGAAGCGCTCGTGCGGGCTTCCGGCGAAAACGCTGCTCTCCTGGGGCGTTTGGACGACAAATTGGAGAAAGTGACGGAGGGGGCTTCCAATTCTCAAAAGGCGATCCCGGGATTGGTCGAGAGCCTGCAGAGTTTGCTCGATCAGAAAAACGGGGTGAATCAGCGCATGTTCGACGCGTTGCACGAGGAATTGCGGGGATACAAAGACGGGTTTCTTCTGGAGGCGCTTCTCAAGCCGGTCATTTGCGACATGATTTCCCTCTACGACGATCTTTCTCTCATTCACGGCCAGATGCAGGAAGCCGTGGCGCATGCCGAAGAGGTAACATCGAGCCCCGTGGACAAATTCCTCCTGGATCGCTTGAAAAACATGGATACGAACATCCAGCACAATCGCGAGTTCATCCTCGAAGTCCTTGCGCGGCTGGAAGTAAGCATGCTGCCACCCAGCACGGGAAAGCTCGACAAGCTAAACCAGCGCGCCGTGGCTATCGAACCAGCCGACGATCCGCGGGAGGACGGCGATATCGTGCAAGTCAACAAACGTGGCTTCTTCTGGAAGGGGCGCATCCTCCGCGCGGAAGACGTAGTGATCAAAAAATGGCGCCCCACACCCTCGCCGGGTCCGATTTCTGCCAATTCTCAGAAATGAGCGCTTCCGTAGCGTGGCACAAATCGTGCATGATGACGGAACAATTTTTTTAAGACCCCCAAATGAGCTCAGATGAGATTGTAAAGTTTCCGAGAAAAGCGGTCGGAATCGACCTTGGCACCACGTTTTGCGCGGTCGCCCATATCGATGCCTACGGCAAGCCGCAGATTATTCCCAACGCCGAAAGCGAGCGCATTACCCCATCGGTGATTCTCTTCGATGGCACGAATGCCATCGTGGGCTCGATGGCGAAGCAAAATGCCGTCGCCGAACCCGAGAAGATCGTCGATTTCGTCAAGCGGGAGATGGGCAAAAGCAAGGCCCAGTTCCATCGCGATTTTAACGGCAAGATCTACTCCGCCGAGGAGTTGTCAGCCCTCATCATCAAGAAGCTGAAGAACGACGCGGAGAAATATCTCGGTGAACCGGTCACCGACGCGGTGATCACAGTCCCCGCGTATTTCAACGACGCCGAGCGGACGGCCACCTTGCATTCGGGCCAGCTCGCCGGCCTCAACGTCCTTCAGGTCATCAACGAACCCACTTCCGCGGCGCTCGCCTACGGCCTCGATAAGCTGGATGCCAACCAGACGGTCTTCGTCTTCGACCTTGGCGGAGGCACCTTCGACGTCACGATTATGAAGATCGAGACGCACCACATCCGCATGCTGGCCAGCAATGGCGACCATCGCCTCGGCGGCAAGGATTGGGATGACACCATCGTGAACTGGGTGGCGGACGAGTTCGATGAAGTGCATGGGGAAAATCCTTTGCTCGATTTGCAGAGCTATCAGGATCTCTACAGCCGCGCGCTCACCGCGAAGATCCAGCTTTCGAGCCGCTCCCGGACCACCATCGTCCACAGTTACAATGGCAAGAGCGTGAAGCTCGAGCTGACGCGCGACGAGTTCGAACATCGCTGCCGTCACCTCCTTGAGAAGTGCAAGACCATCTGTGAGATTGTGATGGCCGAGGCGAATCTCCAGTGGCAGCAGATCGATCGCATCCTGCTCACGGGCGGCATGACTCGGATGCCTTCGGTGCGCGAGATGATCCGCCAGATTTCCAATGTGCCCGTCGCTGACGACGTTAGCCCTGACGAAGCCGTGGCGGTCGGCGCGGCCGTCCAGGCGGTGCTGGCTCTTCTCACCGAGGAGGATGAAATCGGCGAGCGCACCCTGCCGCAGGAGGTGCGCGACCAGTTTTCGAGCGAAGACGGCTCCCTGATCAAGGTCACGAACATCACCACGCACACGCTCGGTGTGGTGCTCTGGGACGATAGCCGTGTCGAGGAGTATGTCTTTCCAATGATCAAGAAAATGACGCCCGTGCCCGTGGAGGTTAAAAACTCGTTCGGCACCGCCAAGGCGAACATGAAAAACGCCATCGTCCGCGTCGTGGAAGGAGAAAGCACCGTTCCGGGCGAATGCACCCCGCTCGGCATCTGCGACATCGAATTGCCGCCGTTTTTGCCCAAGGGGTCGCCCGTGGAATTGACCTACAGCTACAACGAAAACCAGGTGCTGGAGGTCATCGTGGACGCCTACGGCAGACAAAACCGCGTCCAGATCGCGCGCAATACCGGGCTGTCGGACAGCGAAATCGAAATGGCAACGGCTGATTTGTTGCAAATCAAGGTTGTCTAATTTCGCGGGACGCGATTTTTTTAGCGCGTGGCGCTTCCCATTCCAATTCCCGACAATCCCCTCCGGTGGGATGCCTGGAGAAATTACAATTCCGAGGACTATTACGCCCGGCTTTGTCTCTCCTACGAGGCGAATCCCAGCGCGGAGCAGATCGAGGAGAACTGCCGGCAGTTGCTCGTTTGGTGGCAGAAAAAACTGCCGCTGAAAAATCAGCCGAGCAATCCTCTGGCGCAGCTCTTACGCGCGGGGCTCGACGAAGCGCCCGCCTTCCTGGCCGAGGCCAGGACCAAATTGCTCGATCCCGTGGTGCGCGCCGCGTTCGATCAGGAACTACAGACGAAGATCGTGGCCGAAGGGCTCATGGAGTTCAAAAAGCTCCTGGTTTTCGCCGTCGGGGACAAGAAGCTGCGGGAGCAGGACGAAGCGCGCCTTTTTGATCGGGGTCGGCAATTGGGACTTTCGCAGGCCGCCATGCTGTCGGCGATCGAAGCTGAACTCAGCCGTCTCGGCGCCGTCCGCGTCACCGCCGAGAGCGAGGCTCCGCCTCCGCCGCCGCCGCAGCCGGGCGCGGCCGCTTCACCGAAAAATCCTGCCGATGAATTTCGCCGGATGCTGCGGGTCGCGGCCTTGGGGCGGGAAGACGACGACGACTTGAGCGACTCTCAGCGCGATGCGCTTTGCGATCTGGGGCAAGGTCTCGGCCTGACTGGCGGAGAAGCCGAGGATTTAATCGATGAATATCTCGAGGAGACCATTGCGGCGCCGAAGATTTCACGACCCGGCGCCGCGCCCGCCAAGGCCCCGGTCCCGATGACTGCTCGTCCCCAAACGATGGCCGCGAAAAAGCCCGAGGCGCCTCCTTCCACGCCTTCCGCGGCTAGAGCCCCCACTATCCAGCCTTCTCCCGTCAGCCGCGCGCATGAAAGGCAGGTCCATCCGAATTTCACCAACTCCATCGGAATGGAGATGCGCCTCGTGACGTCCGGTTCGTTTCAGATGGGCAGCGCGGAACCGGATGCCGCGCCCCAGGAGCAGCCTGTGACGCCGGTTTCGATCTCATGTTTTTTCATGGCTCGTTTCCCGGTCACCAACGCGCAGTACGAACTGTTTGATCCCACGCATCGCTCCAAGCGCGCGCCGTGGGCTGACGAAAATCATCCCGTGGTTTATTTGAACAGCCGCGACGCCGAAAAATTCTGCGGCTGGCTCTCTTCCAAACAAGGAAGGAAATACCGTCTGCCGACCGAGGCGGAATGGGAATACGCGGCGAAGGGAATCGAGAATCGGATTTTCCCGTGGGGCGAAAAACTCGATTCTGGCAACTTCGCCAACTTCGCCGATAAACGCACCAACTTCGCGTGGCGGGATACCGTGATCGACGACGGTTTTGCCGAAACCGCTCCGGTTGGAAGCTACCCTCGCGGGGCCAGCCCTTTTGGGATCGAAGATATGGCGGGCAACGTTTTCGAATGGTGCCTCGATTGTTTCGAGATGTACAAAGGCAAGGAGCGCGTGAATCCCCGGGGCATTGCCGTTCCGAGCAAACGCATCTATCGAGGCGGCAGTTGGAAATCCCGGGCCGGCAATCTGCGCGCCGCCGCCCGCAACTTCAATCTACCCGATTACTCCTCCAACGACGTGGGTTTCCGCGTCGTGTGTGAGTGCGAAAGTTGAGGCTCAGGAAGGCATTTGTGCGTTTCTGCACATGGGTAACATTGGAGGGCATCGCGCCGTCGATGCCTCGGTGTAAAGGGGAGGAGGGTGGGAGGGGAAGGCGGAAATTGGTGGGAGCGATCCGATGCTACGCATCGGGCGGGGAATGGAACCGAGAGACCGGTTCGCTCCAGGCGCGCCTTCGTTTGGCGCTCATGCGCGAGGTTCTGCGTCGATGTCTTGGCAAGGGGCAAAGAGGAAGGCGGAAATGAGGCTCGGCTCTTTCTCCCGCAATTGCGGGACCACCAGCATCCCTTCGGCAACCTCAGGGCTTTGAGTCCGCGAATGCGGGGGAAACGGCTCTCCCGTAAGCCTCGTGGGAGCGATCCGATGCCTGCGCATCGGGCGGGGAGGAACCGAGAGACCGGTTTCCTCCAGGCGCCGAGGCATCGACGGCGCGATGGCCCAATGCGTTTCCTGAACAGGATTCCTAAAAAGCAAACAGCCAGCCGATGACGGCTGGCCATGCTCGAAAACTAAAGCTGGTCCGAAGCTGGAAGTCGGGAAAGTCCCCTCAGGCGGGGTTGAAGCGGAACTTCGCTTTCGCGCGCTTCGCATTCGCTTTGGCCTTGCGGCGGGACTTCTGCGTGGGGGTCTCAAAAGCCCGGAGACGTCGCACTTCGTCCATGATTCCCTCGGCGTCGAGCTTGCTCTTGAGACGTTTCAGAGCGCGGTCGATTGGCTCTCCTTTGCGAACGATTACTTCAGGCATGTGATTTTCCCTTGGCTGTAAAATTGATTTTGAAGGTGTTAGAGGTTTGTGATGATAGGGAGCGTTCGCCGGTTCGTCAATCCCACGTTTCTCAGAAAATTCTGGGCGGCATCTTCCGGTCGCCGATTTCCCTTATTTGGCGTCGATTCTCTGGTTCAGGCGCGCCTTCAAGTGGTCGAATTCAACCCCATGGATCTGAGCCAGACAGGCGCGCGCTTCCTCTTTTTGCCCCATTTCCATGTGGACGCGGGCCAGATTTGAATACGCAAAGTCCTTATGGGGAGTTATTTCCAAATAATGAGTCCATGCGGTCAGCGCCGTCGCCCAATCTGGCGGTTTCGCATAGAAAAACGTGTCCGCATACCCCTTTGCGTACTCGATATTGAGCGGCTCCAACCGGGCCGCCTCCCCAAAATGCCGCAACGCCCGCTGGATCACCCGGCTTTCGTCCAGCGCTTCGGCATCCAGGAGATCGTGGCGAAAGAGAAAAAGCACATTCCCCAGGTCAAAGTGGTAGGATGCATTGTCCGGGGCGCTGTCCGAAGCTCGCGTAAAGTGATCGGCCGCCTGCTTTATTTTCCCCATGCCGAGGTATCCATTGCCCAGGCTGCTCAGCGCGGGGCCATTCTTTGGGTCCATTTTCGTCACCGTTTCCCATTTCTCCATGGCCAGCAGCTTTTCACCCCTGTCCCAGAGGTACTGCGCCCATTCCCCCTCCACAGCCACATTCCGGGGGTATTTAATATCCAGGTCGGAATATACTTTATCGAGCTTGCTCCACTCCTGCGCGTCCGCATTTTTCGCGGCCAGCGTGAGTTCCATCAGTTTCGCCGCGCGGAGTTCGTCCGCCGGCGAAGGCGTAGCGGGCGCCGTCTGGCCGCTCGCTCCAACAACCTGCGCCAAAACGAATGCCATGGCGGTAAGAGCCGGGAGTTGACGCTTCCTGCGAACGCGTTTACCGTCAGCCCGTAGTTTCAATGCGTGATTCATTGCTGCCGCTTTGACCTCAAGGTTATCCGCCGGAAGGCACTGCGCCAGCGGTGTTTTGAATGAACGCCGAGAAATCGCTCCCAAATATGCAGAAATTTGATTTTTGTGAAAAACTCGAGCAAATCGTCCACCAGGACCCCCGGTTCGATCGCGAAGCTTATCACTTCCTTCGCGATGCGCTCGATTTCACGATCAAAGCGCGGAAGAAAGCCCGCGAGACCGATCCGCATGTCACGGGCCAGCAACTCCTGGAAGGCGTCCGCCAATACGCCCTGAGGCAATACGGGCCCATGGTGCCGACGGTGCTCAATTATTGGGGCGTGCGCCGATGCGAGGATTTCGGCGACATGGTTTTCAATTTTATCAGAGCGGGTGTTTTCGGGAAATCCGAAACGGATTCGGTGGACGATTTCAAGGGAGGTTACTCCTTCCATGAAGCATTCGTCGCTCCCTATCTGCCCGAAAAGCCGCCGGTCCATCATCGGGTCAGTTCCGACTTCGCTGCGGAAGAACTCCGCTGAATCCGCCGGCATGCGCCGGTCATTTCTTATCTGATGGAACCATTTTCTCACACCGCTCGTCAGGCTGAATCGGGGACTGCCATGCAGTTCCCTCACGTGACCGCCCGCACTTGGGAACTCCCGAACGGCCTCGGGATCATTGTGCAGGAGGATCACAGCGCGCCTGTGGCCAGCGTCCAGGTCTGGATCGAGACCGGCAGCATTCACGAGGACAAGCATCTCGGCGCGGGGATCTCCCATTTGCTCGAGCACATGCTTTTCAAGGGAACGGAAAAACGAGGCGCCAGTGAGTTTGCGCAATCCATTCAGGATGTCGGCGGCTATATTAATGCCTACACATCCTTCGATCGCACGGTCTACTGGATCGATATCCCCGCGAAGGGGGTAAAGACGGCCCTCGATCTTCTTTCGGACGCCGTCCTGAATTCCACGCTTCCGGCGGAAGAATTCGTGAAGGAGCAGGAGGTCATCCGCCGCGAGTTTGCCATGGGGAATGATGATCCCGACCGGGTGAGTTTCACCACGCTCTTCGATACCGCTTTTCGCTCCCATCCCTATCGCTTCCCCATCATCGGCTACCTGGACGTTTTTAATGGGATCACGCGTGATGAGGTCATGGCTTATTACAAGGCGCGCTACGTGCCAAATAATATGTTCTTCGTGGTCGTGGGCGACGTCGATGCCGTGGCCGTTCACGATCAGCTTTCGGAGATCTTCGCTGGCTCGCCGCGCGCCAGCCTCGCGCCGGTTCTCATTTCACCCGAACCTCCGCAGCTCGGGCGGCGTGACCGGAACATCGAATTTCCCACCGAACTCACCAGACTCCATCTCGCGTGGCACGTTCCCGCCGCGTCGCATCCGGATATCCCGGCGCTGGACGTGGCCGCGGTCGTCCTCGGTGGCGGCCGCAGTTCCCGCCTCTACAAGCGCTTGCGGGAAGATCTCGCGCTCGTCCATTCCGCCGACTCGTGGTGCTACGCGCCGGGACAAGTGGGACTGTTCGGCGTCGATGCCCTGCTGGATCCCGGCAAGCGCCAGGAGGTCGAACGCGAAGTCATTCACTTGATCGAAGAACTTCGGGACGGCGGCGTCACCGAGCGCGAACTGGCGAAGGCCCGCAAGATGTCGCTCAGCCAGCAATTGCAGTCCGTCACCACCATGCGCGGGCGGGCGTCGGACCTTGGTTCGAATTGGCTGCTGACCCGCAATCTGGA
>Ga0206847_10055_pt1 | contig 42737 bp, 35 predicted proteins | sample Alteio_BWOrgCont_17_FD_152880 | JGI IMG/M metagenome (GOLD analysis project Ga0206847, IMG submission 152880) | Enriched cells from forest soil in Barre Woods Harvard Forest LTER site, Petersham, Massachusetts, United States -... | ecosystem: Environmental > Terrestrial > Soil > Temperate forest >... | reverse complement strand
AGTCGTAATCGAGCGTTGGGCGAAAGAACAATCGCGGAAGTTCTGAGCTTTCGGCTTGGCTTCCAGCCATCTGGCCGTCTGTTCCGCCGCTTTACTGCACAACAGTCGGAAGCACTGCATCCGTACTGAACAAACTTCTATTTCACTGCTACCGCCGATGGCTGCCCCCCGGTGGTGGCGAAGGTCGTCGGCGTACCCAGCAAGCCGTTGGTTGTGTCGAGACCGAAAACTGACAGTGATGTGCCGCCAATGTTCGCCACGTAGACAAAGTCGAGGGTATTCAGGGTGGGGTTTCCCACGTCGCTGCCGCTTGCGCCGGAGCGGACCGCAAGGGAAACCGGCGTCGATCCGGTGGACAGCGAAGGTGGAGAAAGCGAGGTCAGCACTCCGGTCCCGGGGCTGAACGAATACTGGGACACCTGGTTGGACTGCTGATCGGCCACGTAGACAAAGTTAAAGCCGGAATCGAATGCAACTGCCACCGGCCCGATTCCCGCCGGGAAAGGCGAACCCGTCACCGCTGTCATGGTGCCGTCAGGTTTGCTGCAGGTGGCGGATACAACTACGCAAATGGCAAAGCTGCTGACGTTATTTGATCCCGAATTGGTCACGAGAAGAAATGCGCCGTTCGGTGAAATCCCAAGTCCCGACGGTGCAGTGCAGTTGCTGCTCGCCGAGACACACGAGGGATAGGGAGACCCTGGCACCGCGGTTAGCGCTCCCGAGGTCCCGTCAAAGCTGAATGCCGATACGGTATTGTTGAACTGATTGGCGACGTACAGGTAATTGCCCGAGGGGGGAACAGCAACCGAAACCGGGCCCGTGCCGCTTGTGTCGGTTGGCCCCTCGGTAAGAAAGGGTGAGCCGGTGACCGGCTTCAGAGTGGTTCCGCTAATGGAGAACACCGAGATGCTGCCGGACTTCGGATCGGAAAAGGTTCCCTGATTGGCAACAAACAGAAACTTTCCAGCCGGATCAACCGCCAGGCCGATCGGATTCTGACCGGTCTTTGTGTTCGATCCCACGGTGAGTGAACCGGTGGAGTCGATCTGGTAGCTGGTCACAAAGCTGGCGGCCGTGTTTGACACGAACAGCGCATTTACGCTGGGTGTGATCGCAATGGCGGAGGGGCTGGCGCCGGTTGCAACCGCGTTGATTCCGGACAAGCCCCCCGAACTCAACGTGATCCCGTAACCGGTCAGGGTCGAGTTGCCTTGCTCGGCCACAAATAACAGTCCTGTGCCGGAGGAAACCGCCGAGTTGTTACTGCTGCTGCAGGACAACGTAGCCAGAATCAAAACCAAACCCGCCACGCCGCCCATCAAACGGAACTTCATTCCTGTTATCTCTCCTGTTTTTCGATTTCGGACCCCGCAAGTGGGACGATCTTCCAGCAGCGCGCCCGGCAACCACCCGGAACCGCACTTCACTTGTGTATCAGGAACCCAGCCGGAAGAGCAAACGGGTCAGGCAGTTGGAACTCAATCCGGAGCGGAACGTTGCCTGAGCTTGGCAATCTAGGAGGTGGCACGGGTAGCCGAAGAACGAAAAAGCGACCGTGATCCCGAAGGCTCGATGGGCACACGGATCTCGACCATCAATCCGCCTTCCTGGCGATTCGAGGCCTGCACCGTTCCCCCGTGCAGCCGCACCGCCCGCTGGGTGATGGCCAGACCCAGTCCGGCGCCACCGGTCTGCCTTCCCCGCGCGTCGTCGATTCGGTAGAAAGGCTGGAAAAGTTTCGCCAGCGAGTCTTCGGGCACGCCCGGCCCAAAAATTTCCGTGTCCGCCAGATCGCTGCTCGCGGGCACATTGTCGAGAATGGTCGGCTTGACGAAGTTCCCCGCCTCGTAACGGGGAATCGTGGAATGCCTGCCATCCAGAATGACTTTCGCGCCTTGCTTTTCGGCGGATGCGATGTGCGATTCGACGCGCGCCTTGCTCTGAGGCGAAATGACTGGTCCCATCTGCACTCCTTCTTCCAGCCCATACCCCACGTTCAGTTTGGAAGCAGCATCTGTAATTGCGTCGCGAAAAGTCTTCTGCGCCTCTCCAACCGTGAGTGCGACGGAAACCGCCAAACAACGCTGGCCGGCGCATCCAAAAGAGCTGTCGGTGATAATTTGCGTGGCCATGTTCATATCCGCGTCGGGCAGAACGATAACATGGTTCTTCGCGCCGCCTTGACATTGCGCCCGCTTCCCGTTGGCTCCGGCGCGCGCATAAACGTGCCGCGCCACCGGAGTGGAACCGACAAAGCTGATTGCCCGAACCTGGGGATGATCGAGCAGCGCATTAACCACCGTCTTGCCGCCGTTGACCAGGCTCACTACGCCTTTGGGCAGTCCGGTCTGCTCGATCAACTCGAACGCGCGGTGCATGGTGAGTGGCACGCGTTCCGAAGGCTTCAGGATGAACGTATTGCCGCAGGCAATTGCATAAGGCAGAAACCAGAAGGGAATCATGCCCGGAAAGTTAAACGGAGTAATGGCCGCGACCACACCCAGGGGCTGGCGGATCATCGTCTCGTCGATGCCACGGGCTACGTCCTCGAGGTTGTAGCCCTGCATCATCATGGGAATGCCGCAGGCAACCTCTACGTTTTCAATGGCGCGGCGCAACTCAGCTTTGGCTTCAGTCAGAGTTTTACCGTTTTCGCAGGTGATGATAAGGCCAAGTTCGTCAAGATGCTCTTCGAGAAGTTGCTTCAGCTTGAACAATGGCTGAATGCGATCCTCGGGCGGAGTCCGACGCCACTCGGGATAAGCAGCCGCGGCGGCTTCGACCGCAGTATTGACCTCGGCCCCATCAGAGAAGGGAACCTTGGCGAGAACCTTGCCAGTGGCGGGGTCGGTGACCTCGCCGAAGTCTGCGGCACGTGATTCAACCCACTGGCCGTTGATGTAGTTGGGGACGCTCGTTATTGGTAGTGCAGCGACTGGCATTTTGAGACGACCTCATAGACATTGCAAGCAACGTGTCTACGTTATGTTTTGGTCCTATTCATGACACACGCTGTGCAGCGCGGCTTCCAGCACGTCGAGTCCTTCGCCCATCTGTGCGGCGGTTACGACCAGCGGGACGAGGACGCGAATCACGTTGGAGTACGAGCCGGCGGTTACAGTGATCAGTCCGTGCTCATAGCAGTATCGCGTGATCTGGTTGGTTTCGTCGGGGGCCGGCTCGCGGGTTTCGCGAGACTTTACCAGCTCAATCGCCTGCATGCCCCCCAGCCCTCGTACATCACCTACGATCGGCCATCGCTTCTGCCATTCTTGCGCCCGTTTCTGAAAATGGCGGCCCAGTTCATTGGCGCGGCCAAGCAAGTTCTCAGTCTCGAACAGTTCGAGCACGGCCAAGGCCGCGGCACAGGAAAGCGGGTTGCCGGCAAACGTACCCCCAAGGGCGCCGGGTCCGGGCGCATCCATAATTTCGGCCCGGCCGGTGATCGCCGCCAGCGGCAAACCGCCGCCAATAGACTTTGCCGAAACGATTATGTCCGGTTCGATGCCGTAGTGCTCGCTGGCAAACATCTTGCCGGTGCGGCCGAAGCCGCTCTGCACTTCGTCGGCGATGAACAAGACTCCGTGTTTGTGGCAAATGTCGATCAGAACGCGGAAGAACTCCGGCGGGGGGGCGATGAATCCGCCTTCGCCCAGCACCGGTTCAGCAATCACGGCGGCGACGTCTTCCGACGCCACCACGCGCTTGAAGGTGTCTTCCAGATGGCGGGCGCAGAACAAGTCACACGATGGATACTTCAGCGAATAAGAACAGCGATAACAATAGGCGTATGGGATGCGATACACGTCACCGGGAAAAGGGGCAAAGCCTGCCTTGTAAGGGTGAGTTTTGCTGGTGAGCGCCAGGGTCATCATGGTGCGCCCGTGGAATGCGTCTTCGAAACAAATGATGCCCGGCCTCCCGGTATGAGCGCGGGCGATCTTGACCGCGTTCTCGACCGCTTCGGCGCCGGTATTCACCAGCAAGGTTTTCTTGGAGAAATTTCCGGGCGTGACTTGGTTCAGGCGTTCGCAGAGCCGGATATAAAGCTCATACGGCGTAACCTGAATGCAAGTGTGAAGAAACCGGTCGAGTTGTTCACGAATTGCCGACAGCACGGTCTCGCGGCGATGCCCGGCGTTTGTGCAACCGATGCCGCCGGCAAAGTCGATGAAGCGATTGCCATCCACATCCTCGAGCCAAGCGTCTTCCGCTTTCGCCACGTATACCGGCGTGCCATGCGAGAGGCCTCGAGGCACCGCAGAAGAGCGGCGTTCCGACAGCGCTATCGATTTTGGACCCGGGATCGCGCTTCGTAATTGAATGGTTGGCATGAAAACAGTTCCCAGTCGTGAATTCTCGGTTCTCAGTCTTGCTTGTGTGAGGCCAGCTGCCAGCCACTAGCTACTAGCCCTGCTTCTTAATACCAGCCGATTGGCTGCTCATTTAAGTTGATAAACACCTGCTTGGTTTCGAGGTATTCTTCAACGGCCCAGGGACCCAGTTCACGTCCGAAGCCCGATTGCTTGTAGCCGCCCCAGGGGGCTTCGACGTATGTCGGTTGCATGTGATTGACCCAGACAATCCCGGCGCGCAGTGACTTCACCGCGCGGAATGCTTTGAAGATGTCGCGCGTCCAAACCGCCGCCGCCAAGCCGTAGGGCGAGTCGTTGGCGATTTGGATGGCGTCTTTCTCATCTTCAAACGGAATGACGGTCGCGACCGGGCCGAAAATCTCTTCGCGGGAAATTCGGGCGCTGTTATCAACGTCGTAGAAGATGGTTGGCTCGAGGTAAAATCCCTTGGCAAACTTTTCCGCTCGCCCTCCGCCAGTCGCCAGCTTGGCTTCCTTTTTGCCGATCTCCTGGTAAGAACGGATGCGGTCGTATTGTTCTTTGCTGACCACCGGACCCATCTTGGTGTCGCGGTCGAGCGGCGCGCCCAGCTTGATGTTCTTCGATTTTTCGACCATGGCATCGACGAACTTCTTGTAGATCGGCTTCTGCACCAGAATACGGCTGCCCGCGGAGCAAACTTCGCCTTGGTTAATGAAAACTCCAAACAGGGCGCCATCGATGGCGGCTTCGAAGTCGGCGTCTGCGAAGAAGATGTTGGGAGATTTTCCGCCAAGTTCGAGGGTCACGCGCTTCACCGTGTCGGCAGCTTCCTTCACGATGATCTTGCCGACCGCAGCGCTGCCGGTGAACGCAATTTTGTTCACGTCGGGATGCTTGACCAGCGGCGATCCGCAGGTTTCGCCGAAGCCGGTGATGACGTTTACCACGCCCGGCGGAAGCCCGACTTCCGCAAACCAACTCGCCATTTCAAGCGCGGTAAGCGGTGTTTGCTCGGCGGGTTTGAGAATGCAAGTGCAGCCGGCAGCAAGCGCAGGCGCCAATTTCCACGCTGCCATCAAGAGAGGATAATTCCATGGGATAATCTGGCCAGCGACGCCGATGGGTTCTTTCATCGTGAGGCTGACAGCGTTGTCCGGGACGGGATTGACGAATCCGAGGATCTTGGTGGCGAGGCCGCCGTAGTACTCGAAGCAAGTCGCGGTGTCATTGATATCAAATTCCGCTTCGACGATCGGCTTGCCACAGTTGCGGGCTTCAAGCTCGGCAAGCATGGCCGTGTTCTGGCGGATTTTGTCGGCCAAGCGGAAAAGAACGCGTCCTCGCTCCTGGGCGGTCGTCGAGGTCCAGGGACCATCTTCAAAAGCGGCTTTCGCGGAGGCGACCGCGCGATTCACGTCCTCGGCATTTGCGTCAGGGACGCGGGCGATAACTTCTTCGGTGGATGGATCGTAAATGGCAAACGTCTTCCCCGACTCACTCCCGATCTGTTCGCCGTTTACGTACATTTGATAAGTACGAACCCCGGCTGTGACCCCACCTGTCATAGATAGCTCCGCTCGTTCAGTTAAATCTTGTTCTGACGGACGAGGTGCCCGTCGTTACGTGGATCTCGCTACTTCCCGGCACTTTGCTTGGGCTGCACTCACCGGCCGGCGCCGTCCGTAGACGAAGAAAAAGAACCCAGCCAGCGCGATAAAAAATGCTGTCAGTCCGAACATCGTGATCTCGTAGCGCCAGATCGACGTGATCTGCTTTGCCGGCGAAAAAGCCAGCGCGATGCCGAGGATCGTCGTTACTAACCCGCTTCCCCCGGAGAGAATCAGAACGCTCTTGCCATAACGGCCTCTCTGTCCAGACTTCGTGAAAGCAAATTTCAGCAACGCCGCAAAGACATACACGAACGGGACCAACTGCAACACCACCGCCAGCGACAACATGGTCTGAAACGCTTCCTGAACTCCGCCTGATGCCGCAAAGTTAATGATGCAGAGCACCAGCGATACCACCAACTGCACGATCAGCGCGGCATACGGCGTGGCATACTTGGGATGCACCTCGCCCAGCCATGCCGGCATGTACGAATCAAGCCCCGCCACAAACGGAATCCGCGCCGAACCGCCCATCCACGCAGAGCCGATTCCCGCGATGGACAAGCTCAGCATCAACGCGAAGGGCGCAACAATCCAACCGACGCCCACTCTAAGTGCCATGTGGCTTACCGCCTGCACGATTCCCTGCAGTACGCTGATGTCGTTTTTTCCCACGGCGATCAACAGGGTCAGCGTCGCTCCGATGTAAAGCAGCCCTGAGACCACGCCGCCCCACGCCACTGCGATGGGCAAATCGCGCTTCGGGTCGCGGATCTCGTCGCCCATCACGGAAGCCAGTTCCAAGCCCACCAGACCGAAACAAATGACGCCAAACGAGTTCAGAACAAACCGTGGATTGGCGGGAATGCGGAAGTCGGCGGCGGTGACGCCTGTGCCGTGCCGCGCAAAAATAACAATACCCAAACCAATTAGCGTGGCCGCGGCGATGCCGGTTCCAATGCCGCCCAGATTGTTCAGCCATTTTCCGACGCTGAGCCCGACGATGTTCAGCGCCGTGAGTAGCGCCAGCAAAACGATCGATGCGCTCAGAGCAAATGTCTTGCTGTCCGCCAGTTTGTCATGTCCGGCGCCCAGGACGAACACGGACACGCCAACGAAGTACAGCACCACGGTCGGCACGTAAAGCATGTTGTTGGTCCAGTAGCACCAGCCCGACAGGAAGCCATGAAAGTCGCCGAACACTTCTTTGGCCCAAAGGTACACGCCGCCTTCTCCGGGATAGCGGTGCGCCAGTTCGATTACCGCGATTCCCTGCGGCCAGAAAAACAGCAGCAAGGAGATGATCCACAACCAGACTGTCACGCCGCCGTTGGCCGCAATTGAGGGCACGACATTCAGGTTGAAAACAGCGACTACGAACAGCAACACCAGATCCGAGCGGCCAAGGACGCGCTTCAGATGCGGTCGGTTCTGGGCCAGTTCAGGCATTGGAAAATAATTGTTTAAGCCTTCGCGTTCTTCTCGGCTTTTCTTTGCTAACTTTGTGATCAAAAAAGCCCTACCGCAAAGATCGCGAAGGCTTCGCAAAGGACGCTAAGAGATCATTCTGCCTAATGCGCCACCACTTCCGCCGTGCGTTCCTGCTGTGCCTTGGCCAGCGCGGGTGCAATGTCCTCGAAAGCGGCGAGATGCTTGTCGATGTCGGCCTCTGTGTGCTGCACGGAAATGGTCCATTGCTCATCCCACCAGTAAGGTTGAGGCATGACGCCGCGATTGACCATGCCAAACCAGTAATGGCGCCAGAGGTCGGTATCGATGGTGATCCAGTCGCGGTAGTTGAGGACCTCTTTCGGATACAGCATCAGCGCCCCATTGGCTCCGGCATGGGCGATGTAGGCTCGCAAGCCGACTTTGGCCAGCGTCTTCCCGTAACCGTCCACCAGTTTCTTGCTTAGCTTTTCCACGTGCGCGTAGTTTGCGCGGGTCAAAACGTCGTGAAAAGTCGCCAGCCCAGCAGCCATTGAAACCGGATTGGTGTTGTAGGTTCCGCCGTGAAAAACCTTGTGCTGGGAAATCAAATCCATCACCGACCGGTGAGTGCCGAACGCCGCCAGCGGCAGGCCACCGCCGATCGATTTCGCCAGGCAAATCATGTCGGGCTTGACGCCGAAATATTCCGATGCGCCACCCCAACTCAGTTTTGCCCCGGTCTTCACCTCGTCGAAAATCAGCAGTGCGCCGGTGCGGTTGCAGATTTCACGCAATCCCTCGAGGAATCCCTTCTGCGGAAGGCAGAGACCCACGTTCATCATGATCGGCTCAAGAATGATCGCCGCGATCTGTCCTGGGTTTTGTTTGAACCGCAATTCCACCGTGGCCAGATCGTTGAACGTTGCCACAGCAACGTTGCCGATAGATGCTTTGGGGACGCCCTGACCACCCGGAACAGGGGTGGGATCGTGCACATCGCCGAACTCCGGCGCATGCGGTTTCACGCTGACCAGGGCAGCGTCGTGCAGTCCGTGATACCCGCCTTCAAACTTCAGGACCTTGTCGCGGCCGGTCGCGGCTCGGGCCAGGCGAATCGCGTGCATGGTAGCTTCGGTGCCGCTGTTTCCGAAGCGGCACATTTCGATGGGGAAACGCTCGCAAATTACTTCTGCCAGTTCCCATTCCATGTCGTGTGGCATGCCAAACATGGTTCCGGTGCTGAGACGCTTTTCGACCGCCTTCATCACAGCGGGATGGCAGTGCCCGGCCATGAGAGCACCGAAACAGAGGTTGTGATCGACGTATTCATTGCCGTCCAAGTCGCGAAACCGTCCAGCCTGACCTTCTTTGACGAAGATGGGATAAGGGTCATAGGCGCGGTAATTGCTCGCGACCCCGAGCGGGATACGCTTCAGGTTTCGCTTGTGCGACTGGGCAGACTTTGGCGTGCGGCGCTCGAAGGTCGCCAGTTCTTTCTGCAATTCGGGATACATCTTGGTCTCCAGAAGACTCAGGCCAGTTGTGCGGCCATTAGATTGTGACCCGGCGGCATATTGCCACCCGGACTTCGAGCTAGAAATAGAATTTTAGAGCAAATTGCACCAGGCGCGGATCGCGAGCCTGGGTGATCTTGCCGAATGCGGTCGGACCGTCCTGAAAGTGACCATCCGGATTGGAGAAGTTCGTGTGGTTAAACAAATTGAAAATCTCCGCCCGGAATTGAAGATAGCGGCTTTCGCTGAGCGGAACTTTCTTGTGAACGGAGAAGTCCCACTGATCCAGCCCCGGGCCGCAGCAGATGGTGCGCTGCGTACCATTGTTGAATGAGCCCAGCGGGGGATCCTGAAACGCATTCGGATTGAACCAGAAGTTGCCGTTTTTTCTGGGATTGAAGGTGTGGAACTTGGTTACCAGACTGGGAGCTTCTGTACCCAGGAAGAAGAGGCTGTTAATCAATTCGTTGTCATTTTCAGTGTCCAGACGGATCGGAAAGCCGCTCTGGAATTGGGTGATGCCGGAAATTGCCCAGTCATTTACGAACTTTCCGGTTAACCCTTCGCGCTTGCGAATCGGTAAATCCCAGTAATAGCTGATCACAAATCGCTGCGCCGAATTGAATAATGAGAGGGCGCGGCTGGCCCTGAAATTGAAGGGATTCAAGGACTCCTCAAAAGTCGAGGCCTGGTCGATAGATTTGCTGAAGGTGTATGCGGCCTGCAGTTGTAAGCCTTTGGAGAAGCGTTTTTCCAGCATTGCCTCGAGAGCGTTGTAGTTGGCGTTGGCGATGGTGTCTTCGGCGAAAATATCAGTGAAAATCGGTATCCCGTCCGCCGGACACCCAGTGCCCATCTTGGGGCCAGTCATCACACAATTCGGAGATGAGTAAGGACGCAGGCCCACCATTGTCACCGGGGTGCCACCAGCCCCACCCGTAACCGTAGAACCGTTGGGAAGATGGAACAGATATCCTTGCGGGACGTTGACGCTCCATTGCGAGTCTTGCAGCGTGGGGCCGCAAGTCGCCGGCACGCCGTAGGAAGTCACTGCCGAGGGGTTGGAATTAGCGATGTTGATGATGTCCAAACAGGTTTGCGGATCGGATGGGTTGATATCGTGTCCTGCCAGCAATCGGTGTCCCTGGGAACCGACGTAGCCGACCTGCAGCATTAAATCATTAGCCATTTGGCGCTGTATTGTCAGGTTGTATTGCGCTGTGTACTGCGTCCGCAGATTGGGCTGAAACTCGCCATAGAGCAGGATGGGACGGAAGAACGTCAGATCCACCGGCTGTCCCGGCTTTGGCGTAATAAAGCCACCAAAAGGGTTGGGATTCACAAAGTCCTGCTGGCTCACAAAAGGGGTGTTGAGAAATACGTTGCTAAAGGAAGAGCTTCCGCCAAAGGGTGGTTCGGCGCCGAATTGTGCCAGGACCAACTGCTCAATCGGGTTATAGAACAGTCCCCAGCCCGTTCGGATGCTGGTCTTGCCACTGTTTCCGAATACCTTCCCTAAGAGCCCGCTATTGAAGTTCGGGCTGTAGGCCAGGCCAATTCTCGGGGCGAAGGCTTTAAAGTATGTGCTTGTCATGCCAGCCGGAACCCCGGCGTCGCCCGGAACTACCAGGCCGGTGGGATTGACTCCCACGGCATTGCAATCGGTCGTGCTGACGCCAAAATAGGCTTGGCTTGCCGCTGATAACTTGCAGGGAAAAACCGTGGAGTTCTGTCCTGGACGGAAGGTTTCCACGTGACCGCTGATGTCCGTCATGGGTGGATCAAACTCCCAGCGAAGACCATAGTTCAAGGTCAAGTTCGGCCTGATTTTCCAACTGTCCTGGGCAAATGGATACAACTCGGTAGAACGGATGTCTTCCCGCTGGGCCGAGCCTTGCACATAAATGTCCGTCAATCCCAGCAGATATTCCGCGTAGTTGCTGCCATCTCCGGGGACGATGGCGTTCGGACCCGTGTTGTTAAATGTGTACTCACCATTGACATTGAAGTAGTAAGTCTGATCAAAACGCGCGCGGCGCACATCCAAACCGAACTTGAAGGTGTGATTCCCTTTTACCCATGTAAGGTCGTCCGACCACTGAAAGCTATTGCCCACCTGGGGCAGCACGCCTTCCCAATTGTTGCCGAGATTGGCGCCACCGCCGATGCCGATGTACGGAACCCCGGTTTGGTTCGCCGGCAAGCCGGGAGTAATCCCCAGCTTGGGATTGGTGCCAAAGGCGTTCACGATCGCGGACGAATCCGAGGTGCCGTTGAAACAGAAAGGCCGTCCCACCGACGCGCATGAGTTGGTCACGGCGTTGGTTGTCTGAGGTTGCAGAAATCCCAACTCGCCTTCGCGCATATAAGTGAATCGCGCTTCATTTACGAGTGCGCTGGTGATCGTCCAGGTGTGGCTGAGGTTCCATTGCTGATAACGAAAGTCGTTAAGGTTGCCGAAGCCGGGCACATTGGAGCCGGCTTCCTCAAAATTGTTGTACGGCGAAAGCTGCGAAATGTCGGTGTAGTAGTAGTAGGCTGAAAAATTTTGATGCTGGTTGATTCGATGGTCGAAACGAATCGTGAACTGGTCCTCGAAATCGCTGCCCACCGGCACGGACTGGTTCTCGTTGCTGCCCACGTTTGCGGCCGGAATGAACCGCATCAAATCCAGAGCTACCGGGTCCATGCAGGGCGTCGGGATCTTGCCGGATGGAAAAATCGTCGCCCACGGCACTCCCGCGGCAGGAACCTTCCCGTTGGCATTTACGATGGCGTTTGTGCAGCCTGGGCGTCCATTCAAAACGTCGGCAACGAATTGATACTGCGGGTCGATTCCACCGGTGAATGGTCCACCGGCAGCGGAGAAATCTCCTCCCCGTTCCGGGGTCGAGAGCACGTTCAGCAGGTCTCCGGGCTGTCCTTGTCGGACGCGGCGCCCTTCGTAGGACAAGAAGAAAAACGTTTGGTCCTTCTTGATTGGGCCCCCGAATGTTCCGCCGAATTGATTCTGATTGAACTGTGGCTTCACGGTGTTGAAGTAGCCTTGCGCATTCAACACGGTGTTACGAAAATACTCGTACACATTGCCGTGATAGGAATTCGTTCCCGATTTAGTAACCACATTTACCACGGAGCCCGAGTTGCGGCCGTATTCTGCATCGAACGCGTTGGTGATAACGCGAAATTCCTCCACCGCATCCGGAGTCGGCTGAATGGTGGGAAGATTGACAAACTGATCGTTCGCGTCGCCGCCGTTCACGCTGAAGTTGTTGGCTCGGGCGCGACCGCCGTTGACCGATACGGAACCGCTGGAATCGGAGCCAAAAAACAGACTGCCGCTGCTTCCCAGTTGCGATTGCACGCCCGGCTGCAATTGCAGAAACTGGTAGGTGTCGCGCGTGTTCAGGGGCAGTTCGTTAATGGAACGGTCATTGATGACCGCTCCGAGCTGAGTGCTGGTGGTATCCACCTGAGCCACTTCCGACGTGACTTCGACGGTTTCCTGTTGAGCGCCGATTTGCAGGTTTGAATTCAGCGTCAATACCTGGTTGATCTGGACGATGATGTCCTTCTGAACATTTGTTTTGAACCCCGTCAGCTCGAAAGTGATTTGATAAGTGCCTGGAGCCACCTCGACGAAGCCGTAATCGCCGCTGGCGCTGGTGGTGGTGTCCCGGCTCACGCCGGTGGCTTGGTTGGTCAGGGTGACCTTGGCCCCGGATAAGACCGCGGCAGTGGGATCGGCAACCCGGCCAATGATTCTGCCGGCGGCGCTTTGTCCAAACGCAGAACTGGACAGCAGGGCCAGCAGGCTAAGGGCACACAACCGGATCCAGCGCGCTCGACACGGTTTCATTGAGGGCTCCCTTCGGTTCCACCGCTTCCTATGAAATAGAATGCTTGCGCGAAAACGAAACCTTGCTATAATCGCGCAAGGTTAGAGAACCCGCCGCAAGCTGTCAAGTAAAAAATGGTGTCGTCGCAAGGCGTAGGGAGTTACAGGGAGCGTCTTTCTGCCGATGAAGCCCAGCGAGCCCAAGCCGTACCTCAGAATTGGCGATGCAGCTCGCATCGTGGGAGTTTCTTCTTCCGTCATTCGCTCCTGGGAGAGCTTGGGGCTGATCCGGCCGCGACGGAGCGCCAGCAAGTACCGGCTGTACACCAGCGAAGATGTAAAGCTGCTGAAGCGAGCCCGCTTTCTGCGTAAGGTGCGCGGCCTGAATGCTCCGGCCATCGTTCAACTACTGAAGCGCGAAGGCCGGGCTGCGAAAACCAATGCCTCGACTGGCCGCATCGGGGCCCATCTGCGCCGGCTTCGGCTACAGCGGGCACTTTCCTTGGCGCGGGTCGCGGAAGCGGTGAAGATCTCAGTGGGCTTCTTGAGCGCTTTGGAGCGCTCACATATGAGCGCCTCGGTCAGTACGTTACGCAAGCTCGCCCGCTTCTACAAGACCAACATCCTTGATTTTTTTGAGGCGCCGGAATCCAATGGCCGCCGAGTATCGCCGCAGCATCGGAAGGTGCTGGAGGCAGGTCCCGGCGTTCGCATGGAGTTACTGGCCTGGGGGAACGCTGTCATGGAGCCGCACCTTTTTCGCATCGCTCCCCGGGCAGGCAGCGGAGAATCGTACACGCATGAAGGGGAGGAATTCCTCTTCGTCCTGCGCGGCGAGTTGCAAATTTCTGTGCAGGACGAGCAGTATCGCCTGAAACCTGGGGACAGTTTTTACTTTGAGAGCGCCACGCCTCACCGCTGGTCGAATCCGGGGCGGATGGAAACGCAAGTCCTTTGGGTCAACACACCACCGACGTTTTAGACGCACATGAACGACTTGTTTATGAAACTCGGCTGCGGGCTGATGGCACACGGAGGCTCATGCCGATGATTCGCCGCGGTGCAGTGCTCCTTTTTCTAGCGGCATTATGTCTGACGTCCTGCAGCAAGAAGACCCCCACTTTGAACCTGCTGGTGTGGGAGGGTTACGCCGACCCCTCGTACGTCAAGCAATTTGAGGAGCAGCATCATTGCAAGGTTTCCGCGTCCTATATGGGATCCAGCGACGAACTGGTGGCTAAGTTGCGTGGCGGGAGCTCAGGCACCTACGACGTCATCTCACCATCGAGCGATGTGGCCGCTTCGATCGCCGGTGCAGGTCTGGCCGCGCCTCTTGACCTCTCGAAGCTTCCTACTTACGCTCAACTTTCTCCGCAACTCACCTCGCTGCCTTTGGTGCGTGTCGGTGGGCGGGTTTACGGCGTGCCCTTTATGTGGGGACCGAATCCCATGATTTATGACACGACGGTATTTCCTAAACCTCCCGGCAGTTGGGAGGTGTTCTGGGACCCGAAATATCGCAGCAAAATCTCCGCCTGGGACGACCTCTCGACGCTGTATATGGCAGCACAGTTGCTCGGCTACGATAAGCCCGACCCGAGCCAGCTTTACAACCTGAGCGATGAGCAACTCGATGCAGTAAAGAAGAAGCTTCTCGAACTTAAACCGAACATCCGAAAAATGTGGTCGACCGGCGGCGAACTGACCAACTTATTCCAGAATCATGAGGTGGTGGCCGCTATGGGATGGCCGCTGATGACCAACCAGTTACGAAAATTGAATTTTCCAGTCGGCGAAACCATCCCGCAGGAGAACACTACGGGGTGGATTGATCATCTGATGATCACGGCGGGGAGTGAGAACAAAGAGCTGGCCACTGATTTTCTTGAGTTTATGATCGCGGCGGACACGCAGAAGAGCGTTTCAGACGTGACCGGCTACACTCCGGCAAATCCGCAAGCCGCCCACCTGATGACGTCCGAACAGGTGAAGAGTTTGCATTTAGATGATGTGGACAATTATCAGAGGCGCATCTACTTCTGGCAGAATGTGCCGAGACGCGCCAGGTACATCGAGGTGTGGAACGAAGTGAAAGCAACCCAGTAGAGCATCGCTTGCCGGCTACTCTAGACGGTCGAAAACCGGCGCTTGCTTGACCCATATGACTACCAGTACGGAACCTGCAACTACCGACTCCGCCAAAGCCGTTACCCAGCCCCTCCTTTCCATTCGCAACGTTGCCAAGTCGTTCGGTAAGAATCAGGTGTTGCGCGATATTTCGCTGCAGATTGCTGAAGGAGAATTTCTCACCATCCTCGGAGAGAGTGGTTCGGGCAAAACTACGTTACTGCGCATTATTGCGGGTTTTGAGAGCGCGACTTCCGGACAGCTTTTTATGGCGGGCGAGCGAATGGACCGGCTTCCACCGTACCGCCGCCCGGTGAACACCGTCTTTCAGCATTACGCGCTTTTCCCTCACCTGAGTGTCTCAGAAAACGTGGGTTACGGACTTCGCGTGGCCAAAGTGCATGAACAAGAGCTGGTGTCGCGGGTCGAGCAGGCGCTCGCGATGGTGAAAATGACCCCTTATGCTGGCTCAAAGCCGTCCCAGATCAGCGGCGGACAGCAGCAACGCATTGCTCTGGCGCGCGCTTTAGTGAACCGGCCGCGCCTCTTGCTGCTGGATGAGCCACTCTCCGCGCTCGACGCCAACCTCCGTCGCCAGATGCAACTCGAATTGAAATCGCTCCAACGCGAGGTGAACATCGCTTTCGTTTTCGTTACCCACGATCAGGAGGAAGCGATGGTGATGTCCGACCGGATCGCCTTGCTGCGCATGGGAGCACTGGAGCAGATTGCTTCGCCAAGGGAAATATATAGCCGTCCCGCAACCGCCTATGCAGCGCAGTTCATCGGCCACACCAATCTGTTGCGAGCCGAAGTAAAGGCACGAACAGCACGGTGCGGCGGGTTGAGTTGGCCGGTAAGTGCGCCCGATGGCGTGACATTATTTTCTCTGCGGCCGGAAAACATCCGCCATGAGCAATTCGCAATCTCCGATCCGGCAAGAATTCGTTTTCGCGCACGCATTCAGCAACAGGCATTTCATGGCGCGACAGAATTGCTGCAAGTCGCATGTGATGGAGGCCTCGTTCTTTCCGTGAGGGCCACCGCGCAGAAAACCTGGCAGGGCGAGCAGCAGTTTGAGTTTTCTCCAGCTGATGCCGTCCCCGTTCGCGAATCCCCTGACAACCGAGGCGGCAGCTAATGTTCTCCCGCGCTTACCGAACTGTAATCACATTGCCCCCGCTATTGTGGGTTACGGTGTTCCTGCTGGTTCCTTATCTCCTGCTCTTTTGTTACAGCTTTTGGACGGTTTCGCCGCAGCAGAATATCGTCCACTCGTGGAATCTGGACAACTACCGCGAACTTCTGCGAGCGAACGTCTACTGGCAGACGCTGTTCCGTTCTATGTGGATTGCCGCGCGTGTAATGACCTTCTCTTTTCTGCTCGGATACCCGCTGGCCTACTATTTATCGTTTCATGCTGGAGAACGCAAGAATCTTTTTTACCAACTCGTGATCATCCCGCTCTGGGTCAGTTACCTTGTCCGAGCCTACGCCTGGAAGACGATCCTCGGAAGCGACGGCGTGTTGAACACGCTGTTGCAATACGTCCATCTTACGAAGCATCCGTGGGAATTCCTGCTGTATAGCCCCTTCGCGGTGGTGCTGACCCTTACCCACATCTATACGCCATTTGCATTCCTGCCGATTTATGCTTCGCTGGAACACATTCCGCGAAACCTGGTGGAGGCTTCGCACGATCTGGGCGCCTCGCCATTCCAGACCTTCTGGCGCGTGATCTTTCCCCTCTCAATCCCCGGAGTTCTCGCGGGTGCCACTTTCGCCTTCGTGCTTAGCCTTGGCGACTTTCTTGCGCCGCTCTTGCTCGGAGGACCCAGCGGCATCATGATTTCAAACGTCGTCGTCAGTCTGTTCGGAGCCGCGTACAACTGGCCACTGGGCGCGGCGATTTCGCTGTTCATGCTGATGCTGGTACTCGGGTTGCTATTCGTCTCCGAGACTCTTGAAAAGAAATGGAGTTTCCGATGAACGGCGGTGTCCGCAGCACCTCGCGCTGGCTCCCATGGCACGCGGTGGCCGTTTTCGGCTTTCTTTATTTGCCGATCGTCACGCTGCTGGTCTACTCCTTCAACGGAGCCGGAGTCGGGGGATTTCCCCCGCGCAACCTCACGCTGGACTGGTACCGCATGCTGCTTGCCGACAGTGCCATCTGGGATTCAGTCGTCAACAGTTTGATCGTGGCCGCGGTCTCAGTAGCCATCGCTCTAACCTTCGGCATTCCCGCGGCGCTGGCGCTTGACCGCGCCAATTTTCCAGGCAAGACACTTTTCCGCCGCCTGGTGCTGCTGCCGCTGATTCTTCCCGGCATCATAACTGGTCTTTCGCTTCTTATGCTTTTCCGTGAAGCTGAGGTGAAGCTGAGCCTTGTAACCATCGTGCTTGGCCACGGTACCGCGTTGATCTCGGTCGCGACTACGGAGGTGTTCGCAGGATTGCAGAAACTCGAACGCGCCCAGGAAGAAGCCTCGCTCGATCTGGGCGCTAACTACTGGCAGACTTTCTGGCGAATCACTGTTCCGAATCTTCGGCTCTCAATCATCGGGGCCGCGCTTCTGATCTTCACGCTTTCCATGGACGAGATTGCCGTCAGCTTCTTTCTGATCGGCCGGGACAATACTTTGCCGCTGGAAATCTGGGGACGCTTGCGGCGCGGCATCACGCCGGAGATCAATGCCATTTCGAGCATCATTTTTATGTTTTCGCTGGTGGCCATCGTGACCTGGTATCGTCTGCGCGTCCGTGCAGAAGTCAAAGCGGAAATTGCTGCCGAACTGGTGGAAGCGGTGGCGCAAGGGGACTGAGATGAGTGCAAATCGGCGGGACTTCATCAAATTTGTGGTGGCAGGCGCAATTTCGGCAGGTTGTCCGGTGGACCTGGCGCTACTCTCGGCGCAAAACCAGGGCGGCCCGGAAGTCGACAGTGAAGACAACCGCATCTGCCACCAGGTGCGCGACGGCAAAGTCTTCACGCGACCGCCGGTTTCATCGCGGCATGACATTGTGATCGTGGGCGGTGGAATCAGCGGGCTTACGGCCGCCTATCTGTTGCGCCATCGCGATTTTGTTTTGCTGGAGAAAGAGCCGCACTGGGGTGGCAATGCATACCTGATGGAGTTTCAGGGCAATGCCTATGCTACGGGATCGGCGTACATCGAAAGAGACGAGACTGCAGCCTATCCTTTTGTGAAGGAAATCGGCCTCGATCCGTTGCCCGTCAACTGCCGGGATGGCAGCTTCATCAAAGGCGAATGGGTGCCGGCCACCTGGAATGAAGGTCTGGACAAACTGCCGTACTCGGCCAGCGTTCGCGAAGCGTTTAAGAAATTCAAGAAAGAAATGCTGGCGATTGATTTGGAGAAGCGTGCCGCGGAACTTCATAACATGCGATTCTCCGACTTGATGAAAGGCTATCCCGAAGAACTCAAACTTTGGTGGGACACCTTTGGACCTTCGAACTGGGGCGCGGTGAGCGAAGACACGTCTGCCTGGGTGGCAATCGACAACTTCCAGGGATTGGCGGGAGACGAAGTCCCGGATTACTGTACCTGGCCCGGCGGCCTGGGCGCGATTTCGAAAAAGCTGGTGGATATTCTTCAGCCTAAGTTCGGGGAGTACATGCGAGCAGGCGCGACCACGGTGGCCGTGGTCCCGGATGGAAAAGAAGTTCAAATAACCTACATGCAGGGTGGGGAACTGAAGACTGTGGCGGCCAAAGCGGTCATTATGGCCACACCAAAATTCATAACGCAGAGGATTGTGCAGGGACTGCCGGAAAAACAGAGCGACGCCATGCAGCAGATCCGCTACATCCCCTACTGCGTGGTCAACCTCATCTTCGACAAGCCGGTATTTGGCAAGGGATATGACACATGGTGCCCGGGGAACACCTTTACCGATTTCATCGTTGCCGATTGGGTCATTCGCAATCAGGCAGACTACCGGTCGAAATACAACATCCTCAGCTGCTATACCCCCATGGCAGAAGAAGAACGTAGAAATCTCCTGGACGATGCGGGAGTCCGCAAAGTGGCAGCTAACGTCCTCGGGGATTTTCAGAAGCTGTTTCCGGGTTCCAATGTCGATCCAGTGGAGGTTCACATTTACCGCCGCGGGCACCCGCTCTATATGTCCACGCCGGGCCTCTACACTCAGATTCAGCCGCTGGCGCGCCGTCCGATGGACCGGGTTTTCTTCGCGAATACTGACTCCGAGGGGCCAGAGTCCACGACGGATAGAGCAATCGCCGCCGCCCGGCGCGCCGTGAAAGAGGCCGAAGCCCGGCTGGCGGGTAACCCCGCGCCTAAGGAGCTGTCCGGTGTCGCTGGTTGAAGTGGACAGCACGCCGCCATCTAGTGTTGCGGGGCGTCCAGCCCCACACTCCGCTGATTTTGCGGTTCAACGTGGTAGTATCGAGTGCAGCCGCGAATGAGCCTGGATCACGTCGTAATCCTGTTTCAATTGATCGCTTTTATGTTCGCGATCAGCGTGCACGAGTCCGCCCATGCTTGGATGGCCAACCGGCAAGGCGATCCCACGGCACGCATGCTGGGACGCATTTCGCTGAACCCGATCAAACACATCGATCCGATCGGGACGGTTTTGTTGCCCTTAATCGCCATGTTGACGCACCTGCCAGTGATCGGTTGGGCAAAGCCGACTCCAGTCGATCCACGGAATTTCAAGAACCCGGTGCGCGATGACATTTTGACTTCAGTGGCAGGGCCCGTGAGCAACTTTATTGTGGCCACGGCTGCGACGATTCTGCTTGGGGCGATCGAGGTTCTTGCGCCCGGTGGACGCATGTTGGTGCAGGGGTCACTGGCGGGCTTTGTTATGGGCAATGCTTCGCTGGCACCCGTGACATTGCTGCTTAGTCAGTTTCTGATCATCAACGTTCTGCTGGCTGTCTTCAATTTGATCCCGGTGCCACCGTTAGATGGCAGCCACGTGTTGCGACATCTGCTGCCCGATGGTGTGCGGCAGGTTTATGACAGTATTGGAATGTTCGCTCTAATGGCGCTGGTGTTTTTCGGTGGTGGCCTGATCATGGCGCTGATCCGCCCCGTATTGAACTTTTATCAAGCGATCTTGATGGCAATTTGATGAACGCACAACCCAACTCGCGCAAGCGCGTGCTTAGCGGCATGCGATCCACCGGCAAGTTGCACCTGGGAAATTTTGTGGGCGCACTCGACAACTGGGTGAAAATGCAGGACCAGTACGAATGCTTCTTTTTCCTGGCGGACTGGCATGCTCTTACCACCGACTATGCCGACACGTCACGCGTGAAAGAAAACTCGGTCGAGGTTTTACTCGATTGGCTGGCGGCAGGACTTGATCCGGAGCGATGCACCATGTTCATTCAGTCGCACGTGCCGCAACATGCGGAGTTGCACCTGCTGTTTTCCATGATTACACCGCTGGGCTGGCTGGAGCGCGTGCCGACCTATAAGGAGCAGCGGGAGAACATCCGGGACAAAGACCTTGGTACATATGGGTTTCTGGGCTATCCTGTGCTGCAGTCGGCGGACATCCTTATCTATAAAGGCGATTTTGTTCCCGTAGGCGAAGATCAGGTTGCCCACGTCGAATTGACGAGGGAGATCGCCCGACGGTTCAACCAGTTTTACAAGGTCAACGGAGAAGAAGTTTTCCCTGAGCCGCAGCCCTTGCTCACTCCCACCCCGAAACTTCCCGGGACCGACGGCCGTAAAATGTCGAAGTCATATGGCAACACCATCATGCTGACCGATCCGGAACCGGTGGTACGCCAGAAGTTGAAGACCATGGTTACAGACCCGGCGCGCGTTCGCCGCACCGATCCCGGAGATCCCGATAAGTGCCCGGTAGGCGATCTGCACAAAATCTTCAGTGATGCCGGTACGATGGTCAAAGTGAATAAAGGCTGCCGGTCGGCCGGGATCGGCTGTATTGAGTGCAAGGGATGGGCTGCCGATGCCCTAGTCGAGGTTCTCAACCCCATGCAGGAGCGCCGCAAGAAATATCAGGACAATCCGCGGCTGGCATGGGATATTCTGGAAGCGGGGTCAGCGAAGGCTAGGGAAGTTGCGTCGGCTACGATGGAGGAAGTCCGCGCGGCGATGAGTATGTCGCTGGATTACGAAGCGCCGCGCAAGCCTTAGGTGGTGAAGTCGCCTCGGTATCGGATGGTCACGCGCCCAAGTGGCGTGTTTCAGCGAGTGAGCCTTTACGCTCTTCGCGGCGTTTCTTTGCGTTTTTTGCGATAAAAGGTCGTGAAGTGACGGCAACAAGCGTTTGACCGCAAAGGTCGCCAAGGGATCGCAAAGCTCGCAAAAAGCACCGTCGGCGCATTTGGGTACTTTGGCGGCAACGCGCCTCGAACTTGTCGCACATGATTGAGGAAACAAAAACCGTTTCGGCAAGCGCGACTCCTTCAAGTGAAGAGACGCAGGCAGCCGATTTGCCGTTCGTCGGTGCTCGACCCCGTCACAAGAAAGAGGGAAACGATTTCCCCTTCGCCGTCTCCGTCACGGATGTCTATGAAGGTCCGCTCGATCTGCTGCTTGACCTGATTCGCAATCAGGACATCGACATCTACAACATTCCGATTGCGAAAATCACTGCGCAGTATCTGGCGTATGTCGAGAAGCTTCGCAACCTGGACGTGAATGTTGCGGCGGAGTTTATCTACATGGCCGCAGTGCTGATCCATATCAAGTCGAAGATGTTGCTGCCGCGCGATCCGGCGGCGAGCTCTGAGGCGCAAGAGGATCCTCGGGCAGAACTAGTGAACCGGCTGATTGAGCATGAAAAATTCCGCTCTGCCGCGCAGATGTTGATGCAGAAGCAGCAAATCGAGGATGCGGTTTGGTCGAACCCTTCGATCAAAGAATTCATGGAGGCCGAGGGCACGGAGCCCGAGTTTGCGGCTGATGTGATCGATTTGGTAAAGACCTTCCAGCAGGTTTTGGAGCGTGTTCGGTCGCGGCCTTTACTCGAGGTTAATGACGAGACCGTCACTGTGGGGCAAATGATCGAGTATTTGCGGCGGCGGCTGGCTCTTGAAGACCGCCCGATCAGGCTCAAGCAGCTTCTTCTTGCGATTGAATCGCGGCAGACATTGGTCTGCATGTTTTTGGCGCTGCTTGAGATGGTTCGCCTGCAGGCGGTGCAGTTGCGCCAGGACCGGTTGTTCGGCGAGATTGTTCTGCGTAAGCACATTGGGTTCGAAGCTGCATCGACGGAACAGGCTGCGGTGAGGGATGATTGGAGGTAGCAGTCCTGGCACGTGTGGATTACACATGAACCTTAAGGCACAACTTGAAGCGGTTATTTATGCGGCGGAGACGCCGGTGACGCTGGATCAACTGATCGAACTGGTCAAGGAATCGGTCATGACCGCAGGCGCGACTGACGGCATCGAGGTCAAGTCTCGCGTGCGCCTAGCGCTGGAAGAACTGACGGCTGACTATTACGCTCCGGACCACGGCATTGAAATCAGGCAGGTGGCCGGTGGATACCGCATGTCCACCAAGCCCGAGCAGCACGACGTGGTGCGCGCCTTCGCGAAGAGCCTGAAACCGCCGATCCGGCTCTCACTGCCCGCGCTGGAAACTCTGGCGGTGATCGCGTACAAACAGCCGGTCACGGTTCCTGAGATCAGCGAAATTCGCGGAGTGGATGCCGGCGGCGTCATCGCCACACTTCTCGATCGCAAACTGATTACGACCGCCGGACGCAAGGCCGTGATTGGACGTCCGATTCTGTACAAGACGACCCGGGAGTTTCTGTTGCGCTTCGGATTGAAGGATGTTGGCGAGCTGCCCAGCATGGAGGAGTTCGAGAAGCTGGTGGCTCAGTCATTCCAAAGTGACCTGCTGCCGGTCGAGGAGCATGCTACCCAGGACGCTTTGCCGACGTCGAGGAATGAGGAACCGGCACTGGCTAGCCCCGAAGAGGGCAGCCCGACGGAACCGGTTGAAAGCCGAGTGGGCGGCGATGCGAGTAGTTAGCCGGCGGCACATTCGCAAGAAAAATCATTCGTCGAGGCCGGCAGGTCAGGGAGGAACTTGCAAATGTCTATAGCCCAAACATCGAAAGCAGCTGCGGTCACATTCGAAGGCGTCACACCGATCTTACGGGTTCGAAGCCTCTCCGCAAGCGTTGACTACTACGTGGGAGTACTCGGGTTCAAGGTGGATTGGCAAAGCCCTGGACTTTTCGGGTCGGTCTCGCGCGATCGCTGCCACATCATGTTGAGCGAGGGGGATCAGGGAAATCCCGGGACTTGGGTGTGGATCGGTGTCGAGGACGTCGAGCCCCTGTTTGAGGAATACACCAGCAAGGGGGCTAAAATCCGAAACCCGCCGACCAATTACGAATGGGCCTATGAAATGCAAATCGAGGATCCTGACGGAAACGTTTTGCGGATGGGCTCGGAATCGAAGCCGGAACAACCGATCGGCCCCTGGCGCGATATGCGCGGCGATCTCTGGGTGAAATCACCGGCCGGCAGGTACACACGGATCGAACGTGGTTAGAGCAGACACGGCTTTTTCACCCAAAGCTGCCGGACCTTTCCAGTTTGGTTTCCATGCCCGCTGAACGACTGCAAAAAATTATCGCCGCTGCTGGAATCGCTTCACGCCGCAAGGCGGAAGAAATGATCGCCGGCGGACTTGTGTCGTTAAACGGGCAGATCGTCACTGAACTGGGCACGAAAGCCGATGCCGAACGCGACCACATCCGGGTGAACGGTAAGCTGCTGCATGGCTCAGAACGCCATGTGTATCTGCTGATGAACAAGCCGAAGGGCTACGTCACGACCGTGCGCGATCCCGAGCGGCGGCCCACTGTCATGGATTTGCTGCATGGCGTGGGGGCGCGTGTATATCCTGTAGGACGGCTCGACTACGCGAGCGAAGGCTTGCTGTTGCTTACCAATGACGGCGACTTCGCCAACTACTTAATGAAAGCCGCTTCCCATGTGTCAAAGACCTACATGGTGAAGGTGGCAGGCGTGCCGGTGTCGGAAAAGCTGAATAAATTGCGGGAAGGCATTTCGATTTCATCGGATCGCGGAAGAAGAGTAAGAACCGCTCCGGCTAAGATTCGGGTGATTCGAGACTCCGCGAATCCCTGGTATGAAGTGACGCTGATGGAAGGCCGCAATCGCCAGATCCGCCGCATGTTTGAAGAAATCGGCCATCATGTGGAGAAGATCAAGCGGGTGCGGTACGGCCCGCTGGAACTGGATGTGCATCCGGGCAAGTTCCGCAAGCTGACAGCGGAAGAGGTGGAGAAACTGAGGGCATTTGGATCGAAGACCAGCGCTGCCTCAACGACTTTTTCCACGAAACGTGTTAAAGATTAAGTAAACCGAATGAGCGAATATAGCCAGCTTGTACCCGAGCATGTGCGTTCCCTGGGCGGGTACACGCCGGGCAAATCACTCCGCCAAGCACAACGGGAGAGCAGCGTGAACTGCATCAAAATGGCTTCGAACGAAAATCCCTTCGGGCCGTCTCCAAAAGCGATTGCGGCGATGCAAGCCGTCCTGAGTGAGAGCAACTTCTATCCGGACAACGACGTCAGCGAATTGCGGCAGAGGCTGGCGGACCTGCACAACGTTCAGCCCGAGCAGATTGTTCCCACGGCCGGTTCGACCGCGCTCCTGGGCATTATGGCGCGAACCTTGCTTTCGCCGGGGCTCAATGCAATCACCAGCGCGCTCTCATTCATCGTGTACCCGATTGCGACCCAGGCGGCTGGTGGAAAGCTGATCCTGGTGCCCATGAAGAATGACGGCTACGATCTCGATGGCATTGCCGCTGCGATCGACGATAATACCCGGCTCATTTATTTTTCCAATCCAAACAATCCAACCGGAACTGTAGTTTCAGCTGCTGAGGTGGACCGCTTTCTTGAGAAGGTTCCTGGTCATGTGGTTGTGATCCTCGATGAGGCGTACTCAGACTTCGCTGAGTACTTTGCCGGTCAGCTCGGTGTGGAGTATTCGCACTCGCTCGATTACGTGAAGCAGGGCCGTAAGGTTGTGGTGCTGCGGACGTTCTCCAAAGCTCATGGACTTGCCGGTGTGCGAGCGGGCTACGGGATTGGGCCGGCAGAACTGATGTCGTACTTTGCCCGCATGCGTACCACGTTCTCGGTATCCACCGTGGCGCAGGCAGCGGCGCGGGCGGCACTCGACGATGAAGCCCACACTCGCAAAGCGCTCGCGAACAATGCCGAACAAGCGGCGGTTCTGGTTGAGGGCCTCTCTGAAGTCGGCTATCGAGCCGTGCCCACCTGGGCGAATTTTGTATATTGCGACATCGGCGAGGATGCGGCCACCGCGGCCAAGCGGTTACAGGAAGAGGGCGTGATTATCCGGCCTTTGGGTCCCTGGGGTGTTCGCACGGCGATCCGCATTACCATTGGGACACCAGAACAGAATGAGTTCTTCCTGAAGGCCTTCAAGAAGGTGACGGAGAAGGTGGCGGCACGATAGCTCCGACAGCGCTCTATCTTTCACTTCTGGCATTTCGGGCAGTAGTGGCTGCTCCGCCCGGCGATGACCACCCGCTTCACCGGGGTCTTGCAGACCAGGCAAGGCTCCTCTTCGCGTCCGTAGACGCGATGCTGGAGCTGAAAGAAACCCTCTTTGCCGTCGACGTCCACATAGTCAGAGACGGACGAGCCACCCAGGGCAACCGCTTCTTTCAGCACTTCCTGCACGGCAACATGAAGGCGCCGTAGATTCTCCCGAGTGAGCGAGGCAGTGTTTCGGCGGGGCCGAATGCCGGCCCGAAATAGCGATTCGTCGGCATAGATGTTCCCCACTCCGCTGAGGAGTTTCTGGTTAAGCAGCGCGCTCTTGATCGGCGTCTTGCGAGCGCGGAAAAGGCTCACAAATGTTTGCAGTTCGACGTCCAATGGCTCTGATCCTGCAGCCTGAAAACCTCGGGTAACGCTCAGACGTCCAAAACGCCGCGGATCCACGAAACGCAGCTCTCTGCCGGAAGCCAGTCTTGCAATGGCGTGGGTATGTTTCTCGATCGCCTGATCCGGCTGGCAAACCAGCATTCGTCCGGTCATGCCCAGGTGCACGATCCACTGGGAGGCGCCTTGCGGTGCCGACAAGTTTCCTGGAGCCGACTTTTTCGCGACTGCCTTTGACGATCGAGCACGCTTCTTTCCTGCGGCAGAACCCTGCCTTGTGCGGGATCGAGCCGGCGGTTTTCCTCCATTCTCCAGGTCAAAGACGATGTGCTTTCCCACCCGCCGAACGCCGGCAATGCGCGAGGATTCCAGCGTTGTCGCGATTTCTGTCGCGGTAGACTTCAACGGTTGCGGTTTGGACCCCAGCCAGACCGACTCGATTGTGTCTCCGGAAACTCGGCTGGCTAGACCGCGAGCGATAGTTTCGACTTCCGGGAGTTCTGGCATGCGCTGTCCTATGAGAAGAAAAACATCATAGCAGTTCGACCGAAGCTTCCCCGTGCGCGGACAACGTCAAAGTGCAGATTGCTCACTCTTGACCCGGCGGGTTATCATCTGAAGTACACCTCAGCCCTATCTATCCACGTAATCTAATTGCCGGGTTTTCATTAAGGGCAACTGGTGTGCGACCCAAGTCAAGCGGCCGCGGCGGCCGCGCGAATCCGTTCGCATGGAGCTTCGATTGAACAAAGGCAAGAGTGCCGTTATCGTTGGAGCGCAGTGGGGCGACGAAGGCAAAGGCAAAATCGTCGATGTCCTGTCGGAGAACTTCTCCGTCGTGGCGCGATACGCTGGCGGCCACAACGCCGGTCACACCGTCATCATCAACGGCGAGAAGTTTATCCTGCAACTTGTCCCTTGCGGAGTGTTGCGCGTAGGATGCCGCAGCGTCATCGGCAATGGAGTGGTCCTCGATCCCATGGCGTTTCTCAAGGAGGTTGGGGCGCTCCGGGAAGCCGGGGTCAAGGTGGACGGCAACCTGTTCGTCAGCAATCGCGCCCATGTGATTTTGCCCTATCATCGCATGATCGAACTGGCCTCCGAGAATGCGCCGGGACGGGTGAAGATCGGCACGACTTCACGCGGGATCGGCCCGGCCTACGAGGACAAGATGGGCCGCCGCGGACTGCGAGTGGCGGACCTGCTGGATCTTGACCTTCTGAAAACGCATGTTGGGAATGCCTGTCGCGAAAAGAACATGATCGCTCACGCGCTGTTCAATTCAGAGCCGCTCGATCCCGACAAAATGTACGAAGAGTATGCGGCAGCCTCTGCTAAAATTGCCCCTTTTGTCTGCGACACCGCCGCCCTGCTGAACCGGGCCCTGGTCGACGGCCAATCGATCATCTTCGAAGGCGCACAGGGGACCATGCTCGACATCGATCACGGAACCTATCCCTTTGTGACCTCCTCCAGCGCGACTTCTGGTGGCGCCGTCATCGGAACCGGTGTGGCCCCGACCGCGATCGACACGGTCATCGGTGTGACCAAGGCGTACTGCACTCGGGTGGGCGGAGGCCCGTTCCCAACAGAAGCTCTGGACAAGTTTGGCGAAATGCTGCGCGCCCGAGGAAACGAATTCGGCGCCGTGACCGGACGCCCCAGACGTTGCGGCTGGATCGACTTGCCACTGCTCCGCTACTCAGGCATGATTAACGGAATCTCCTGGCTGGTGGTTACCAAGCTGGATGTGTTGGATGAACTGGAAGAGATTCCGGTTTGCGTAGGATATAAAATCGATGGCAAGAAAACCGACGAGATTCCAGCCCAGGACAGTGGCTACCGCAAGATCGAGTGCGTCTACCAGAAGATGAGCGGTTGGCGGACCTCGACTCAGGGGATCACGAAGTTGGAGAGGCTGCCAAAGGCAGCGCAGGAATACTTGAAGTTCATTGAGAAGGAGACTGGAGCGCGGATTGGTATGGTCTCCACTGGTCCCGACCGCGACCAGACAATGACGGTGGGAGAATTCGCTGAGAAGTTAGACGATCTGACGGGATTGAGAACCAGGGCGCAGGCCAAAAACTAGGAACGGAGCGGGGCGATGGTCGTTCTGGCGGTAACGTGGATGGCGAAAGTGGGACGGGAAGCGGAAGTGGAAGCCGTGTTTTCCAGGCTGACCGAGGAAAGCCGCAAGGAACCGGGATGCGTCATGTACTTGGTCCATCGGCACAAAACCGAGCCACGGCGCTTCTTGGTTTATGAACAATACAAGGATGATGCGGCCCTGGAGGCGCACCGCGCGGCCCCACATTTTCTGCAATACGCGAAGAAAGAGCTGCCCAAGCTCGGCGAACGCATCGAAGGCAATCTGTATGTTCCGCTGGACTAAGTCGTGTCGCGCTGAACCCCCTCCGCCGTAAACTCTCGAATCGTGGGCCCGGGGAGCAGGGGAGGGAGTGGGACTCCCCTACTTGTCCACCATCAGCACGCCGCCCGACGCGTAACTTTCTTTTGACACTTCCACGAAAGTCACGACAATGGCTTCGCGGCGGGCTCCGGCTTCCTCAACCATGACGTCGGTGATGCGCTGCGCCAGTTTGCGCTTCTGATCGGCGCTGCGGCCGGTCAACATGGTCACTTGGACGAGAGGCATAGGGGACAGCTCCTGGTCTCTGGAATCGTAATCCGCGGCAAGTCTTAGTCTGCCAACTCATATCCCGCAAAGAAATAACTCAACTCAAAGCGGGCGGTGTCGTCAGCGTCGGAACCGTGAATCGCGTTGTGCTCGATATTGGTGGCCCATTTTTTGCGGATCGTGCCTTCCTCAGCGTTTGCCGGATTGGTCGCGCCCATCAGCTTGCGCAGATCGGCAATCGCATTTTCCTTTTCCAGCGCCAGCACCACGATCGGCCCGCTGGACATGAAGTCGGTCAGCGAATTGAAAAATGCCCGGCTCGCATGCACCGCATAGAATTGCTCGGCCTGGTGTTTGGAGATTTCCAACATCTTCATGGCGAGGATGCGAAATCCACTTTTCTCAAACTGCTCGATGATGTCGCCGATTCCATTCTTCTTGACGGCATCCGGTTTGATGATGGTAAAAGTACGTTGCAGAGTTTTCATGAATTAGTCATTGGTCCTTAGTGGTGGATTGTTGGTCGCAAGCCGACGGTTAGTTCAGCCGCGGCATTGTTTGCTGCTTGCTACCGGGTACTAAACTTTCACGCCCATCGCCGCGACTACAGTGTCGCCAATGTCGGCTGGAGATTTTGCAACACGAATGCCTGCAGCTTCTAGAGCCTTGATCTTCTCCGCCGCCGTCCCCTTGCCGCCGGAGATGATTGCCCCAGCATGCCCCATACGCCGTCCGGGAGGCGCGGTCTGACCCGCGATGAAGCCGACGACCGGTTTCTTCATACGAGATTTAACATATTCGGCCGCGGTTTCCTCCGCGTTACCGCCGATCTCGCCAATCATTATCACGGCTTCAGTCTCGGGATCCTTGTTGAACAGTTCCAGCGCATCCACGAAGTTGGTGCCAATGATAGGATCGCCTCCGATCCCAATCGCCGTCGACTGGCCGATTCCCCGAGTGGTGAGCTGATAGACCGCTTCATAGGTCAGCGTGCCCGAGCGAGAAACGATGCCAATCGGACCTTCGCGATGGATACTGGCTGGCATGATACCGATTTTGCAGCGGCCCGGCGAGATGATGCCTGGGCAATTCGGACCAATGAGCCGCGAACGGCGCGTCTGCAGGAACTCCCATGCGCGCACCATATCCAGGGTTGGAACTCCTTCGGTGATACAGACAATCAGCTCAATTTCGGCATCGGCCGCTTCCATGATGGCGTCGGCGGCAAAAGGCGGCGGCACAAAAATGACCGAAGCGTCGGCGCCGGTCTTGTCGACCGCTTCCTGCACGCTGTTGAAAATGGGCCAACCCTCGTGCGTGGTACCGCCTTTGCCGGGTGTGACTCCACCCACGATCTTGGTGCCATAGTCCGCGCATGCCTTGGCGTGGAACGTGCCTTCCTTGCCGGTCAGTCCCTGCACAATCACTCGGGTAGATTTATCAATAAGAACGCTCATAAAAGTTTCGTCTCTTCTCTCTATGCCCGCGCTGCCGCGACCACTTTCTCGGCCGCGTCCTTCATGGTATGTGCCACCGTAAAGTTCAAACCGGATTGCGTCAGAATCTCGCGTCCCGCATCTACGTTGGTACCCTCCAGACGCAAAACGATCGGCAACTGGATGTTGGTCTTTCGTGCCGCCTCGACCACGCCTGTGGCCAGTGTATCCACGCGCAAGATACCGCCGAAGATGTTAATCAGCACTGCCTTTACATTCTTGTCGCTCAGCAGAATTTCGAACGCATGCGTCACCTGCTCGGCGTTCGCGCCGCCGCCAACGTCAAGAAAGTTGGCCGGCATGCCACCAGCGTACTTGATGATGTCCATGGTGGCCATCGCCAGCCCTGCGCCATTCACCATGCAACCCACCGTCCCGTCAAGCTTGATGTAATTCAGGCTGTACTTCGAAGCCTCGACTTCCAGGGGATCTTCTTCCGTAATGTCGCGCAGTTCGCGAATGTCAGGATGACGGAACAGCGCGTTGTCGTCGAAGTTGATTTTTGCATCAAGCGCGAAAAGGCGTCCGTCGGTACAACTGATGAAAGGATTGATCTCCATCAGCGAAGAATCGGTTTCAACGAACGCGCGGTAGAGCGCCGTCATGAACTTTACCGCTTCACCAATCTGTTGCGGCCTCAACCCGAGCCTGAATGCCAGCTTGCGCGCCTGAAATGCCTCCAGCCCCTGCCCCGGGGCCACGTGCTCCTTCAGAATGGCGTCAGGATTCTCGGCAGCGACCTGCTCAATCTCCATTCCACCGGCGGCAGAGGCCATAAACACTGGTCGCGCCTCGACACGGTCGATCACAATCCCCAGATAAAGTTCTTTCTCAATCGGCAAGGTTTCTTCGATCAGCAGGCGGCGGACCACGCGGCCTTCAGGGCCGGTCTGGTGCGTGACCAGCGTCATACCTAGAATCTTGCCCGCAAGGTCGGCCGCTTCGGCGAGTGATTTCGCGATCTTCACTCCGCCGCCCTTGCCGCGGCCTCCAGCATGAATCTGTGCTTTTACCACCACTCCGCTGGCGCCCTCATCAAACAGTTTTTGCGCCACTGTCTCGGCTTGCTCGCGTGTTTCCGCCATCTCGCCCCGCGGCACAGCGACTCCGTACTTCCTCAGGATTCCCTTGGCCTGATATTCATGAATTTTCATAATGATTCCTAAATGTACGGCAGGATCGCTTGCGGCTTCAGACTGCGGGCAGCAAACAATTGATTCTATAGAACGGTACCAGATACGGCAAACGCTACGCGTTACGCGCGGAGGTGATCGCCGACTAACTGACGAGGGTCGGTGGTCGGTAGTCGTTAGTTGTCAGTCGTCAGTTCAACCCGTGCAAGATGAGGCTCCCATAACCCCCAGCAAATTATGACCGCGCGGCGGCGAAGTGTTACCCTTGCTTCGTCTTGGCTAAAACTGATACGACCTCGCCGACCGACGACTGACGACCAACGACCACCATGATTCTCGACGCCCTGCATCGCATCGCCAACCATCGCCAGTCGCTCTCGCGTGAAGAAGCGCGGGAATTGATGACGGAGATCCTCTCCGGCCATTGCACCGACGTGCAGATTGCCGCGCTCCTGGTTGGGTTGCACATGAAAGGCGAAACGGTCGAGGAGATTGTCGGCTTTGCCGAGGCCATCCGCGCCGCTGCCGCCCCGCTCAGTTTTCAGCACGAATCGGCAGTCGACGTCAGCGGCACCGAACGCGATGCGCTGGTCGACACCTGCGGCACCGGTGGCGACACCAGCGGAACTTTCAACATATCGACGGCCACGGCGCTGGTAGCTGCTGGCGCAGGCGTGCGGGTGGCCAAACATGGCAACCGCAGCGTCACATCGAAATGCGGCTCGGCCGATGTGATGGAGGCGCTCGGAGTGAATATCAATCTGCCTCCCGCGCGTCTTGCCGCTTGCCTGCACGAAGTCGGCATCGCATTTCTATTCGCGCCTGCCATGCATTCCGCAATGAAGTTTGTTCAGCCCGCCCGCCGGGAACTGCGCCTGCGGACCGTGTTCAACCTGCTCGGCCCGCTGACCAATCCTGCCCAAGCCTCGGCCCAGGTGGTGGGCGTTTATCCGGCGTCTTTGGTGGAGAAGTTAGCCGAAGCGCTAAGCCTGTTGGGATTGCGCCGGGCGCTGGTGGTGCATGGCCTGGATGGACTCGATGAGATTACGATCACCGGTCCCACGCGAATTGCGGAAGTCCGAGAGGGAAGCGTTCGCACTTACGAAGTCGCTCCGGAGCAGTTCGGAATGAACCGCGCGCGGCTCGAAGATATTTCCGGAGGCGGCGCGGCTGAAAACGCAGCGATCATCCGTGAGGTTCTCGCCGGGAAGAAATCACCCCGCCGTGATGTAGTGCTGCTGAACGCAGCGGCCGCCCTGGTCGCCTCGGGCAAGGCGGACCATCTGAAGGACGCGTTGCCGCTGGCGGTGAAAGCGATCGACTCAGGCGCGGCGGCAGCCAAACTGGAAGGCCTGGTGCGGTTTACGAACGCAGGGGTCTAACGTGGTCGTCACACCTCTTCCCTTCGACGCATGTCGGGAGACTACCTGAATCAAGAAATCGCCTACCCGCCCTCCGGCGCGTCTTCGCGGGTCGTTATGTGAAAAGTCACTAGGCACTTGGATTACTTCCCCGCAGCTTCTTTCTTCAGCCGCTCGATCTGCTGCAGATGACTTGTCCCGTGCCCTGACATCCTCTCCACCATGTCGGCAACCGTTACATCTTTCTTGAGTTCCGGATGATAGGCCGATTTATCCAGATCGGTCACTTTAATCCGGCGTAGCAGTTGCAAGTTGGCATGCCGGTTCAGTCCGTACAGTGCAACCAATTCCGCCGGAGACGATTGCAGATACCCCAGGTTCCTGGCCCATGCGTCTTGATCAATCGGCGCAATCACTGGCTTAGTGTCGGCCAGCATTTGACGAATCCGGTGAGCATAGATGACTTCCACATCGGCCAGGTGACCCAGAACTTCCAGAACGCACCACTTCTCCGGTGAGGGTTTGTAGCGGAGCGTCTTGTCCGGCAAGCCTGAAACCGCCGCCGCGATTTCCTTCGGACTCTTCTCCGCTGTGTCGAGATGTTTCTTGAGTTCAGACTCAGTCATAAAAAACCTATCGGGTGATCTGGTCATCGGCCCATCGGGTCATTTCAAATCGCCCGATCGCTCGATTAAACAATCACTCAATTCTAACTTTCTGCATCCATTGCGCCACCTGCACATTCCAGCCAAGTTGTTTGGTCATGGCGTCCCGCAATTGCGCAGCCGCGGCTGGTTCACCGTGCACCAGGAAAGTTGCAGCAGGTTTCTTTGAAAAAGTGTGCAGCCATTGCAGCAATTCCGGCGTATCGGCATGGTCGCTGAACTGTTCGAATGCCGTGATCTGTGCCCGTATCGGCACGATCTCTCCGAAGATCTTTACCTCGGACGCGCCGCTTTTGATGGTGAATCCTCGCGTGCCGGGGGCCTGGAATCCAATGAAGATCACGGTGTTCCGGGGATCGGGTAATCTCTGCGCCAGGTGATGCAGAATGCGTCCGCCGGTCACCATCCCGCTGGAAGAAACGATGATCGACGGGAGCCGGGAGTCGTTGATTTTCTTCGACTGCTCAGGCGTCAAAGCGAAAGTGAAGCTGGGCCATTCCAGCGGGGAGCCGTAACGGGCGATCAGTTCCCGCGTCTCGTTGCTGTATTCCTCGGTGTGCTTCAGGAAAATCTCGACTGCTTTGATTGCCATCGGACTGTCGCAGTACACGGGAAGCTTGGGCGCCTGGCCTGACTCCGTCAGTTCTTTGAGCATGAAGAGAAATTTCTGGGTGCGCTCCACCGCGAATGCCGGGACGATGACGCTGCCACCCCGCTCCGCGGTTTGCCGGATTACGGCTGCGAGTTGCGGACGCGGGTCCTCGGTCGGGTGCTCACGATTGCCGTAAGTGGATTCCATGACCACGATGTCCGCATTCTCACCTTCGGTCGGTCCGGATCGCACTACCGTTCCCGGAGAAACACTGCGTTTGCGCACCCGGCCGATGTCTCCGGTAAAGAGCAAGCGACGGGTCTGGTGTTTCGTTTTGAAACTTATCTCCACCATGGATGATCCCAGGATGTGAGCAGCCCTCACGAAACGAAAGGAGAGTTGCGGCGAAAGTTGCTTGTCCTCATCGAACGGCAGGGCGCGAAAATACTTCAGACTCTCCTGAGCCTCCTCCAGCGTATACAGAGGAAGCGCGGGATCATGTTTCGACTTTTTCTGCTTGTTGTAGAATTCCGCGTCTTCTTCCTGGAGATGGCCGGAGTCGGGCAGCAGGATGCCGCACAGATCAATCGTCGCCGGCGTGGCGTAAATCGGGCCGCGGAAGCCTTCTTTTACCAGCCGGGGAATCCATCCGCAATGGTCGATGTGGGCGTGGGTCACGACCACCGCGTCGATCTCCCGCGCGGGAACCGGCGTGTCCTGCCAGTTACGCTCCCGCCATTCCTTTTGCCCTTGGAACATGCCGCAATCGATCAGAACCTGGAAGCCGCTCTGGCCGCTGGAATCAGAAGATGTATTGATCAGGTGCTTGGAGCCAGTAACTGTCCCGGCAGCTCCAAGGAATTGAATGTAGGCCAAAGAATCCTCCGGTTGCAGGATAACATCTGGGATCGGGTGATCTGGCGATCGGCCGATTCTCAGCGCTGTTCGATCCTGTACACGTTGTTAGTCACGTCGCTTTCCGGCACGCTGCCATCATTGAGCACGACCTCCAGCGGCAGCACAGGCGACTCGATGCGAATGGAAGCTTTCGACTTCGCACGGACCTCAATGCGCCGCGAAAGACTCGTCTCCGGAAGTCGCAGTGTCATGGGGACCTCGGCGCCGGCGTTACCCAGGTTTTCAACCTCGACCGTAACCATATATCCCCCCGTTTCAACCTTTCGCGGGTAAACCGAAGCGACCCGAAAGTCGGGCAGTCCATGATCGTGGTATACCCAGTCGTCAAAGAACCATTGCAGATCGCGATGGCTGCGGGCTTGAATCAGGCGTTGCATGTAGGCCGCATCCGTATCCTCATCGGCGTGGTAGTCAAGCAAGGCTTCGATCGGCAGATTTCCCAATATGTCTTTCAACATCCACCAGACATACATCGCCTTGGTCTGGAGTCGCAGATCGACGGATGCAGTGATCAACGAATATGATGTTTGCCACACAACGGCCGCCTTTTCGCCGGCTGGCTTCTCGCCCTCAACAAGGGTGGGCGCATGGGCCTTCAGATAGTTGAGGGCCGACTGCCTCCCCTGCTGCGCTTCGATAAACGCCGCCTGCGCGTAATGAGCGAGGCCTTCCTGAATCCAGGCTCGCGGCGACAGCACCATGTGCCGGGCCTTGGCGTAGACCATGTTCAGCTCAACGTCATTGGTAACCGGAAAGCTGAGTGGCACAAGCAAGATCCCGGCGGTCACAAATGGCGAGTCATTGGGATCAGGCAGTTCTATTATCTGCAGTCCGTCAGATCCACCGGCCATTCGGGGGATGCCTGGATTGATTTCTTTCGCAATTTCCGCGAAACTCTTAGCCGCTTCATCTTGGCCTGGCAGGTATGAAACGTTGATAGGAGCGTGGTCGACAGCGCTGTAGTTGCCGATCACGAAGAACGGAACGGTATCCCTCAAAGGGATGTATGAGCAGTTGGTCATTGCCGAGTCTGACTTGCCCATTTCTTCATACAAGCCAACGCCGCCCTCGCCATTGCAAAGAGCGGGTGCGGCCGAACCTTCACCAGTTCGCGCGACTTTGATCTTCATAGACGCGTCGGTTTCTTTCGCTTTCCATCGACCGACTGTTTCAGGCACGCTGTCGCCATCGGCCAAACTCGCTCCTTCCGTCGCCACCGGATACCAGGCCACGTAACCAATCCCGCGGACGGCTGTGAATGCCTTTCCGATGTGATCCCAGTCGCTGTGCCTGGCCTTTTCCTCCGGAGCGCCAATTCGCGTTAGTCGGGTCGCGTCCAGCGGAATCACGCCTTCGTAACCGATATCCAGTTCCACCGTATTCCCGGGCAGCACACCTTGCGGCAAACTTACCAGCGCCTCCGACAGTGCACCGGTGTGATCGATGTCGGATGCGTAGGTGTGGGAAGTATAATCTGCGGGCTTCCCCGCGATTTTGATGGATCGCCAGCCCAGGGTCGAAGAAATCTGCAGCACTACCGTCTTCTGCGGCAATCCGGAGTCATTCCGCAACGTAATCCTGCCGCGCGCCGCGAGCCGTTGCTGTTCGGGTTCGACTCGAACGTCGAGGTTGTAGTCGGTAAAGGTGAAGGCCTCGCGGTCCAGGGCTAGCGCTGGAGAAGCTAAACCACACAGGACACAAAGGACACCAAGAAGTTTCATGCAGATCTCTTAAGGCGTTGGCGCACGACTTCATACAGCACAACTCCGGCAGCGACCGAGACATTCAACGAAGGAACTTTGCCCAGCATCGGAATGGAAACCAGGAAATCGCACTTCCTCGCCACCAGATCGTGGACCCCCTTGCCCTCGGCGCCGAGCACGATGGCGCAATCCATGTTGTAGTCGATCGAATCATAGAGCTGTTTGCCGCGCTCATCGAGCCCGACTACCCAGATGTTTCGTTCCTTCAGATCTTCCAGCGTGCGTGCAATGTTGGTGACCTTCGCGACCGGCAGGTGCTCGCTTGCTCCTGCGGATGCTTTGGTGACGGTTGCGGTCACCCCGACGGCGCGCCGTTCGGGGATCACCACTCCATCGACGCCGGCAGCGTCCGCGGTTCGCAAAATGGCGCCGAGATTGTGTGGGTCTTCGATGCCGTCGAGCACCACGATGAGAGAATGGCTACCGCGCTTGGCCGCAACCACGTCGTCCAGATCGATGTATTGTTTTGCCGAGGTGACTGCAACCACTCCCTGGTGAGCGTTGTTTCCCGCCATGCGGTCGAGTTCGGCGCGGCCTACAAAGCGAACTGCCACGCCTTGGCGCCGGCACTCGTCAATGACCTGCTGCAGACGCAAGTCATGCCGCTCTTTAGCCACGCCGACCCAGGCAAATGCGCGTCCGCGAGCCTTAAGAGCTTCCGCTACGGAGTTGATGCCGTAGATATAGTTCATGAGCTTTCAGTGTAATGCCTGTGCGCTCAGGGGCGAAGCGCGGCGCACTCCATGTAAACTTGATTATTGGAGATGACGGTCGATGGGCGACGTTTACATTCTTTCCGCGGCACGCACCCCGATTGGCAAGTTCGGAGGCGCGTTGGCCTCGATGACCGCGGCTGATATGGGGGTGGTTGCCGCCAAAGCTGCTATGGAGCGCGGCGGAATTCATCCGGAGCAGGTTGGAGAAAGCATCTTCGGCAACGCCCGGCAAGCCGGTGGAGGTCCCAACGTGGCTCGGCAGATTTCCGTCCGCAGCGGCGTGCCGCAGGAAGTGCTGGCATACACCGTCAACCAGGCGTGCGCGTCTGGACTAAAGACGATTGCCCTGGGATATCAGGAAATTGCGTCTGGCAATCTGGAATGCGTTTTGGCTGGCGGAACCGAATCTATGTCGCGGCTGCCTTACTACCTTGAGGGAGCCCGCTGGGGCTACCGGCTTGGCAACCAGGAACTGGTCGATGGCATGTATCGCGACGGTTTCTTCTGTCCGCTGGCGGAGATGCTCATGGGCGAAACCGCTGAGGTGCTGGCCGAGCAATACAAGATCACCCGTGAAGAGCAGGACCAGTTTGCTCTGTGTTCCCAGACCCGCGCGGCGGCTGCGCTCGAGGCGAACCGGTTTGCTGACGAATTGGCTCCTGTGGCGCTCGAAAGCAAGAAAGGCACGCAGATCTTCAGCCGGGATGAGCATCCGTTTGCCGGAGCCACGCTTGATAAATTGGCCAAGCTGACGCCAGTCTTTTCAAAGACCGGAACGATTACGGCGGGAAATTCGTCCGGTATTACAGATGGGGCGGCGGCGGTGGTACTGGGCAGCGAAAAGTTCGTAAAGAAAAATAATCTGAAACCACTGGCGCGCATTGTCGCGGTGACCTTGGTCGGGGTCGATCCCCGAATCATGGGCATCGGTCCGGTGCCTGCCCTCCGCAAACTCGAGAACAAGCACCACCTTCGTCCCGCTGATTTCGATCTGATCGAGTTGAACGAAGCCTTCGCTGCCCAGGTGATCGCTTGTGACCGAGAGCTGCATTTGGATCGCAGCAAGTTAAACGTGAATGGTGGCGCCATCGCTCTGGGACACCCGATCGGCTGCACCGGAACGCGCATCACCGTTACATTGCTTCAGGAGTTGCTCCGCCGCAATCTCAAGCGCGGCGTCGCAACCTTGTGCGTGAGCGGAGGTATGGGAATGGCGTTGGCGATTGAGAACGTTACTTAGCCATCCACGAGCATCGCTTTTGGCGCCCGTGTAATTTCTGCTATGCTTCATCCGCCCATGTTTTTGGGAGAACGTCGTTTTTCACAACCAGATATAAGGAGCCCTACTATGTATCGACATTTTGCTCGTCTACTGTGCATTGCCGTGTGTTTATCCACCCTCACGGCCTTCGCTCAGGATGAGTTCTCGGGTGATGTGTTTAACGCGCAGCCTGGGAAAGATGCTGTCTTGCAGGCCAAGATTTACATGGCGAAAGACAAAATGCGCATCGAATCACAGCAACAACGCGCAGGTGCCGGTGGTGTGATGATCCTGAACTTTGCCACCCAGACCAACACCGTTGTGATGCCAGAGCGGAAGATGTACATGGAGTTTCCCCAGGGTCAGGGTCCGCAGCAGCGCGCCTTCCAATATTTCCGCGTCGGTGACGTGCAAAACGCCTGTGGAGAATGGCAGAAACTGGCCACGAATCACGGCGCGACTTGCAGAAAAGTCGGTACCGAGACCGTCAATGGCCGCAGCACCGTCAAATATGAAGGTACAAATGCGAACGGTGAGACCGGCGACTTCTGGCTGGACTCGGATTTGCGCTTTCCGGTGAAATGGTCGGGCAAGAATGGATCCGGCGAACTCCGCAATATCAACGTAGGCTCGCAGCCCGCCAGTCTATTTGAGGTTCCCGCCGGATTTCAAAAGATGCAGATGCCCATGGGATTACCTCCCAACCTGCAGCATCCGTGATTTGCAACGGATCCGGCTTCCGGGTGCCGGCAGATTCGCGCTTGCATTGCGCCTGTAAATCCGCGCTTATATACTCTTAAGTATCAGGCGAGGAGAATGTAATGTCGCTTTCTGCGGTTATCGTGGACGACGAACAACTGGCACGCGACGAGCTTGCGTTCTTGTTGAAGAACGTCGGTGACGTCGATGTTGTGGCCCAGGGGAAGAACGGCGTTGAAGCCGTAAGTCTTATCCGCGAACACAACCCGGATCTGGTTTTTCTGGACGTTCAGATGCCCGGCCTCGATGGCTTCGGAGTGCTCAAGAAACTCCTGGATCGCAAACTCCCCATGCCGAAGATCGTGTTTGCAACGGCTTTCGACCAGTATGCGGTGAAGGCTTTCGAGGTCAATGCGGTTGACTATCTGCTCAAACCCTTCGACAAGAAGCGTGTCGCTCAGTCGATCCAGAGAGCCCGCGCCAAAATGGAAGCCGGCGTGGCGTCATCCGACAAATTCGAAACCCTGGTGAAAATGCTGGAGTCGCAGAAGCAGCAGACTTCCAAGCTGCTGCTCAAGGCGGCAGGACGGCTGTTTCTGGTCAACCAGAGGGACGTCTGCTTTGCTTCGATCGAGGACGGCATCATCTCCGTAATAACTTCCGGCCTGAATGGCATGGAAGGTCAATCGAATTGCCGCACCCTCGAAGAGTTGCTGGACAGCCTCGAACCGAATCTTTTCTGGCGGGCACACCGCTCCTATCTGGTCAACATAAACCGCATTAAAGAGGTTGTGCCCTGGTTCAAGAGCTCCTACCAACTGCGCATGGATGATAAGAAACAGACTGAAATTCCGGTCAGCCGTGCCCAGACCAAGCGCTTGCGGGAACTGTTTCGGCTGTGACTCTGGTGTGGCAACTCTGCTACCAATTAGTGCATCGCACGTCCAACTATGATATATACGGGGTATTACTTGCAAGCGTGAGACATTTCCATTGAATTCAGCCACTCACAAATCAGGCAACGGTCGTTACGCCGTAGCAGTGTCTCTGTTATGTGTCCTGCTGGTTGTTTTCATCGGAATTGTTCAAGCGGTTCACGTACACCCGGATAATTCCAAGGTTCCGAGCCATGAGTGCTCCATCTGCTCGATCGCGCATTCCGGAGTAATCACTAATAGCGTTTACCGGCCAGTCCCAATTTTTGTTCGCACTTCTCTGGTCAAGTCTCCGGATGTAGTCTGCAAGTCTTCAGGTTTCGTCACTTCTTTCCGTATCCGCCCGCCTCCCACGGTCTAGGGACACAAGTATCAATCTGGGACTCTCCAGTCCCCTGCTCAACCTTAGATCTCATAAACTCGGGAGGAATTCATGCTGGCTTCTTATAAGAAGTCGCTTCATGCGGCTTTTGTATTGGTTTTCTGTTTGGTCCTTGGTGGCTATTCCAATGCGCAGTCCAACTCCGGATCCATTAGCGGAACTGTTATCGACCCATCCGGCGCCGTGGTTCCGAATGCGACCGTTGAAATTCACAACCCGGTCAGCGGTTATGAGCGTTCCACTGCCACCGATTCATCAGGAGGATTTAGTTTTCCCAACATTCCCTTCAACCCATACCACATGACCGTTTCAGCGGCGGGCTTTAGTCAAAGCGCGCAAGATGTGGAAGTCAGGTCTCTGGTGGCCGTAAATGTGAAGGTCACATTAACCGTGGCCGGAAGTTCCACTGCGGTCACAGTCGAAGCTGGGGCCGACTTGGTGGAAAACGATCCGATCGGACACAGCGACGTGGATCGCAAGCTCTTCGACAAGATTCCTCTTGAAAGCCAGTCATCGTCGGTGAGTTCATTGGTCACGCTGGCGTCTCCGGGAGTTGCCGCGGATTCGAACGGACTGTTTCATGGACTTGGCGATCACGCATCAAATTCGTTTTCAGTCGACGGACAGCCCATCACCGATCAGCAAAGCAAGGTTTTTTCCAACCAGATTCCCGTCGATTCGATCGCGTCCCTGGAAGTCATCCCGGGTGCGCCGCCTGCAGAATACGGAGGCAAAACCAGCCTTGTAATTGTGGCGACAACCCGCTCGGGCCAGGGCGTCACCACACCCCATGGCAGCGTGAATGTTTCTTACGGTTCGTTTGGTTCCTCCAATGGTGGTTTCGACCTCGCTTACGGAGGCGAAAAATGGGGGAACTTCATCTCCGCGAATGGATTGAATAGTGGCCGGTTCCTCGACCCGCCCGAGTTCGCCGTAATGCACGATAAGGGCAACGAAGAAAACATATTCGACCGCGTGGACTATCAACTTTCAGGTTCGGACTCGATTCACCTGAACTTCGGCTATACGCGTTCCTGGTTTCAGACTCCGAATTCATTTGACGCTCAGGATGCGACGCAATGGGCTGCAACCGGGGGTATCGATCCCAACGGCAATATCGTAGGCCCCGCAGACCAGCGTTCAAAAATCCAGACCTTCAACATCGCACCGTCATGGACGCGCGTCCTCAGCCCGGCTGCGGTTTTGACTTTGGGGGCCTTCGTGCGCCGGGACGCCTTCAACTACTATCCCAGCAACAACCCATTTGCCGATCTCGGTCCACCCAATCTGCAACAGGAAACAATCGCACAGAATCGGACGCTCGCTAACGCTGGCCTTCGCTCAGATCTCTCTTACGTGAAAGGCATTCACAACCTAAAAGTGGGTGCCACCTATCAGCAAACGTTCCTTACTGAGAATTTCAAACTGGGAATAGTTGATCCCGCGCTTCTGCCCTCGCTTGTTGATGCGAATGGCAATCCCTGTCTGGTCGGGAACATGCCCGTGGACGCTCCATGCACCGTGCTATTCCCGTTCGACCTCACCCGCGGAGGCGGCCTCTATCCTTTCCACGGCCACACCGATGTCAAGGAGCTTGCTCTTTACATCCAAGATTCGATCACGAAGGGAAACTGGGCTTTCAACCTTGGACTTCGCGGTGATCTTTACAACGGCCTCACCACTGCTCGTCAGGCCGAGCCTCGCGTCGGCATTGCTTATAACATTAAGCGGACCAACACAGTTCTTCGCGCCTCTTATGCGCGAACCCTGGAGTCCCCGTTCAATGAGAATTTGATCCTCTCGAGTACCGGATGCCGGTTTGCGGTGATCTCTACACTGATTCCCTGCGTAAGCGCGCCACTTGACCCAGGTTATCGCAACGACTTCCATGCTGGTCTGCAGCAGGCGTTCGGCCGCTATGCGGTAGTCAGCGGAGACTATATCTGGAAGTACACCCACACCGGATACGATTTCAGCACGCTGGCCTCAACTCCGATATTCTTCCCGATCGGATGGCACAATTCCAAGATCCCCGGATACGCGATTCGCGTGAGTGTGCCGGGCTTCCACGGATTCTCTGCGCTGGTAGTGATGTCGGGGGTGGCCGCCCGCTTCTTCCCACCCCAAACCAGTGGTCTGGGTGTTACGGTGGGGCAGAGCGGGCTTCCGTTCCGTATTGACCACGACGAAAAATTCAACCAAACGACGCACCTGCAATATCAACCGTGGAAGCTCGGCCCATGGTTCGGCTTTAACTGGCGCTATGACAGCGGGCTGGTGGCCGGACAAACACCATGCTTCGGAGGTAATTGTGCCCAAGGGATAACGGTAGGTGGCATAAGCTACATCAGCCTGACAGACTCATTCGGAACTC
>Ga0206847_10054_pt1 | contig 42759 bp, 46 predicted proteins | sample Alteio_BWOrgCont_17_FD_152880 | JGI IMG/M metagenome (GOLD analysis project Ga0206847, IMG submission 152880) | Enriched cells from forest soil in Barre Woods Harvard Forest LTER site, Petersham, Massachusetts, United States -... | ecosystem: Environmental > Terrestrial > Soil > Temperate forest >... | reverse complement strand
CAGGGATGACAAATACAAATGCTAACTGGCAACGCCTTCTTGAACTAAAAGCTGAAGCGTATCCCGATCCTCATTCAAATTCGCAACCGAGCGGATATTGAACGCGCGGTTCTCATAAAGCAGCCGCATATCGGCAGTGATGCCGTCGCGGTAGCGCAGCAAAATCCGGTGGCTGATATCGGCCTGCAATTGCCCGGCGAACGGCGCCTCTTTGCCGGAGCCGCGCGCGCTGGAACCAGCCCCCACCAGCGGCACAATCTCCGCCCATAAATCAGCGATATTCTGCCAGCTTCTGCTGTAGCCGCCCGCGCCGTCCGGCGTTTCAATTTCCTGCTGCAACGTCAGCCGGTGGCGCAGGCGCGAGCTGGTGGTTTTGGTCATAACCGCACCTCGCGAAACGGCGTATAAAGCGCCACGGTCTGCTGCGGCAGATCCATTTCCCCCGCCTCGCCGCGGCTATCGTAAAGCGCCGCGATATGCGCCAGCATCCCTTGTTTAATCGGCTTTGGAATGGTAGTCGCATCATCGCCATAGCCGGCGGCATACGTAATCTGAATCTGAAACCCTATCTGCACGCTATCCAGCACCAGCGCATTTTGCGCGGCATTTAAATAATAACTCCCGCTATCGGCCGCCTGCGTGCTGCCATCGCGATTAATCACCACCACGCTGGTAATGGCGTTCACCGGCCCCATCGGCAGCCACACGCTATTTGGAATGCCATAATCATAAGCCAGTTTCCACGCCTGGCTGATGAGCGACACTTTAAGCCAGCTTTCCGCAATCATCCGCGCCGCGACGATCAGATCGTTCACCAGCGTATCATTATCGGTGTTATCAATGCGCAAATAGAGTTTCGCTTCATCGAGCGTAATCGGTTCTATGGCCGGCGCAGTAACGCGCGTCAGCGAGCGGTTGCGTGTAACGCGCAGCGGATCGCGCGCCAGATAAGGATCGAGCGGTATATACATGATGATTCCTTTTTGTGATTGTATTTTTCGTCATCCTTCGACTTGATCGAAGGATCTGGTTCAATGTGCGGGAGATCCTTTGGTCAAGCCAAAGGATGACGCTGTAAATGGGACAGCCCACCCGGCGCGGATAAAACACCGCGCCAGCATATCGGCCATATCGTAACAATGATGTTTATAAAACCGGCGCACCACAAACCCATCCTCGCTCCCACGGCGGGTTTCGAGCATGAGAAGATGCATGGATTTGGTGATTACGTTTTCTGAGTAATATTGCTAAGCGTCGTCTGATGCGCCAACTGTTCCACATGCGATACAGGTTTCTTTCCCAAATGGGTATGGGCAATTGCCCCCCATCCGGCAAACATCCCCAGTATATTCGGCAATTCCCAAACAACAGCCATGGTTGCCAGTTCATCCGATTTCGCTTTAGACAAACCGATTTTTTGCAACAGTGCGCTGGTTGAGCGCAGCATTTCATCATTACCTTTTGCGCCGGTCGGGGTTAAATTCATCAGCATTAAAGAGCCATAATGCACGCCCTCATCCACCCACATTACTTTTTTATCTTCATGATTGGCTTTCCGGATATGCCACCAGGGATTTTCATCTCCCAGCCCCGCCAGGTGATTCAATCCGCGCCGCGCCGCCAGTTTTGCAGCAAAGCTGATTACCCATGCGGCGCTAAATAACGTGATGGTGCGGGCGATCTGCTCAGCCCGTTTTTCCCGCGGTTGATTTGTGTCCGGCTGGCACTCTTCAAGTTTGCAGACTTTCTTCAAGCCACCTTCAACGTTATCCAAATAGGGCTCAATGATTTTTCCGAGCATTTTATAGGTAGGTTTCAAAATGCCGGGAGCAACCTGATCGGCAACGCCTATCACTCCTAACGAAATACCGATCGCCACCATTTCGGCACCGGCAAAATTAGCCGATTCCGCGAGCGTATTCCGCCACGGCCCATGGCCATTCCCATTCGTATGCTTATTTCCGTTCGTGCTCACGCGTCATATCCCATAGTTCGGGCATAATAACCCACTATCAGAATAGCATATTCCGATGGCCAGAAATGTGACGGTTTTGTGAATATTGATGGAAGTTAGGAGGTTATTTCCTACTTATTTTCATCATTCTTATTCGTATTGACCACGTAAGATGACAAATTACTGGTCAGATCGCTGGCTTTTTCGGCGTTGGCGATATCCAGCATGGATTCATGGTTAAACCCATATTCTTTCGTCATTTTTTGCTTCACTTCGTCGGAAGGCTCGCCCTCGCCGGCTTCAATCACGATGCCGTAATCTTCCGGGTAAAAAGTCCCTTGTTTCTGGGCTTCCATGAAGGCTTCCAGCTTATCGGCGCGGATGGCCAGATAGGCGAATATCTTCTTACTGTCCGGGCTTTCGCCGCGCACCAGCAGGATGCACACCGTTTTTTCAGCGATGATCTGTTCCGTACGACTTAATTTGCTCACCTGAAACCCCTATTCTGGTTATAATTATTCTAACCTGAACGTTATTTATAGGTCAAGCAGCTTAAAAAACGGTTAAAATGCTGCATTCTAACGAACTTTTTTATTTTCGCCGTAAATTGTGACTTTAATGCCACCCTCATTTCCGCCCCCGGAAAACCAATGCCGGAGGCGGAAAAATGAATTAAATCATTATATTACAGTCTTATAAGAAGGCGTCCCGCGCAGCGCGAGCATACCGATCGGCACGCCGCTGGAAACGCTGCCGGTCGGCGTAGCCACCGCCTGGATATATCGTTTTCCACCGATATATCCGAAACTATAGGCGGTTTCATCCAGCGACAGGGAGTTCACCACCGTGGTGGCATTTCCCGCATTGATGTCGATAGTCGCCACATCCGAATAGCTGGAATTATCGTCGCTATGCTGCAATTTCAGCGTCCAATACAGGCTGGTGGTCAGCGTATCGGCAGAAGTGCCCAGCAAAAATACAACGCTCACGCTGTTATATCCCTGCATATCAATCGTTGCGGAAGTTTTAGTACTGGTGGCGACCACCGGATTCAGCACCTGCGTCGCCAGTACGTTATGGTATAGGTCTCTCATGATTTTATTTCCTTCAGTTGAATGAGAATGAGTAATAGTGGCGAGTGACGAGTGGCGAGTAAAACTTTCTCGCCACTAATCACTCACCACTCGCCACTAAGCCAATTTGAGCAATTTAATCGCATCGAAATTAATAACATCGCCGCCCACGCGCGTGGTGGCATAGAATTTCACAAACGGTTTTTCCGTAAACGGATCGCGCAGAATGCTGATACCCTGGCGATCGACGATCTGATAACCCGATTTGAAATCCCCCACCGCGACCGACAGCGAATTCGCCGCCGCCACCGGCATATCGGCGGCCATCATCACCGGCACGCCCATCAGCGTATCGGGAGCGCCTGCGGCAAGGCCGGGCTGCCAGATATACTGGTTGGTGGTTTCCTTGAGCAGGCGCACGCTCTGCACCACCGTGCGGTTCATCAGGAAAGTGGCGCGTTTCATATACGCATCTTTTAAACTGTAGAACAGCTGGATCAGCGAATCCGCCGTCACCACGCCGCTGGAGCCGGTGCCGATCTGCTGAATCTGCCCCCAGCTGGCGCCCGCCGCATAGGTCAAAAATCCGCGCGGCTGGCCGACGCCCGAGCCATTCACGAACGCGGTATTCTGCGTGCGCCCGAAAATATCGGCGATTTTATTGGCCAGCCAGGACTCCACATCCACCGCCGCATCGTCGATGAGTTTCTGCGTGGCTTTGGGCTGTGCGAAGAGTTCCTGCGTCGGGATATTGCGTTTGGCGAGCGCGGGCGTCGCGGTTTCGGTGATGTCCACCGTTTCCGCTGTCCAGCCTGCCGCCAGCGGGTTATGATCGTCGATCAGTTCCAGCGCATCGGTGGAAATGGTTTCGACCGAAGCCAGCTGGCGAATCGGCGAAGTTTCAAAAATCGCCTGCACGATGGTGGCCGACATGGTGGGCGTCACCATATACCCGCCATCCGGATCGGACGTCACCGACAGCGCCTTGGTCTGCAACGCCTCAAGGCCCGCATCCATGCCCTTGCGCAGATAATTGCGGAACGCCTTGCTATATTCGCCGTTTTTCTCGACGGACTTCACGCCTTCTTCACCCATGCCGAGCTGCGGGCGGTTATAAGCGGTTTCCATCCGGCCCAGGCGGGATTTATAATTATCCAGCGCCGCATTAATATTGTTCAGATGCTCATCATAAAGCGGGTCTGCATAGCCCTTGCGCTCAATATCGCGCAGGCGCGCGTCATTAACGCTCTTCATCTGTTCCCATGCGTTTCCGACATTGGAAACATGGGTGGTTACATCACTTCCATTCATAAAAATCCTTTAGTTGGTTGAAAAATAAAAAACTGTCTTCGCCTCTCCCGCGCGCGGGAGAGGCCGCGTTTTCTTAGCGTTGCGCCTTCGCAACGGTTAGAAAACCGGGTGAGGGCATTATTATACAAGAAAGCGCCCTCACCCTAACCCTCTCCCGCACGCGGGAGAGGGGATAGAAATTATATCTGCTTCACCACCGTCACATTCGCCGCTTCATTAGCCGGAAACGTCACGAGCGATACTTCCCACAAATCCACCTCCGCCAGCACGCGCACGCCCGATTTCGCGTCGATCTTATACCGCACCGGTGAATAACCGATAGAAAGCCCCTTCACCACGCCCGCTTTAAGCAGCGTGTGCGCTTCCTGCGCACGGCGGACATTCAGCAGCAATGAACCTTCCACATAAAGGCCGCGCGCATCTTCAAACATGCGGTTGAACATGCCGATCGGCTCCGCCTGTTGGTGCTGCCATAGGAGCTTGATATCGCCAGCACGGCCTTTGACCGTGCGCGAAAACGCCCCGCGCAAAATAATATCGCGCTGCTGGTCGACGATATTAAACACGCTGGCATAACCCGCAAACCGCCCCTGCCCATTCAGTGTTTTGAGTTGCAGATCGCAGACAAAGCTTTTCCGTTCGCGCCGAGGCGCGTTTATTTTGGTGTCGTAATACATGGGAAATCTTTCGAAAAATTGTCATTCCTGCGAAGGCAGGAATCTCTCTATCCATTTGCACAAGCGTTGAAAGAGATCCCCGCCGGAGTTTATCCCCGCGAAGGCGGGGACAGGGATGACGGTTTATTTCTTATCCGCCACCACGCGAAACTCAACGCGCACTTCGTTCTTAATCACATCATCCTTCGCCCATGCGCCCTGGCCGACGCCGAAATCACTGCGGCGCAGCGTGACATAACCCTTCGCGATGGCGCTTTTATCATCCATATGCTCCATCTGGAAATTAAGCACCACCGGCACGGTTTTGCCGCGCAGCGTGAGCGTGCCGTCGGCGTAATAATTATCCGAGGCAGGCATGCGGGAGAGCTTTTTGCAAGCAAACGTCGCTTTGGGAAACGCCTGTGTGGATAGCCATTCCGGCAATTTCACATTGCTTGTCACATCATCGTTCGCCGAAGCCACGCTGCCGGTATTCACCTCAATCGTAACGCTGCCTTTATCCAGCTGGTCAGGATCGAAATGAATATCGCCGGTAAAATCCTTGAATGCGCCTTCTACCGGCGCGCCATTCTGAATGGCGAAAAATTTGAGCGTGCTTTTGTCTTTATTGAGCGTGTAAGCAGGCACGTCCGCCAGCGCGGGCGATGCCAGAAATAAACTACTCAGCAATACGATCAGGATTTTGCGCATTTTTTTCTCCATAAGGAATCATCCGCGTGAGCACATTATCCTTGTAATAAAAATGATGCAAGAGCGCAGCCAGCACATGCAAACTCACCATCGCAATCAGCACCCAGGCGAACGTATTATGTAAATATTTCAAATCCCCGCCCAGCGCTTTATCCGGCGAAACGAGATTGGGAATCGTAAACCACCCGAACACCGACACCGGAAACCCCACCGCCGAAGACATGGCCCAACCGGTGAGCGGCATGGCGAACATCAGCGCATAAAGCGCCCAATGCCCGGCATGCGCGAGCAATTTTTCCAGCGCGTTTAACGTGTTCGGCAACAGCGGCGAGCTATTGGCCAGCTTCCAAATCAGCCGCAGCGAAACCAGCGTCAGCACGGTAATGCCGATGGATTTATGCAGCCCGATCAGCTTGAACTTATCGGGGCTGTTGGGCATGCTTTCCATCAGAAACCCAATAATCACCAACCCCGCGATCAACAGAAAAATCAGCCAGTGAAACGTTTTGGCGACGGCGCCGTAAGTATATTTTGTATTGCGAAGCGGCATTTTTAGCTTTCTTTTTGCTTTTGCATCATATGCCAATACGCATTATCGGCAAGCGGGAAATAAGATCAATTTATTTGCGCTTTTACCGCAACCAAAACAGAAACGGGTTTCATGCCTTCATACAGTATTTTCTCTTCCGCGCGCACAATTGTTTCGGGAGGAAATTGCCATTTTTCATTCCTGGAATTCGCTACGCAGGACGGCAGAATTTTAAACAATCCTCCCCCTAATTCCTGCGTAGTTACTGGCCGCCACACGTCATACGGATCGCCATACCCCGTCGGATCGGGATCGAAATAAGGAGAAGATGGATCGTACGGATCATACGCGTCCCCACCGGCTTGCGGCTTGCTGTTGTCATCCCCCTCATCGTCGCCGCCATCATCAATTTCAATATCCTTATGCAGTCTGGCAATTTTATGTTTCGCCCGCTTTGTCCGCCGCGATTTTTTAACTGCCTCGCCAAGCGGCGCATAGCCCACCGCGGCGCGTTTTTCGTTATCGGTGAGGAAATTCACTTTGCCCACGCGGTCCCAGATTAGCGGAGGTACTAAACCTTCACCCCAATATTTAGCAATTGCTTCTTGGGATTCCAATTAGACGGCTCAGCAATTCCGCCGCCGCGCCACTGCATACCACGATTAATCCATTGCTGACGCCATTGATCATGGCTTATATGCTTGCCGCGATCGGTATAGCCGAATTGAAACCCGCAAGATGGGCAGATTTCATCGGACCCCCAATCATCATTATCATTTCCATAAGGCGGTTCATATAAGTGATTGTAACCACAAACGGGACACATATTAGCCATAAAAAAACCCCTTAAAATTGAGTAGAGTATAATATTGATATTAGCATTATGGAATGAGAATTTCGGGAACAATCGGCTCCTCTGGTGCAGAAGGAGGAATATTTGAATAAGCTGGAGGAATGTCACTTCCATTAATTAATGACCCACCTCTATCCAAATGATAATCTGTTTGATCTGTAAAATATTGAGGGCCATCATTAGGCGAATAAAAAGATCGAGTCGTATAATCAGGGTTATATGAACCGAATGTGTTAGTATCGGCATCATACGACCTTATATTTCCTATATTATCAATTATAGTCGGATAATCATTTGCCATCGTATCCTGTAGAAATTGTTGAGACTGATTTACATAATCTTCCGGCGAAGTTGCACCAAAATCTTTGCCATGATCTTCATAATGCCCTTGCAAAGTCTCTGGCCTACCCCACATATCTAAAGGGCTAGGAGCATTATCCGGAATAGTAGTATCTGGAGCATCGGCAGGATATACCTTTCCTGAATCATCCATAACCATACCCGCACCGCCAATGCTTGGATCTGGACTACTCCCATCATCATACGGATCGCCATACCCCGTCGGATCGGGATCGAAATACGGCGAGGATGGATCATACGGATCATAGACATCATCCGCGCCCGCTTGCGGCTTAGTATCACCACCGCCCTCATCGTCTCCACCATCATCGCCGGTGTCATATTCAACTTCTGAATCCTTGCGCAGCGCCGCGGTTTTATTCTTCGCGCGCTTTGCCCTGCGCGATTTAGCGGCCACCGGAATCGGCCCATAGCCCACCGCGGCGCGTTTTTCATCCACCGTCAGGAAATTCGCGGTCTGCATGCGGTCCCAGATAGGTTGGTTGCGCAATGCCAGCGCGGAGATGTCGCTGAAATCCGCGCAGAGCTCCAGCCCATCGCCGAACATCGGCGCCAGCCAGGAATTAAGCGCATCCACCGTCATCTTCACCAGCGGCGCCACGGTTTGTTCCCATAACGCCAGCCGCGCTTCCGCCAGGTTGGAATAGGTGTTATCCCCCGGAATGCCCAAGAGCTGCGGCGGCACGCCGAACGCCAGCGCGATGTCCCGCGCGGCGGAATTTTTCGCCTCGACAAAATCCATATCCTTGGGCGTCATGCTCATTTCTTTCCAGTCCAGCCCGCCTTCGAGCAGCAACGGCCTTCCCGCATTCGCCGATCCGGTGAATTGCTCGTCGATCTGCAATTTCACGCGGTTATACTGGTCCTCCGAAAGCCTCCCGCCGCCCGGCGAATCCACCCGCACCACCAACGCCCCGCTCGGCCTTGCACCATTTTGCAGCAGCGCCTGGTTCCACGCGCCCGACTGATTATGCTGATCGATGCTATAGGCCGCCGCCTCCACCGATGACAGCCCATACCAGTCATTGAGCGGATGGAAATTTTTCAGATGCAGAATCTGCGAGCGTCCGCTAATCACATTCACCGGATAATCCGTATATTGATTATTCACCGTATAGCGATAACCCGCGGGCATCGTGCCCGTTCCGGCGATCACCGCCATGCGGTCGGGGCGCAGAAGATGCAGCTCGCTCGGCGATTCGCCTTGCGGCCCCACGGCCTGAATGAACGCATTGCCGCTGATGAGCTTATATTCATGCAGCGCTTTGAAAAACTCGCCTTTCGCATGCGTCGGGTTCGGCTTCGCCAGCAAATCCAGCAGCGGGTGCACGCGCACCGGCAACCGCGTGCCGTCCGGCGTTACCATATTGAGCTTCAGCCCCACCGACCCCGCCGCGCCCGCCACCATGCTCATCGAGCGGTGCGCGATCACGTTTTTGATATACGCTTCCAGCGCGAACTGCGGATAATTGCGGTCCATCCACACCGGCTGCCCCGGCATCACCATATACGAACGATAGCCGCCGATCAGCGCATCGGTGAACAGATCCTTATGCGACATGTTCCGCGCGGATTTTTTCGGCGCGCGCGAAAAAAGGCCGCGCACGAGTTCCGAAAATGAATTCACGCGCGAGCGATCAGCCTGCGTTACAGTCATGCCTGTTCTCCTGTGATGATGAAATATGGGGCAACTATAAATATCCCCTCTCCCTTTCAGGGAGAGGGTTAGGGTGAGGGTTCGCAACACATATTCTGACGTTTGTATGTGTTGAACCAACCCTCATCCCGGCCTTCTCCCTGGAAGGGAGAAGGGGAAGTAAGAGATGCGCTCTCTCACACTTTTCGTATGCTACATTTAAGAGATTATGCGCGAGCCGAATGGTCAGGAAGAGACAAAATGCAAAAATGTGAAATTATTTCTTTACACTTCGTCATACCGGCCAAAATTAGAATTCGGGCCGGTATCCAGCGTGGCGCGTCTGCGACACTATAGAATGATACCGCGCCTACGGCGCTCTAACTGGATCCCGTCTTTCGACGGGATGACAAAGTACATAAAAAAACCAGCCTCAGAATAATCCGGGACTGGTTTATAAAGCAATTTATGCCTTAGTTATTCCATTCTGAGTTGTTGGCCGAGCCACTACTTTCGTATCAGATGCTTTAAAGCCTTCCTCAAAAGGACGAGTTGATGCAGCGCCATTCAGATTCTCCATTGAGGGCAATTTCAAGTCTCTGGGTATAACCAATCCGCCTTTTTTCCGATCATGTGCTGCAAATGCAACTGCCATAGCAGGACCAAAATTCACAGCGTTTATGTCATATTCAGATTTGGCCGTTTCTATTTTTGAGATAATACCATCCACTTTTTCTTTTCCAAATTCAGTATCGAGGGTCTTGTGAATTTTTTCTTTTTCCTCTTTGGAAAATTTTTGGCCAAGCCGTCCCTTTAATATGCTTTCAAGACGATAAGTTCCTTCTCCAGCAATGGTAACCGATGGGGGGATTCTATTTTTTAAATCCGTCATTAAGTAGTCATTGAGCATTTTCTCGCCACTGAAGCTGGCCGCAAGTTCTTTATTCTCAGCAACCGTTTTAAGAAACCGTTCAACGTCCGCACTTGCCACCGTTTGGCTACCAGGAGCTAAATCAACAAAAACAGAACCTTTAGGAAGTATACCGTCGGCTGTTGCCTGCGCAGCTCCGCCATGGCAGGATGCCATAAGCATATCAAATTTTTTGCCACTTCTTGCTTTGGTAAGTTTGGATAAAAATTCGCTGGTGGGAGTATCACAATTTCCTGATAAGTCTATGCAATGCTTTCCTACTTTGACTTCACCATGCGCATGGACAAATACCGATAACTCACCCTTAATTTTGTTAGCTGAATCAATAATTTCTGGCATTGAAACTTCTCTTTTTCCATCACCAACTATTACTACATCAGCGCCCGCTTGCTTAAAATTTTCGATAGCCAGCTTGGCATCCTTTTCATCAAAGGCATAGCCACCGGGCCCAAAAATTAAAAGCACTGTAGGTTTTTCTGGCATAATTTTACTTTCTATTTTAAAAAACCAGCCCGGAGGCTGGTTTTTTCACTCTAAAGGAAACTATAAATCTTATATGGCCAGTTTAGGATCCGGCTTGCCGCTTGCTTTTACTCTATCTGCATACGAACCGACCTGTGCTCTTTGCGCTTTAGGCAGCTCATTTCCAATTACCTTCACTCTGTTAGCAGCATCCTGGTAAAAACTTTCAAGCGCTACGCTGGGAAGCTTATCTAAATTCACATCTTCACCAAGCGCACTATTATGTGCGAAATCGCGAATTTTTTCGGGAGTAACATTTTCAGGTTTCATGACAATCCCCTATTCATCCGGTGCGCTGACGATTTTTTGCGCGATGTTGAGTGCATAGCCGCGAATATGCGCGGGCTGTATCAGCACACCATTATTCCCCGTCACGCCATCGAGCAACTTAGCCAGCGCCGGGCGCAGCTTTTCCGCAATCTCCATAATCAGATTCCCCCGGCTCTGCGTATCGCGCTTAATCACCTGCACGCCTTTGGGCGCGGACGCGGAATCACCATCGCTTCCTTCCGAAGCTTTGGCCTTTTCGATCCAGCTGCCGATGGCGTCGTGTGACATAAAACCGTATCCGCTAACAATTTAACCATTTGTTCAATTATTAACTAGGTTATCGCATTAAATTTAATAACAGGTTAACGGCAGGGGATTTATTTTTGCTATATTCTACGCAGGCTTAAACGCTGCCAAACCGAGGCCCGGAGCCAATCCAGGTATTGCGAGAGCGCGTCCACCTGGTCGTCATGCGCGCCATGGGGGAACGAAAACAGCTCGCTTTCAAAATCCGCCAGCCACGCCGCCCGCTCCGGCAGCACCAGCCTACCCGCCTCAATCATCGCGGAAATCGCCGCAAACCGCGTCACTTTGTCATGTTTGGGCGAAACCGGAATCAGCGGCAGATGCGCCTCGCGCTTGATATCCTGCAAAAGCTGCTGCCCGCTGGCGCGGTCCTCCACCAGAATCGCGTCCGGTTTCCACCGCGCAGCCAGCGAATAAACGCTGCGCTTCAGATCCGGATATTCCTGCCGCAGCACGCACGCATCGAGCAGATAACTCCGCCCCTCAAACTCCGCAAACGTCAAACAAACACTGGCGTCATGCTGCCTGCCGCTTTTAATCGCCGTATCCCAGCTCTGCACGCAGCGCTCATGCACCGGCGCCATCTTATATCGCCCCAGCCACTGGGCGCGCACCATGCCGCCCTCTTCCGGCAGCGGTTGCTGCTGATATTGCGCCGCAAACGCCTGGCTGCCCAGCTCCATTTTCGCCCGCGCGATCAGCTCCGCATTCTCCCGGTCCGGATGCAGCAGCTCCCCCACCGCGCGCTCATGATACGCAATCCCCACCTTATGAATCTCATTGCGCATGGCAACCGCCGGCAGGCTCAGATGCTCCCACCCGCCCTTATCCAGCAAATGCCCGGTCAGATCCTGCGCATGCAGCCGCTGCATCACCAGCACGATCACGCCGTTTTTCTTATCATCCAGACGGCTGGCGAACGTGCTGTCAAACCAGCGGTTCACATGCCCGCGCCAGTGTTTATTCATGGCATGCATCGGGCTCACCGGATCGTCGATAATCAGGAAATTCCCGCCCTCGCCGGTAAGCGCGCCCCCCACCGAAGTCGCAAACCGAAACCCGCGCTCGCTGGTCATGAATTTATGTTTTTCATTCTGGTCGCGCGCGAGCATGACATCCGGAAAAAGCCGCTTATACCAGGGCGAAGTAATCACCGCCCGCGAGTCCAGCGAATGCTTAACCGCCAGCGACGATGCATAACTCGCCGCAATAACACGGCTCTTCGGATCATGCGCCAACAGCCACGCCGGCCACGCCACGCTCACGCACACGGATTTGAGCGACCTTGGCGGCATATTGATAATCAGCCGCCGAATCTGCCCCCGCCGCGCCGCCTCCAGATATTCCGCGATCAGATTAATATGCCAGTTCGGCAGATACACCGCCCCCGGATCGCACGTGCCCAGCGCCTTGCCGATAAAACTCGGCAGGTCGTATTTTATAAGCTCATCGCGGTAATCGGAAAGTTTCATAAAATATTTTATTCCTTGTCATTCCTGCGAAGGCAGGCATGGCAAAACTTAGAGCGTATTTTCAGTATCGCGCACCCGCGTCACGAACGCCTCAATGAGCGTCCTATCCGCTTCGGACACCGGTTCCGGCGGCGGCAACAGCTGCGTGCTGAGCGCTTTGCTGGCAACGGAATTTTCCAGCGTGAACAGCAACGCGCCCAGTTCCGCCAGCGTATTCGACAGCGCTTTTTTTCCCATAATCGCGTGAATAGGCGCATTCGGGTTCCATGCCTCAGGCTGACCCAGCGCCTGTATAATAGTCTCCAGCAGTTTACGAATGGCGGATTTAAGCAATTTGATATCTTTTTGGAATACGGTCGGGCTCGCCATATGGCCTCTTTTCGGTAAATTGACATTATCAAAATACCGAGGATTTCCGCAGCCCGGAAGGGGGAATCTTTGAACCTGTCTACGATCTCTCGCCTCTCCCGCGCGCGGGAGAGGCCGCGTTTCCTTAGCGTTGCGCCTTCGCAAGGCTTAGGAAACCGGGTGAGGGCACTTGACTCACCGGCTGCTTAGGCAGCCAATGACGCTATACGCGTCATCCCCTCTCCCGCGCGCAAGAGAGGGGAAGAAAGAGCATGAAAAGATTCTAATAATTACGCCGAACAAGCATAAAGCGGTTCCGCCGCCGGATGCCCCGCTCTCTGCCGCTCCTGTTTAATCCGCTCGCAGAACGTCATGGCGCGCGCGATAATATCATTTTGCGGCGACGGGATATATTTTTCCGCCAGCGTTTTTTCCTCATGCGCATCGAGCTCCAGCCCGTCATAAAAATCATTGCCGTCGGGCTGGTCAAAGACCTGGCAATCCACCGCCGCCGCGCGTTTGGCGGCTTCGAGTTCCGAAGGATTGCACCAGCTCGGATTAAATCCCGCGCGCCGCACCTGCTCGATTACCAGCGACGGTAATTCCACGCCATTGACCAGCACCCGCCCGTTATCGAGAGTCACGCCGTCCCTATTCCCCGGCGGATCGGCCGCTCTGGCGCCCCATTCGCCGGGCAAATAACCGCTGCCCGCGCTCACAACGGCGTCGAAAGCCTTTTCAAACTGGTTAAACAGGTCTTCTAACATACCCTAATCATAGCAAACCGTTGCGGCAACGGTGTGACGTGTGGATGAAACCCGTTATGACGGGATTATGACACCGCCCGAAAATTTTGTGACAATCGCGTTTGCCCCTTCCCGGCCAATCCATATTCCCGCATGACATAGGTTAACAGCAGGAAAAACCTATTCATTTTCCGGTTGGTGATTTTTTTGAAGTTTCCGCTTTAACTTTTAATAATTAGGATATATCTTAATTATACAAGATATCTCCACAAAAAACACATATACAGAGAAACATACATTATGGTCGATTCCCCCGAAAAGCCGCCAGCCCTAAAACCCAAGCGCTCGCGCTATTTCGAATGGATCAACGGCCCGTATAATCCGGTGCGCGGCGAAGAGGCGCTGTGGGTTGCGGTCATCACCCAGGCCATGATGGACGCGCTGGGCCGCGCCACCCATTCCGAAGCCGCCTATTGCAAGCACGAAGCCACGCGCTGGCTCACCGAAACCAGTAAGGATTTCATCACCGTCTGCACGCTCGCCGGGTTCGATCCCGGCTATGTGCGCAAATGCGCCAAACGCGCCCTCGCCTCGCCCCGCGCCTGGCGCGCCGAAGCCGGCAAAGGCGCCCGCTATGAAGAACGCAAAACCTATCGCCAGCGGCTTAAGCAGCTGCAGGAAAAAAACCCTAACTCACCCTCAACCCTAAAGGAGAACCAATCATGATCCCGTCACACGCCACCGCATTTTCCAACCCTGATAACGCCGATATCGTTCTTGAAGCCATCGAAGCGCAGCTTGCGCCGGTGCCGCTGGATCGTCTCAAGCAAGTCGTGGCAAGGCTGATGATTCATTTTCCGCTGGTCGGCGAACATCACCACCGTTTCTTTAATTATTATCTCGCCTGCCTCAAACCTTATCCTGAAGATTTGCTCTGCGCCGCCTATCAGCATGTGCTGCGCCACCACAGCGCCGGCGGCACGCCCAAAATCGCCGATTTCCTGGCGTTTATGGACCCGGAGATGAACCACCGCCTGCACCAGCTCAAAAAACACCAGCTCGCGCAGGCGGAACAAACCGCATGAGCACGGTCATCCCACTTCCGCGCCGCCGCGGCCGCCCAAAAAGCGCGCATAGCGGCAACGACACCGGCACGCCCGAGCTCATCCTGAAACGCCTGCTGGGCCAAACGGCGGAGGCGCTGGATTTATGCCTGGAGCGCGGCATCATCACGCGCGAGCAGCATTGGTGCGGCATCCATCTGCGCTGGCTTTACACGCTGCGCCACGGCGCTCCCGGCGTGCGCACCATCGACCCCACGCATCTGGGCGGCATCGAGCTTAAAACCGACGATCCCGACTGGCGCAACGAACGCGAGCGCGAATATCACGACGCCATCCGCAAACTCACGCCCTCCGGCGCCGCGCCGCAGATTCTTGGCATCTGCATCTATAACGAGCGCCCAAAATTTTTAAACCCCGGAAAAAAATCCTACGCACAGCAGGAATTATTATCCATAAGCATCACCGCCTTGCGCGACGGGCTGGATATTCTGGTCAAACATTGGGGAAGAACGGTGAAAAAGTAATTATTTGGCATGGCCATTATGGCCATTTTGCGCATCCAGCATCATACTAAAAAGCGCCAGCTTCTCCTCATAGGCAATAGGGCCTCGTTCCGCCGCCAGCATATCGATCGCCCGTACGCATTTGATGACAAAGCTCCGGTCATTTGAAGCCGCCGTGCCCAATGCACTCTTAAGCCCTACGCTATCTTCGGGAAATTTAGGAGGCGTTTTTCTATTTATTATTTGGTCTAAAAGGTCTCTTTCAGGCTTGTTACCTTTAAGCTCACGCATAAGAGTGCCCAGCCTTTTATATTTCGCACTTCGATCGTCGCTTACGGAGGAATCGGCGCGCTCCAGACCAGCAAACGATGCCTGCTTATCCGGTTTTTCCGCCTCCTGCCATGCATCCAATAATTCTTTTGTTTTCACTTTTTTCTCGTCAGCGCTTAATTTGCTTGATTGCCATACCAGCGCCTCCAGCAGCGCGTACATCGTATCCTGATCCGGGCGGGCTTCCCCGCTTAGATATGAGTGCAGAACGTCCACGGTAAAAGCCGGGGTTTGCGGGAAAGTCTTCACTTTATTTAGCTCATTAACCTTTTTCACTAAATCTTCGTGTTTTATACCGTGCTCATGCATGAGCGAGGTAAGTATTGTCCCGACTATGGGAAGAGATGATCGCTCCGGCGGTTTAGGCTGGTATTGCTCTATGACCGGCTTAAACGGCGGCTCAACCTTCTGCTTCTTTGCCCGCAGCGCCCGCCCACGCGCGACCACCGCCGCCAGCGATTCCGCTCCGATGCCCTCCTGGATGGTTTCGCGGGGATGATGTTCTTTAAAAGTATTATCACGGTATTTGCGTTCATCTGTTATTTTTTGCAGCACCTCACGCGCCTTTGGCGACATTTGCTCAACATCATGCAGCTTGCCTGGATTTTTATTTGGGTATATGGCATTCAGCAAATCGGCCACGCCCGCATGATGAACCGGCTGGTGATATTTAGTCCATTTTGTTCCCCAATCATCATATTCAGTTTCATCGCATAAAACAATCGCGGGAGCATTAATAGGTAAAGTATCAAGAAAATCATCGATAGTCCTTTCGCCCGCATCTTTTCGCAAAGCAGCACGTGAACTAACCTTTGCACCTTCAAATTCAGCAGTCATCCAACGGCATAAATCCGTCTCACAGATAATCAAACGCGGATTTGCGCCATTTTTGGGGGCAAAAATTTCGGGAGAAGTAGCATCGCTATATAACCGTATCCGATAAGCATTATGAAAAAATTCTTTTAATTTAGCAGCCTCTGCCGACACCGCCGCAGTTATATCGGGATCATTCGTTTTTTCCCGCGAAAATAAATTATTTACGGTGGTGGCTTTAATTGCCATGCCGGATTGGTCATTATGCTCCCAGGTTTCCGTTACTCCTCGCGTCTCACGATTAGCAACCGTAGCCGTTATAACCACCGTCACATTGGGAAGTTTGGTGAGTTCCTCAAGGATACTATTGAGCTCCCCGGAATGATAAAGATTGATTAAAAGATTGGCATCAAGCATCAGCACCACCTGATCGGTTTCTGTGCGTATACTTTGCTCAGCACGTCTAGTGCGCCGGTGATCTGGTGTTATCGGCATTGCCGGAATTCTGGATGGCGCTAACTCTCTAGGCGAATTCTTTGCTATTTCTACTTCTACGATCGGCATTACCGGCGCGGCAGCGGCCGGTTTTTCCTCTTGCGCAGGAACTGCAACCGCCTGCTCTATCACAGCGGCCAAAGCGGGCAGCGCCGCTGCAGGGGTTTCCACAGGCGCCGCCACTATGTTTTTCGGTGCTGGATTATTCGCTTTACCTAAAGCGCGGGCGGCGCCACGCACCTGAACCAGGGCCTGCTGCGCGCCTCTGGAATAATCAACTACATGCGTTTTTTTTCCTATAGTGATTTCAATGTTCGAATCTTTTATCACTTGCCCGGATGGGGACGCTATTTCTGCTCCTCCCTGGGTAAGGCTGCGCATCAAATATTCATGTTCTTTTACATGCCCGGCATATTTACTTAATGCCTTTTGCGGATTCTTTGCCTCCTCTTCCTTCAATCCCGTCCATAATTCCGGATGATCGGCATGGCTTAAGATAAGGCGCTGTTTCTCACGATCCGCCGTAATGGTAAACGCCCGAAATTCCGGATCGGCCTGAATCGCCCGCTCTATCTCTGCTTTAACATGATCTAATTTCGATAATTTCGCCGCCGATTCGCATGAGGAAATGACAGCCTCTAAAATATTCCAATGACTTGTGATTGTATAATTTACATTTTCAATTGTAATAAATTTATCGGCCACATCCCGCGTATCTAAAAGACCGGTAAGCGCGTCGGATAACTCTGGATAACACTCATTTATCTGATCCATTACCCCAACTACATTGTGGGTTACTCTATTGCTATCCCATTCAAACCCCAATTTTTTAATCTTTACAGCAAAAGAATCTTTAACGTTTGTATGAAATTTGGATTGCTCTATCGATGACAATGAAAAATAGTTCGACGGAGGCCCATGAAGAATGCTTTTTGCTTTTTTCAGATCTTCATTAAGTCGTATTTTTTTCTTTTTATCGTTGGGCATTTTTTACTCTAAAAATAACCGGTTTCTTATCCTTACATTGTACGAAAATGGCACATCCTCCACAATGCGGGATATGTGAAGATTCTGTGACACGCGGCAAAATCCCGCTCTGGGGCAGTGTAATAGCCCTAATTGCGCCTCAAATATGCCTCAAATATGCCCCAAAACCCACCCATAAAGCCCCCAAACCCGCGGAATTGCTGCATCCCTAAAATTTGCCTAAAATTTGACCTAAATTTTAGCGGTCTTTTATCTAAAACCTATTGATTTTCTTCAATAATTTCGTAGTTTTTTCTTGCCATGATTAGCGTCTTTTGTTATTCTGCAGTTAGCTGATGCAATTCAGCGATTTTGGTAACCAACAGGAGTAATCATCATGAAAACCATTGTAAACTTTATCAAAAATGAATCTGGCGCAACCGCAATCGAATACGGCCTGATCGCCGCCCTCATCTCCGTAGCCGCCATCGGCGCCATGACCGCTTTGGGCACCCAGCTCTCTACGCTGTTCACCAAAGTACAGACCAACCTCGCCCGCTAAGCCGCGGTTAAAGCAATACAAAAACCCGTCTCTTGTAAAAAAGGGGCGGGTTTTGTATACTCCAAAGCTATGTTAAAATTCCTCAGAAACGAAAAAGCCTTCACCGCCATTGAATATGGCATTGCGATTGCCTTATTGGCCATCGCCGCTATCGCCGCCATAACGGCCTTTCTGCCTAGCTAAGCGCCGTTATCCAGCCGCCGCCCAGCAATTTATCGCCGTCATACGCCACGCACGCCTGCCCCGGCGAAACCGCGCCCTGCGGCTCCGCCAGCGTCACGCGCGCATAACCATTTTCCAGCATTTCGATGGCCGCTTTTACACCCGGATGTGCGGAGCGGAGCTTTACTGTAACGCCATCCGTTATCCGCCATCCGTCATCCGCCCAATTACACTCCCGAATCATAAACTGTTGCTTTAAGAGTGCCTCCTTACCACCTACAATCACTTGTTTTTTTACCGCATCCAGCTTCACAACATAAAGCGGCTCGCCACCTCCGGCATCGCCACCCACACCCAGTCCTTTTCGCTGCCCAACCGTATACCCGATAATGCCTTCATGCCGCCCCAAAACCGCCCCATTCACATGCACAATCTCCCCCGGATCGAGCGCACCGGGGCGCAATTTTTCGATCACCTTGGCATAGCCGCCCGTCGGCACGAAACAGATATCCTGGCTATCGGGTTTATCCGCCACCATCAGCCCAAACCGCGCCGCCAGTGCCCGCGTTTCTTCCTTGCTTTTCAAATGCCCAAGCGGAAAGCGCAAAAAATCCAACTGCTCCGGCGTGGTAGCGAATAAAAAATAACTCTGATCGCGCGAAGCATCCGCCGCGCGGTACATAAACGCTTTCCCTGCATCCATTTTCCGCTGCACATAATGCCCCGTCGCCATGGCGTCCGCACCCAGATCCCGCGCGGTTTGCAGCAAGTCCTTGAATTTTACGGATTGATTGCACTTAATGCACGGAATCGGCGTTTCACCCGCGAGATAGGTATCGACGAAATCATCCATCACGCTTTCTTTAAATTTATTCTCATAATTCAAAACATAATGCGGAATACCCAGCGTTTCCGCCACACGCCGCGCATCGTGAATATCCTGCCCCGCGCAGCAGGCGCCTTTTTTATTCACCATCGCGCCGTGATCATAAAGCTGCAGCGTGATGCCGATCACATCATACCCCTGCTCATGCAAAAGCGCCGCCACGGCGGAGCTATCCACGCCGCCCGACATCGCCACCACCACGCGCGTCTCGGCGGGCGGTTTATCTATGCCTAAAGAATTCATAGGGCCGCTAAACTACAGAGCTTGACAATGCTTAGCAAGCCGATAAACCTCTAATTCCTGCAATTTACGAGCATTTATGGTCACGATCACCCTCCCCGACGGCAATACCAAGCAATTTCCCGGCCCGGTCACCGGCGAGGAAGTGGCGGCCAGCATCGGCGCGGGCCTGGCCAAGGCGGCGCTGGCCATCCGCGTAGATGGCAAAGAGCTGGATTTATACGTCTCCATCGAAAAAGATGCCTCCGTTTCCATCATCACCGGCAAGGGCGAGGAAGGGCTGGAGCTGATCCGCCATGACGTGGCGCATATTCTGGCCGAGGCGGTGAAGGAATTATTCCCCGAAACGCAAGTCACCATCGGCCCGGCCATCGAAAACGGGTTCTATTACGATTTCGCCCGCAAAACGCCTTTTTCCAGCGATGACCTGGCCACCATCGAAGCGCGCATGAAAGAAATCGTCGCCCGCAATGAGCAGGTGCGCCGGGAAGTGTGGAAGCGCGATGATGCGGTGACATTCTTCAAATCCATCGGCGAAGATTACAAGGCCGAAATCATCTCCGCCATTCCCGCCGAGCAGGATATTTCGCTCTACCGCCAGGGCGATTTCATCGATCTGTGCCGCGGGCCGCACGCGCCGAGCACGGGCAAAATCGGCACGGCATTCAAGCTTCTCAAAGTGGCCGGCGCCTATTGGCGCGGCGACCATCGCAATGAGATGCTGCAGCGCATTTACGGCACGGCGTGGGCCAGCGAAAAAGACCTCAAAAATTACCTCACCATGTTAGAGGAAGCCGACAAGCGCGACCACCGTAAGCTCGGAAAAGAACTCGATTTATTCCATATCGAAGACCACACGCCCGGCATGGTGTTCTGGCACGATAAGGGCTGGACGATTTATCGCACGCTCGAGAATTTCATCCGCGAAAAAATCCGCGCTGCCGGTTATATCGAAGTCAAAACGCCGATTCTTGTTGATCGCAGTCTCTGGGAACAATCCGGCCACTGGGAAAAATTCCGCGAGAATATGTTCACCGCATTGATCGAGGACGATAAGGTGCTTGCGGTAAAGCCCATGAACTGCCCCTGCCATATCCAGATTTTCAAGCAGGGCATGAAGAGTTACCGCGATTTGCCGCTGCGCATGGCGGAATTCGGCACCTGCCACCGCAATGAATCCAGCGGCTCCATGCACGGCATCATGCGCATCCGCGGTTTCACGCAGGACGACGCGCATATTTTCTGCACCGAAGACCAGATCACCAGCGAAACCATCTCCTTCTGCGGTTTGCTGAAGGAGGTCTATAAAGCGTTTGGTTTCACCGACATCAAAGTTAAATTCTCCGACCGGCCGCCCGTGCGCGCGGGCGAAGACGCCACCTGGGATAAGGCCGAATCCGCGCTCAAAGAAGCGGTCAACGCCACGGGCTTAGAGTGGACGCTCAACCCCGGCGAAGGCGCATTTTACGGCCCGAAGCTGGAGTTCGTACTGCGCGACGCCATCGGCCGCGACTGGCAATGCGGCACGCTGCAGGTGGATTTCGTATTGCCTGAACGCTTGGACGCGCAATATATCGGCGCCGATGGCGCGAAGCACCGCCCCGTGATGCTGCACCGTGCGATTCTTGGCTCGCTTGAGCGTTTCATCGGTATTTTAATCGAGGAATATTCCGGGAAATTCCCGTTTTGGCTGTCGCCCACGCAAGTAGTCGTGGCCACCATCACGCAAAGCGCCGACGCGTATGCGAAGCAAATTCACGCCGAGCTTTTCAAAGCAGGCATCCGCGCGGAGCTGGATCTGCGCAACGAAAAAATCAATTACAAAGTCCGCGAGCATTCCTTGCAGAAAACCCCCGTCATGCTGGTCGTCGGCAATAAAGAAGCCGAAACCCGCCAGGTTTCCATGCGCCGCTTAGGCTCAGAGCAGCAGCAGGTGATGGGGTTTGATGAAGCCCTAAATGCGCTTATTACAGAAGCGAAAACACCTTTTTAATATTACGTCATTCCCCGAATTTTGTTCTCACAAAATTCTAGGGGGAATCCATCTACCTTCCAAGTATTTCATGCTGGATCCCCTTAGAATCGCCTAAGAAGCGATTCAGGCGATGATGATTACTTAAACGCAATCTTCACTCTGTTATAAATCGTTTTAATCAGGTTCATCGCCACTTTGAAGCCGTTTTGCAGCATTAAAAGCGCCTTTTTGAGTATTTTTATCATGAGCAATCTCCTTTTATCGTTATAAATCAGTTTTGCGATCGTTTTTAAAAACCAAAATCGCTTGACATTTCTTGACATTTTTAACCTTTGCCGCGATGTATTCTGGTCATGAAAAATAATGGCCCGGAAGGGAAAATATGTCTCATCGGCTGAAAATTGCGCTGCTATGCGGCCTCGTCATGCTCGCAGGCCACGCAGACGCCGCCGCGCCATGGAGCTATGACGGCGATAAGGATTACCAGGATAACTGGGGTATTCTTTCGCCCGCCTATACGGTGTGTGAAACGGGGGTGAGCCAGTCGCCGGTGCAAATCGCGGAAACTAAAATCCAGACATTACCGAAGCTCGATCTCCGTTACAGCAACACCACCGGGCATATCCATATGGCTGACCATGCCATTCGCATCGATGTGGATGGTAAGCAAACCCTGCGCGACGGCGATAAAACCTATCATCTGCGTTACATCACCTTCCATGCGCCCAGCGAGCATGTGATCAAAGACCGTTTTTACACCATGGAGATCGAATTTTTCCATCAGGACAAGGCGGGGGAAATGCTTATTCTGTCGGCGTTCGTGCAAGAAGGCGCACCGAACGATGTGCTGACGCTTATGCAAAATCCCCAGCAAAAAGAATTAAATAAGGAGATGCGTTTCAACCCGGCGTCGCTGCTGCCAAAGTCGCGCAGTTATTATGCCTACACTGGATCGCTCACCATACCGCCCTGCACGGAAGGCGTAGCCTGGCGGGTTTTAAAGCAACCCGCCGAGGCTACGCTCGATCAACTGGCCCTGCTGGTAAAACATATGCCGCGCAATGCCCGCGTCCCCCAGCCGGTTTACATGCGCAGGATTTTTGAGAGCAAGGAATAAAAAGCCGCATTGACCCTACATATAGATTCATGTATGGTGCTTTCATGCAATATATAGGGTCTTTCCTTAATTTTGTATTTTTGCCAGCTGCATCGAACGACAACGATGATCTGCTTTCCCTGGCCTTCCCCTCCGCTGATCTGGCCGTCATCCGCGAAATTAAATATTCCCTGCGCGAGGAGAATATCATGACCGGCCGGCTGCTGACCTCGCGCAAAGAACGCCGTTTTTTCCAGGAGGTGGTGGATGCCGAGCGCTATATCATGCTGCGCTATTTTTCGGTGGATACGCCGGAGATTATCCTGCGCAACCTCAAACGCCATATCCTTGATAATTATCTCTTTCCCAAATTCCGCCGGCAAAGGCGTAAAAAGCAAAAGAATTAGGGCTTTTTTAAGGCATCTGTGATAGTATTTAAGCTCATTCGGACCCGCGTTTTATATGAGCATCTTACAGAGCATTCTTTATTCTTTTAAAGACACGTTTCTTTGGCTGGGCGCGTTTTTCGTCATTTTCAGTCTGCTCACGAAATTCATGCCGTGCAATCCCGGCCAGCCTTACTGGCGCAGAGATTCACTGACGGACATCCTGTATCTGCTGATTCTGCCCAGCTTCACACGGCTGGTGCGCATTATTCTGATCGCGGGCGGGATTTACTTGTTGTTTAAAGGCGAATTCAAGGAAAATATAAACCGCTACCTGCAAAACGGCTTCGGCCCCCTGGCCACCTGGCCGCTATGGGTGCAGGCGGCGGTGATATTCATCGTGTCAGACATCATGCTATACTGGACGCACCGCTGGTTTCACAAAAAAACCCTGTGGCGCTTTCACGCGATTCACCATTCGCCGGAACATGTGGACTGGTTATCGACCTACCGCTTTCATCCGATCAATACCTGGCTGTCGTTTACCCTGGTCGATTCGGCGATGATACTGGTCGGGTTTTCGCCGGAAGCGATTTCCCTGATGGCGGGTTTTAACATGGCCTATTCCGCGATGGTGCACGCCAACCTGAACTGGACGTTCGGGCCGTTTAAATATGCCTTCGCCAGCCCCGTATTCCACCGCTGGCACCACACCGCGCTCAAGGAAGGCCGCGATAAAAACTTCGCGCCGACATTCCCGCTGCTCGATATTATTTTCGGCACGTTTTATATGCCCGAAGGCCGCTTACCCGAGCAATACGGCGTTTCCGATGATATGCCAAGCAGCTTTCTGGGGCAGATGCTCTGGCCGTTTAAGAAACGCCCTTAATTCCCCAGTAATTTACTCACTTCGTCACTGGAAAGCGGCGCGTCTGCGGCGGGCGGAAGCGGCTGAATGTCTTGCTGAGGTTCCACCGGCGCTGCCTGCTGCGGCGCTTCGATGGCGGGAAGCGGCGGCTTAGTCGCGACATTTACCGCGGGCGCAATAACCAGCATATCCTGCACGGGAGCCAATACTTTCATATTCAGGATATTATCCAGGTAAATACTATCGCGCTCGATGCGGTGCACTTTCTCCATGCCGCAATTTTTAATCGCGTCCTGCGCATTGTCGGCATCGACTAGCGTATAATTATCCGGGTCCTTATATACGCGGTACCGGCTCACCAAAATATCCGTCACGCTCCGGCGCGGCAGGGATAGCTCTTCAAACTCATGTTTTTTCTTCATAATCCCAACTACTATGTTCGCCCGCAGACGCATAGCAATAAGAATAGCAAGTATAGTGCCATTTGTTCGCCGAATTTCGGCCAATTGTCATCAAACCGTCATCAAATTGTCATATATCTATGATATATTAATAATAATTAATTATTTACTGTCTGACTCAACCATTAAAAATGAAGGAAATATTATGAAGAAATATACCCACAATCTCCTTTTAGCCGCTTCGGTTGTATCTGCCCTGTCCACCGGCTTTGCGCTGGAAGGGTATGCAGCTGCCCCAATAACATTATGTTCATTCGATTCACCATCTGGATGGTTCACGCCTCCAAGTACAGCTAAGGACGGAGTAAAAACATGGAGCTACTCAATTGGGGGATATATGGCGTTTGTTGAAGGTCAAAAACCAGGAATTCAAAATGGTAAAAATGTAATGGTTCCAAATAAGGTCACTCAATATGCTAGTGCCGATAAGGGTGGTTTTCAAAGTCTAGGTCAAGCTCAAGCTGATATAGCTAACAAACTATGCCCCCTAATGTATGATGCTTTTATTAAAGCTAACTCGAATAACGGCAATTCCGCAAGTTGGAACGTTTGCAGGGAAAGCCTTCCTTATCCTTACGCGTTGACTTTTAAGCCAACTAACACTAATCAAGTTGCATCGGGGTCTTTTACTTGCCCTCTGCAAAAATATGACCCACCACCCTTGAAGTAGTCTAAGTGAGCACTCCAAATCATCCTCCCCTTCTAAAAAAGGGGAGGATTATTTTATGGGGCAGGCTGGTGGTTGCGCATGGGCGAATCTGACCTCGCGGATTTTCTTTTTGCCCTGTGGATAAAAACGTGGTATAAAGAAGGACGTTAACTCCCACTTTCGGGTAGTTTGTATGGCGACAGATAAACGCATACAGCAAGATAGCAGTAAGACCAGTCCGGGCTATCCGGCAAAATCCTCCGCGCAGGATGCCGCCACCCTTAAAACCGAATTAGACCATTCCGAACTGCGCGCCATGGTCAACATGGTCCGCCAAAAACTGCATGAGCTGCAGGAACTCCAGAACGAAAAACTTTCGCTGCTCGCGGAAATGGAAGCAACACCGGTTGAAGAGTAATTTTTCGTCATCTCTGCGAAGGCAGGGATCTCTATTGCAACATATTCAGATGCGGATACAGAGATTCCCGCCTGCGCGGGAATGACGGGATTATATGATGGATTGGGAAGTATTTTTGCTGGTATAGCAGGCACCTCCGTCATTCCCGCGCAGGCGGGAATCTCTGTCTCAAATTATGCAGATGCTAATTTAGGGTATAAATCTTCCCACAGCGGATTCTGTTTGCTGATTAAATCATTTTTCATAGCTCTTGTCCATTTTTTCAGCCGCTTTTCCCGTAAAATCGCCTCTTCTGCAGACCCAAACATTTCATAGTAAACAAGTTGTTTGATATTGTATTGACTGGTGTGCCCTTTGGTAATTTCATTTATGTGTTGATATACCCGCTTAATTAAATCTGAGGTGACGCCTACATAAATCGCTCCGCCTGGACGGCTGGCTAGAATATATACAAAGAAAATTTTTTCTAACATAGGCTGCCTAGACTTGTCATCCCTGCGAAGGCAGGGATCTCTTTCACCACTTGTGCTGACGAATCAAGAGATTCCCGCCTGCGCGGGAATGACGGCTGAGAATGTGATGAATGGGTGCATTATTTCATCTCCCGCACATCCGCCAAATGCCCCGTCACCGCCGCAGCGACCGCCATCGCTGGCGAAACCAGATGCGTGCGCCCGCCGCGGCCCTGGCGGCCTTCGAAATTGCGGTTGGAAGTGGAGGCACAGCGTTCGCCGGGCTCCAGCTTATCGGCGTTCATGGCCAGGCACATGGAGCAGCCCGGCTCGCGCCATTCGAAGCCGGCAGCGAGGAAAATCTTATCCAAGCCCTCTTTTTCCGCCTGTTCTTTGACCAGCCCCGAACCCGGCACCACCATAGCGAGTTTCACGGATTTGGCGACATGCTTGCCCTTGGCCAATGCGGCGGCGGCACGCAAATCCTCGATGCGGCCGTTGGTGCAGGAACCGATGAACACTTTATCAATCGGCACATCGGTGAGTTTCATGCCCGCCTTAAGGCCCATATATTCCAGTGCGCGCTCGACGGATTTTTTGTGCGATTCGTCTTTTTCATTCGCCGGATCGGGCACGTTGCCCGTAATCGGTAATACCTGCTCCGGGCTGGTGCCCCAAGTCACTTGCGGCGCGATGTCGGCCGCATTTAAAACAATGCTGGCATCGTATGTTGCGCCCGCATCGCTGGGCAGGGTTTTCCAATAGGCCACGGCCTTATCCCAATCCGCACCCTGCGGCGCCTGCGGGCGGCCTTTTAAGTATGCGAACGTGGTTTCATCCGGAGCAATCAGCCCCGCGCGCGCGCCGGCTTCGATGCTCATGTTGCACACCGTCATACGGCCTTCCATGGAAAGCCCGCGGATCGCCTCACCCGCATATTCGATCACATAACCCGTGCCGCCCGCCGTGCCGATTTTGCCGATGATGGCGAGCGTGATGTCTTTCGCGGTCACGCCGTTTGGCAATGCGCCATTCACCGTTACCAGCATATTCTTCGCATGTCGCTGGATGAGCGTCTGCGTGGCCAGCACATGCTCCACTTCGCTCGTGCCAATGCCAAACGCCAGCGCCCCGAACGCGCCGTGCGTGCTGGTGTGCGAATCACCGCAGACAATGGTCATGCCAGGCTGCGTAAAGCCCTGCTCCGGCCCCACGATATGCACGATGCCCTGGCGGTGATCGCTCATGGGATAATAGGTGATGCCGAATTCGCGGGCATTGTTGCCCAGCGTTTCCACCTGGATGCGCGAGGTTTCGTCCTTGATGATGCCCTGCTTGCGCTCCGGCGTGGTGGGCACGTTATGGTCCGGCACGGCGAGCGTGGCGTCCGGGCGGCGGACTTTGCGGCCACTCGTGCGCAGGCCTTCAAAGGCCTGAGGACTGGTGACTTCATGAATCAGATGGCGATCCACATACATCAGGCACGTGCCGTCAGCCGCCTGATCAACCAGATGATTTTCCCAGATTTTATCGTATAACGTTTTGGCGGGCATAATGGTAAGCGAATCCTTGAAATTAAAGGGTGAACGCGCATATTAGCCATGCCTTAAGAAATATGCAAATTCTCCATGGAAAAAGTTATGATCATTTGGTAAGTTAAGTCCCCTTTCATAATCATAAATCCTAATCTATTGAAATAAAGAGCAAAAAATGAGCTATAAAATCGCAGTCGTCGGCGCTACGGGTAATGTGGGCCGGGAAATATTGGAGATTCTCGCCGAGCGCCGTTTCCCCGCGCGCGAAGTGGTGGCGCTCGCCTCGCGCGGGTCGGTGGGCAAGGAAGTCAGCTTCGGCGACCACGATATTTTAACCGTCAAAGCGCTCGACGATTATGATTTTTCCGATACCGATATTGCGCTTTCTTCCGCCGGCTCGGCCATTTCCAAAATCTTCGCGCCGAAAGCCGCGGCGGCCGGTTGCGTAGTGATCGACAATACCTCGCAATTCCGCATGGAGCCGAATATTGCGCTCGTCGTGCCGGAAGTGAACCCGGAAGCGCTGAAAGATTTTCGCAAAAGCAACATCATCGCCAACCCGAATTGCTCCACCATGCAGATGGTGGTGGCGCTGAAGCCGCTGCATGACGCGGCGAAGATCAAGCGCATTGTCGTCTCCACCTACCAGTCGGTTTCCGGCGCGGGCAAGGCGGGCATGGATGAGTTGTTCGACCAGACCAAGGAACTCTTCATGAATTCGCACAAAGACCCGGCGAAATTCACCAAGCGCATCGCGTTCAACGTCATTCCGCATATCGACGTGTTCATGGATGACGGCAGTACGAAAGAAGAATGGAAAATGGTCAACGAGACCAAGAAAATCATGGGCGCAGAGATTGCCGTCAGCGCCACCTGCGTGCGCGTGCCGGTGTTTGTGGGCCACAGCGAATCGGTGAATGTGGAATTCGAGCAGCCGCTTTCGGCCGATGCTGCACGCGAAATTTTATCCGATAGCGAGGGCATCGTGATGTATGACGAACGCAAAGACGGCGGTTATTGCACGCCGGTCGAATGCGCGGGCGAGGACGGCGTGTTCATCTCGCGTCTGCGCCAGGATACGAGCGTGAAAAACGGGCTTAGCATGTGGATCGTCTCGGATAATTTACGCAAAGGCGCGGCGCTCAACGCCGTGCAGATCGCGGAAGAGCTCATCAAAAATTATGGTCTGGCGCCGAAGAAAGCGCATTAAATCCCCGCCGCATGGCGGGGTCTGGTATGAAGATTAGGTATAATGGCACAGTTATGAAAACAATAACCGGACCCCGCAACAAGTGCGGGGGTGAACAATAATGAAATCCCTCCCCAAAAATTACGATCATAAGGAACGCGAGAAATTCTGGCAGGAGCATTGGGTTTCCGAGGGCACCTATCATTTCCGCGATGATCTGCCGCGCGAGCGGACCTTTGTGATCGACACGCCGCCGCCCACCGTTTCGGGTGTGCTGCATATGGGCCATATTTTTTCCTACACGCAGGCGGATTTCGTGGCGCGCTATCAGCGCATGTCGGGCAAAGACGTATTTTATCCGATGGGATTCGACGATAACGGCCTGCCCACCGAGCGGCTGGTTGAAAAAATCAAAGAGAAAAAAGCGTCGCAATATGAAAGCCGCGAAGCGTTTATCGAGGCGTGCAAAGAGGTGGTGGCGTCGGCCGAGGAAGAATTCAGGAAGCTCTTTAAAAGCGCGGCGCTATCAGTGGATTGGCGGCGTGAATACCAGACGGTGAGCAATGACGTGCGTAAACTCTCGCAAGCCTCGTTCATCGATTTACTGCAAAAAAACGAAGCCTATCGCGATTTTCGCCCGACCTATTGGGATTGGGTGGACCAGACCGCCATTGCGCAGGCGGAGATCGAAAATAAAGAAATGCCGGGGGTGATGAATGAGATTCGCTTCGCTCTCGTGGATGGTGATACGTGGAACGTGGAACGTGATGATAACCATGCTACCACGTTACCACGTACCACGTATCACGAGGATATAACCATCATGACCACCCGCCCGGAACTGCTCGGCGCATGCGTGGCGGTGATGTATCACCCGGAAGACCCGAATGCCGCGAACTATAAAGGCAAGCACGCCATCACGCCGCTCTTCGGCGTAAAAGTGCCGATGATTGCCGACGCCGCCGTGGAGCGCGAAAAAGGCACCGGCCTCGTGATGTGCTGCACGTTCGGGGATGATACGGATAAGGAGTGGTGGCGGAAATATAAGCTGCCGCTGCGCGCACTGCTTACCAAACAGGGCAAGCTGGATTTTGAGAATGAATTATATACGTCATCCTTCGGCTTGACCGAAGGATCTTGTGCGGGGGGAGATCCTGCGATCAAGTCGCAGGATGACGCCGTTGGGTTGTTACAAGGCCTCAAACCCAAACAAGCCGCTGCGAAAACCATCGAACTGCTGCAAGCCTCCGGCGCGCTCCTGAAACAAACGCCGATGGTGCATACGGTCAAATGCGCCGAGCGTTCCGGCACGCCGATTGAAATTATTCCCACCCATCAATGGTTCGTGAAACTCATCGATAAAAAAGAAGCGCTGCTCGCCAAAGGCGCGGAATGCACGTGGTATCCGGACTATATGCGCATTCGCTTCGACCAATGGACGCAAGGATTGAAAGAAGATTGGTGCATCTCGCGCCAACGTTTTTTCGGCGTGCCGTTTCCGGTGTGGTACGTGTTCAATGAAATTGATCCGCAAAAGACACGAATAATTACTCCTACAATTGAAGATTTACCGGTAGACCCGCTAACAACCCTACCTAAAGGTTATACAATATCTGAGTCTGGCAAGATGCACATGGTAGAAGAAAATCGTGCGCATGGACGTTTCACAGGCTGGCAATGTCTAGATCCTCAAGGTAACCACGTATTTGTTGTACCGGATATTGACGTCATGGACACCTGGGCCACCTCATCCATCAGCCCGCAGATCAACGCGAAATCTCTCACGCCGAATAAATTATTTCCCGCCGATCTCCGCCCGCAGGCGCATGAAATTATCCGCAGCTGGGCGTTTTACACCATCGCCAAAGCGCATCTGCATGCGAACGTGATTCCGTGGAAGAATCTCATGATCTCCGGCTGGTGCCTGGCTGCCGATAAAAGCAAGATGAGCAAATCCAAAGGCAATGTCATCACGCCCGTGGCGCTCATCGAAGAAAAAGGCTCCGACGCGGTGCGTTACTGGGCTTCGACCTCCAGGCTGGGCACCGACACGGCATTCTCCGAAGATTTGCTCAAAATCGGCCGCAAGCTGGTGACGAAACTCTGGAACGCCAGCAATTTCGCCTCGCTGAATCTGGCGAAGATTGAAGGCACGCCCACCACCGCCGCGCAGGATACAGAAAAAGGCATCATTAAAGATGCGCTCGATATATGGATTTTGTCGCGCCTGCATCAGGCGATCAAAAAGGCCACGCATGAATTCGAACAATTCGAATATTGCGATGCGCGCGTGGCGATCGAGGATTTTTTCTGGAATGATTTCTGCGATAATTATCTGGAGCTGGTGAAAGCGCGCGCCTATGGCGAGGTGTCAGGTGTCAGGGATCAGGTGTCAGGAAAAAATGCATCTGATCTGTCACCTGACACCTGTTACCTGACACCGGGACAGCAATCTTCTCTCTATACCATTTACCACTGCCTTAACGCATTGCTGCGCCTCTTCGCGCCGTTCGTACCGCATATTGCAGAGGAATTATACAGCCATATTTTCGATGGCCAAGGCTCCGTGCATGCGCGCGGCACATGGCCGAATGCGGCGGATTATCCGTATGACGCGGAGGCCGAGCGCTCCGGCATGGCGGCGGTGGATGTGCTGAACGTCATTCGCAAGGCGAAATCGGAGGCAAATGTTTCGATTAAATTTCCGGTAAAAAAAGTGGCCGTGCGCGCGCTCGGGAATGATGTAATGTGGAAACATCTGGAGCCGGTGCTTGCGGATTTGAAAGCGGCGGGCAATGCCGAGCTCATCATGGAAAGCACCGCTGGCGAGTTACCGATGACCACTGAAAAAGGCTGGTTCGCGGTGGATGTGACGCTGGTTAAAATCGAAGAGCAAAAGCGCAATGCCGAGCAGGCGGCGCATGAAAAGCTTGAAGGCAAAATCATTCATGGGCCGGGTACGCCCGATATGAGCAAGCAGGTGGTGAAGCTGCAGGTGAATAGCCTGCCAGAAACCCTCACGCGGCAGAAATAAGATGGCCGCGTCCGAAGATATGATGGAGCAGTTGCCGCATTACCGCTCGAAATATGACGCGGCGAAAAGAATCCATGTCTATTTTATCCCGGCGATCGACCAGAAACTCGGCAAGGGCATGTATTTTTACGCCATCGCCAGCGAATTGCTGCATGAGGAAATGATGCGCTGCCTGAAGCTCGGCGATATTCCGCATTTCGCCGTGGTGGTTGAAAAAGGCTATGGCGAACCGCCGCGTGAAATCAAGGATAAAGTCAAAGCCTATTATGGGTTTGACCACGACGCGGCGGCGTGATCAGTGAGGGCCGTCGGGACCGTCTATTCTTTTTCCAACTTGTGAAATCTTGGTGTTTGCCGGATTTTTATTATTCTCCGGAGAAGAGTCTTGAATATTTTGCAGCATGCCCAGCGCGCCCTTAATGGCAGCAGTTGCCGCAGCGAGCCCATCAGCGCCCAGTTGATTGAGAGCCTCATACACATCCCCGGCCATTTGAACAACGGGATTGGCATTGGTTTCATTATTATCGGAACGGTTCATTTTGGGATTCGTATTAAGCTTATTTTTTGACGGTGTTTTTTTCTCCTGTTGCACTTTTGCTTTCGCCTCATCTCTGCGTTTTTGAATGTAGCGGTTTTCTGTATCCACGAGAGTTTTGTTTTTCAATACTTCAAGACGAAATTTTCCGATTTCTTCCGTTAATTTACCGTCTGGGAGAGATGCAAGGTTTTTCAACCCATTTATAATAGCTTGAGCGCCCTTCTCAGAAAATTCTTCACCGTCCATAAGAGGACTAGGCCCTTCGGTCTTTTTTCCCGTCTCTTTATTCGATTTTTTCTCTTCATTGAATTTTTCCTGTTTATCAAAATTATCCTTCAGGTTTCTAAGCAATCTTCTTTCCTCACTCTCTACTACTACCAGTTTACCGCTTTCTTTATCTATGCGCCCAAGCATCTCGGTAACAACTTTATTCCACGCAACCACAGCCTCCTCCGGCGTAAATTGCTTGCCCGTCTTTATTTCCTCCTGAGTCCGTTTTGCATCTTCTTTCTTCTTATAAATTTTATAACTTTGATATTTTTCCGATGCCGTCTCGCTTTCATATGTTTTATCCTTATCATCATCCAAAGCTTTCCGGATTGCCGGAACCGCACTGCCCAGATTTTCCATTTGCTCGGTAATGGCGAGGGGTATTTCTTTTGTCGCAATTAATGTGTATTGCTGGCCTTCATTAAGCTTCGACGTTACATCCTCTAAACGTCTTTTCCTGGTATTCACGGCGGCGAGAATTGCATTATAATTCGATACCATATCCTTGGCATCATCGGGCGTGATTTCCGATTTGTCTTTCAATAAATCCACATTCTTTATCAAAGCATCCATGGCATCTGCCGCCGGTTGAGAATTAAAAAACCCCCTAAAACCTCCGCTTGCTATGGATTTATGAATTCGCTCCGGACTTTTATGAGTACCGCCCTGTTCGCTTTGCTCCGTTCTCATTGTCTCAAAACGGGCGATGGCCGTTTTAAACGCCGCATCCTTTTTTTCTCTCGCCGTACGCGCTATCTCAGCCGCCCTACGAGCCCTTTCGGCCGCTGGCTCGGGAGTTTTATCTGGCTCGAGAGCGCCTTGTGCATCAACCATAACATTTCCTGAATTTACTATGAGGTATTATTCAAAGCCCCTTACGGCTTCGGGCATTTGGCGGCTGTGAATTAAGCGGTCAAAATAGGACCCTTGTTTGGCGTGTTGCCTTTGCCTTGAGGAGTCGGACCGCTTCCCCTGTTCTGTTGGGCAACCAAGGTATCGGGCTGCGGAGCGCTTATACCCGCTGATTTTGCCCTTTCTATCATAGTCCCCATTGTTGAAGCTATTTTTTCCATTACACCGGACGTAAGAGGAGAATATGCGGCCTCATTACTTTCACCGCTGCTTCCTGGAATTTCCTGCGGTTCCACAGCACTCCTTTTATTTTTTTTATCGTTTAACCTATTCCTATTCGTCTTGGGCGCCTTTGCCTTCGTATCCAGCTTATCGATGTCTTGATTCTTATCCAATTGTTCTTTGAGCCCCGTTACCTGCGTTCTAAACTCCTCAGGAAACAATGCCTCATTCTTTGGTTCATTTACGATTTTATCAAGGTCTCGGACATTATTTCTTAAACCTACTACCCCCTGTTTAAAGGCATTGTTTTTTAAAAAATAATTTTTCTTATCGTCTGGATTCAAACCTTCATTTTCAGAAATTCTTTTCAGTAATTTATTAGCGTCTTCTATAATAGTGTTTTCTGCGCGTGTGTTATCGTCGCTTATACTCACTTCCATTGTTGCGACCGTCTCAATCTTATCTTTTACCTCTTTCAAAAATTGCACTTTTGGATCAACCACTTTTGGCTTTTCAAGCTCGCTGAGCCCGACTTTTTTTCTGACATCACCCAGAGTTTTAAGCACATCTCTGCCTGCATCCGGATGAAATTTGGCAGGCGAAGCATTTTTGTCTTTTCCGAGCTCCGCGTTGGCCTTATCAACAACCTGCTGCGTTATTTTTGCGGCATTCCTGGTGGCTGTATCAAGCGCTTCGATTTGGTTTTTTTGGGTGGGATCCTCGGCTAATGCTTTCAGAGTTTCCTCTATTTTATCAAATTGAGATTTAAGGGACATTTTTGCACCGTCTATTTCTCCCTCGACGGCATTGATAAACATTCCCCGCTCGCCAGTTGTAAGACGAGAAGGCTTCATTATTTTTGCCACATCGCTCTGAGCAGCTATGACCGCCTTCACTTTTTTGGCTATATCTTTTGCATTCTCGTCCGCCATAACATTCTCCTTTTTTTATGCACGTAATGCTTTTATTCTAACACACTAAAAGAGTATAAATTATGAAGCTTTTGTTACGTTTTTGTGATTAGATATTATATAAATCAATACCTTATTTATAATCCGCCATTTTCACGCAAATAATTCTTGCATTCTCATTGAGAATGATTATCAATAGCGTATAGTGCGCATTTCGGCTATATTGGCTAGAGCCGTTAGTTTAACCAGGAGAATATATGAAGTTGCGTTTGGTTTCCGTGTTCGCCGTTGCCGCCCTGTTAGGTTCAGCCAGCGTCTATGCCGATGATACGCATCACGATTCCCAGAATGGACAAGACGGTCATATTCATCATGACGATCATGATATCTGTTTTGAATTCGTCGTTACCCGCGATCATAAGCTTGTGCCGCACAATGTTATCGTCCCGGCTGGCAAAGCGTTCAAGATCGTGATCAAAAATTTCGGCGACCGGCAGGTTGAATTCGAAAGCGCCGCGCTGGTCCGCGAAAAAAACATTCCCGCACATGGGCATGCGTTTCTGCATATGGGCCCGCTCGATCCCGGCACGTATAATCTTTTCGATGAAGTCAATCGCGGCTATCTGAATAGCAATCTCATCGCGCAAACAGGGGTCACCACCTGCAGCGCGGCGCCTCAACCAAAATAGCATCATCGAAATGGGCATGTTTTTTATGAACGGCGTACTAACGACTTTTATTTCTGCGAATAATTCGCAATATCAATCAAGGGGGGCTATCATGAAATTATTTTTCGCTACTGCTTTTTCACTGATGATGTTCACTGCGGCAGGTGCGGCGCGCGCGGAAGAGTATGTACTTACCATTCACAATAGCGCGTTCACGCCGAAGGAAATCACCATTCCCGCCAACCAGAAAGTCAAACTGACGGTCAAAAATCTTGATGTCACGCCGGCGGAATTCGAAAGCGCCGATTTGAACCGCGAGAAAATCGTGGGCGCAGGCAGCGAAATCATCGTTTATGTAGGCCCGCTCGATCCCGGGAGTTACGGCTTCTTCAATGATTTTCACCGTGAATCCACGGGCACTCTGATTGTAAAATAATTTAGGAAACAACATGCTCTCCACCGCTATCGTTATCTTCCGTGAAATGGTTGAAATCGCCATGATACTCGGCGTTGTGCTCGCCGCCACGCGGCATGTGCCTGGCCGGGCCTTGTGGGTATTTGGCGGCCTCGCCGCAGGCCTTGCAGGCGCTGGCCTCGTGGCCGTTTTCGCGCAGGCTATTTCAAATGCCATGTCCGGCATGGGCCAGGAATTTTTCAACGCGATGATATTATTCACCGCCGCGCTTTTCATCGGCTGGACGGTGGTGTGGATGCGCATCCACGCGCGCGACGTGGCGATGCATCTCAAGCATGTCGGCCATCAGGTGACGGACGGCACGCTGCCGCATTATTCGCTGTCGGTGATTATCGGCCTCGCGATTCTGCGCGAAGGCTCAGAGATTGTGCTGTTCATCTACGGCATGACGCTCTCCGGCCAATCCACCGCTTCCATTGTCGCGGGCAGCGTCACTGGCGTTGTGCTCGGCACCATCACCGGCGTGCTGTTTTATTACGGCCTGCTCAAAATCCCCACTAAATACGCACTCACCGTCACCAGCTGGCTGCTTATGTTGCTGGTTGCAGGCCTTGCGTCGCAGGGTTCGAGCTATCTGCTCGCCGCAGGCTATTTCAGCGATTTATCGCATCAGGTGTGGGACAGCTCGTGGCTGCTTTCCGAAGACGGCATTCTCGGCAAATCACTGCATACGCTCATCGGCTACACCGCGCGGCCCAGCGTGCTGCAAGTGATGGTGTATGTAGCGACGCTGCTCGGCCTGCTCGCCGCGATCAAATGGCTCGATAGGCGCCACAAAAAAACATTGGCGCTCGCCTTCGCGCTGCTGGCGTTCGGCGTGCACAGCCATCCGGCCTATGCGCTGGATGAAATTTATTCGCCCATCGCCGAGCCCGGTGAATTGTCGCTCGAATATAACGGCAGCCGCACCTTCGATCATAATTCCGCCAAAAATAACGATCAGGAGCATGAAATCGCGCTGGAATACGGCATCGCCGACCGCATTGTCACCGAAGTCAGCGGCGGCTTTGCGAAGGAGCCGGATGGCGCGTTGCGCATGGAAGATGTGGAGCTGGAAGGCCGCTGGCAGTTTTTCGAGCAGGGGAAATACTGGCTCGATACGGGCATGCTCGCCGCCTATGATTTTTCCACGCAAAGCCAGACACCCGATTCGCTGGAGCTGAAACTGCTGCTGCAAAAAGACATCGGCCGCGTCACCAGCACCGCCAATATCGGCTTCGATCAGAATATGGGCGAATATTCCGCGCATACGGGCGGGCCGGATTATGTGCTGCTGTGGAACACGCGTTACCGCTATAACGAATATTTCGAGCCGGGCATCGAGCTGCAAAGCGATTTCGGCCAGGGCCACACGCTCGGCCATTTCAGCGAGCAGGAGCATTACATCGGCCCGGCGGTGTACGGCAAGCTCTTCGGTGCCTTGAAATACCAGGCTGCATGGCTGGCCGGCATGAGCACGGCTTCGTCGCAAAGCGCGGCGCGGTTGCTGGTGGAATATGAAATGCACTTCTGATAGCATGCGCATCACGCTCTTTTAAAAAGGATGTTATGCGCGCTGCCGCCGTATTTTTTTTCGCCGCATTATGCGCAAATCCGGCGTTGGCGGATTCGCGTGATCAGCTGCGCATCGTAGGCTCCGGCACAGTGTTTCCGTTCGCGACGCTCGCCGCCGAGCAATTCGGCAAAGGCGGCAATTTCAAAACACCGATCGTGGAATCCACCGGCACGGGCGGCGGGTTTAAACTTTTCTGCTCCGGGCTGGGCCTCGACACCGCCGACATTAACGACGCCTCGCGCGCCATGACGCCGGAAGAAAAAAACCAGTGCGAAAAAAATGGCGTGAGCGATGTTACCGACATCGTCATCGGTTATGACGGCATCGTGCTGGCGCGAAAAAAATCCGGCGAGGCGCTAAATCTCACGCGCAAGGATATTTTCCTGGCGCTCGCCCGCGACGTGCCAAAAGACGGCAAACTCGTGCCTAACAGCGTGCAAAGCTGGAAACAGGTGGATGCGCAGCTTCCCGACCAGCCTATCAAAATATATGGCACCTCGCCCGTATCCGGCACGCGCGATACGTTCGTGGAGCTGGTGATGCTGGCGTCATGCATGGATTTGCCGGAATTCAAAACCGCCTATGCCGATGAAAAAGCCCGCAAGGCCGCCTGCGGCGCCATCCGCGAAGACGGAAAATTCATCGAAGCCGGCGAGGATTATAACGCCACCGCGCAAAAGCTCGAAGGCGACGCGGCGGCCTTCGCCATTTTCGGTTATAGCTTCCTCGAGCAGAATCCGACGCTGGTGCAAGGCACGAATATCGACGGCGTGACGCCCGGCTTTGATACCATTTCCGGCGGCGCCTATAGCCTCTCGCGCAAGCTGCATCTCTACATCAAAAATGCGCATCTGGGGAAAGTGCCGGGCTTGGCCGAATTTGCTCGCGAAATCACCTCAGAAGCCGCCATGGGCGAAGACGGCTATATGGTGGATAAAGGCCTGGTGCCCCTGCCCGCCGCAGACCGCGCAGCCGAACACGCCAAAGCCACGGCGCTGAAATAAGCGCTTCGCCTCTCCTGCATGCGGGAGAGGGAATAATAGATATAATTATTTAACACCTTCCACGCGGATGACGATGCGCTGGTTGCGGTTGCGGTTTTCGGGGATGGGGTTGCCGAGAATATCGCGGTTGGGCACGAGCGGATCGTTATCGGCGAAGCTCACCGCATGCAGCCTTGCGGGCGAGAGGCCTTCATTAATCAGCAATTTCACCACGTGCGCCGAGCGCATACCGGTAAGCTCCCAGTTATCGGAGAACGGGCTGTCTTTCAGCGGCGTATCGTCGGTGTAGCTTTCCACCTCGATGATATCGTCCGGATGCGCTTCTTTCTGGATGGTCTGCGCGATGTCATGAATCAGCGGCAATTTGCTGTTGGGAATATTGGCCGATCCACGGTCGAAAAACTGCATGGCCGCTATGTCGATGGTAATGCCGCGCTCATTTTTTTCCACGCCGATCTGCTGGTCGGCGGCATTGCTGACAACCAGCCCTGAGAGATTGCGATACAGTTCGTCATAATGCGTGCCGAGCGTCATCAGGCCGGAATGCTTGTCGAGATAGGGATGTGCCGGCTCGCCGCGCTGCACCGCGCTGGACGAATGCGTATATTTCGTCACCGTCACCGATACGAAAATCACGAACAGCGTGAAGAGCAGCGTGATTAAATCCGCGTAGCTGATGAGCCATGCGTCGATATGATCCGCCTGGCCTTGCTCATGCTTGCGCGCCGGTTTGGGGAGCATTCGCATAGAAGGTTCTCCTTTTCTTTTTCTTGTCATCCCTGCGAAGGCAGGGATCTCTCTACCCATTCATACAGGTGGTGAAAGAGATTCCCGCCTGCGCGGGAATGACCATAAATATTACGCCGCTTCCATGGCGAATTCGCGCAGCTTGGCGATCTGCGCATAATTGCTGAGATTAAGCTGCTTGGACGGCGACAGGAAACTGTTTAGGCGATCCTGCACATAAAACGGTTTCTGTTTTTCCGCCAGCAATGACAAACCTTCCGCCACCATGTGATTTCGGAAATAATTGCTCTCTTCTCTTTGCAGCAATTTATCCGCCGCTGGCAGGCATATAAGCCGCGCTACCAGAATGCCGTAAAGCGTCGATAACATGGCGATCGCAAGGCCGCCGCCGATATTCGACAAATCCGTGCCGACATTATTGAGGATAGTCACCATGCCGATCAGCGTGCCGACCATGCCGAAGGCGGGCGCGGTGGCCGCCATATTGCGCAGCACCGTCACCGGGCGGCAGGAGCGATCAAACTCCGCTTCCGATACGGTATGGATCATGTCGCGTATATGCGCCGCCGAATAACCGGTGATCACCAGATCCATGCCATAGCGCAAGAGCGGGTCCTGAATTTCTTTTGCGCTTTCTTTTTCAAGCCCGATCAGATCGTGCGACTGTACGGTTTGCGCCCAGCCGATAATTTGCAGAATATCCTTATGCAACCCATCGCGCAAAGCGAGCGGTTTTTTGAGCATGTCGCGGATGGTGGAAAACGCCTTCAGCACATCCTCGCGCTGAAAACTGAGGAACGCATTGGCGATGCTTCCGCCAACCACAATGACTAATCCTTCAATGCTCAAAAATGGAACATAACCCGCGAAGCCCAACAGAAACAGCCCGATAAGCGCCATGACCCCAGCCACCAGCGCGGTTGTATATCTTATATTTAATAATAGGTTACGCATATCCCCTCCTGCTGTTTTTTGTCTCACAGAAAACAGATGCAATAACCGTGCCGGAATAGGGATCGATTCGGCAATATGACGATGCCTTTAAAAACTGCTGCCGAACCAGATCGGGTCCTGCGCAGGTGATCCGCCGCCGGATGCGGTGTAGGTAAAGGTTATCTGGCCATTCGCGCCGTTGCCGCCTGCAAATCCGCTGCCCGCATCGCTGCCGCCTGCGCCGCCTGCGCCCGGAGCTCCGCCGTTATTGCCCGCGCCTGTCGTTCCGGTTCCGCCGGAGCCGCCGCTGGGAGCGCTAGCGCCATTGCCGCCATTAGAATTTAAATTTCCACCAGATCCGGCATTGCCCACCGAACTACCGGAATCGCCGCCGGTCTCTGTGCCGCCGGCTCCGCCGCCGCCGAAATCGCCGCCCGTGTGATGCCCGCTGCCGCCGCCTGCGGATAACGATAAAGAGGTTATAGCGGTAGCGCCGCCATTGGCGCCGTCATTGGGACTGCCTGACGCGCCGCCAGCGCCCCCTGTTCCCACGGAATAGGCAAGGCTGCTGCCCGGCGTTACGGATACGGAGTGTTTAATCAAATAAGCGCCGCTTCCGCCGCCGCCCCCTGAGCCGTTCCCGGGCCCGTTACCGCTTCCGCCGCCCGCGCCAGCGCCCCATAATTCAATTTGCAAAGAAGTGACGCCCGCGGGAATCGTCCAGGGAGAAAGCGATGAATTGGTAAATGTCGTAGTCGTCATGCGAAAGCCACGTTGCCGATGCCCCAATATGCCGAGCCGTCATACATGACGCTGAGGAGATCTTTTTTATTTGCGGCGCTCGACCATGTCGGCGCGGTTCCGCCGGGGTATATGATGGTTGGCAGCGTGATGGCGTGACCCGTCGCGTCTTGCAAAATCATGAGTGTGAACTTGCCGGGGTTTGCGGGTGCAGTGAATGTGAACGTGCAAGCTCCGGTGATCGTGACTTTCTGAAGATTGCCGTTATCCCACACGATGGTCTTGGACGTTCCGGAATTGCCGTTATCGAAAACCGCTTCCTCCGCGGCTCCGGCGCTCTGGTAAATGCCCGCTTGGGTTACGACTTTTCCAGCAAACGTGGCGCTCTTATCCTGAGCGACGGTGACTGCGGTAGCGAGGGTGTTGGCTGTACTTCCAGTCGTTCCAGCCGCAGCAACCTGAACGATTACCGATCCGCCCGCCCCGGTTCCCGTGCCGATGCCGCCCGCGAGCGTTATATTCCCACCCGCGATGTTTGATCCCGAACCGCCAACCCCATGCAGAATATAAGCCGCTGGAGATGCATTGGTGACGCCATTGCCGAAATAAACATCGGTAATGCTGTTATCCGTGCTGCTGACGACAAACTGCCCGGCGGCAGTGACCATAGCGTTATGGCCAATGGCAATTGAACCCGCATGACTCGCGCCGACCGTCGCTGAAGCGCCCAAGGCAATGCCACCCGCGGATGAAGCGCCTACTGAGGAGCTTGCGCCGATCGCAACGGTATTATTTGCGCTTCCCGTGCTTGCACTGCTACCGAATGCCGCTCCGCTGGAGGACGCGCAAGAAGCGCCCTGCCCAATCGCCGTGCCTGCCGCCGCCGTGGCGGAAGCCGATTTGCCGACCGCCGTGGTATTGCTCGTGCTGGCGGACGCGCTCGCGCCTATCGCAACCGCGCTCGCACCCGCAGCGCTCGCGCTATTGCCAAACGCCAAGGAACTGCCGCTCCCCACCGTCGCCGCATCACCAAATATTTCAGATCCGGTTTGGCCACCAGTATTGCTGAAATTCGCATCCTTGGTAATGCGCGCGCGCACCGCGGGCGTATTGTTCGACCATTGCGCGATGTCAACCGACTGGCTGGCAACCGCGCCGCTTAAAAAGGGCGTGGAAGAGGAAGATGCGGGCGTGAATGTCTGCGCCGCCGTCCAGGTATTGGCATGCCCCAGCGCCAGCGACACCACCGGATTCGCCGAGCCGTTAGTGACGGTAAGCGTGCCGTCGGAATTGCTGGTGGTCTGATCGCCCGTGTTGGTGCCGGATAAATTCGATCCCGTAACGCTGCCGCTGGCCGCTACGCTCGCGGGCGTAATCGCGCCGAGCGAAAGCGAGATCGTGCCCGACGTGGTGACCGGGCTGCCGGAAACGCCGATGCCGTTCGCGCCCGACACCGCCATGCTCGTCACCGTGCCGCGGTTATTGACCAGCGTGAATGTCAGCGACGTGGTGCCGACGGTGATGCTGCCTTGCGTAATTAAAATAATCTGCGAACCCACATTGGCGTCGCTGGTATTTTCAATGAACGTAAAAATCCCCGGCAGAATATTGCCCGCGGAATTGGCGTCGGCGGCGCGCGTGAGAATATAGTGATGCGACGCGTCGCCCACCTGCGTCACCGTGTAAATGCCATTATGCGAAGCGGTGGATTCCGCGATCACCGCCACGCGGTCGCCCACGCTTGGCGTATAAGAACCGTTGGAAAGCGCGCCATTGGAATTCCCCGTCAGCGTCGCGCCGACGCCGGATGCGCCGTTGCTGTAAGTGTTCGCAGGCAGCGCCGCCGTAAACGCCGATTCCACCGAATCGCGCAGCGATAATCCCGCAATCGAATTCGCCAGTTGCGTATCGACATAGGTTTTGGTCGCCGCGTCAGACGCGTTCGACGGCGCCGGAAGCCCGGTGATTTGCGCCGCGCCCGTGATGCTGACATTATTGGCATTTTGAAACGCCATCGTGCCAAGCCCTGATAAATCCGACGATGACACGCCGCCCACGCCGCCGATCACCTCGAATATGGC
>Ga0206847_10053_pt1 | contig 43448 bp, 44 predicted proteins | sample Alteio_BWOrgCont_17_FD_152880 | JGI IMG/M metagenome (GOLD analysis project Ga0206847, IMG submission 152880) | Enriched cells from forest soil in Barre Woods Harvard Forest LTER site, Petersham, Massachusetts, United States -... | ecosystem: Environmental > Terrestrial > Soil > Temperate forest >... | reverse complement strand
CGGGAAATAATGCATGAAACCATGGTTTTTGATAGCGGCGCTGGCCATGCTTGCGGCATGCGCATCTTCGCCCGAACAGCGCGCCGCGCGTGAAAAAGAGGCCTGCGCCAGCCAGGGATTGGTTGAAGGCACGCCCGAATTCGATAATTGCCGCATCCAGCTCCACGAAGCCGCCGAGCAGCGCAAGGCCCAGCGCATGGATGTGTTTGACGGGCTGGAGCAGATACGGTCTAATCATAATTAATTTTACGATTGTAATTTGGCTGTGCGATCTATAGGTTACGGTTCGCTTAATGGCGACTGCCCGTCCTACGCTCCTTTGGGAGCTTCGGAGGGCGTAAGATTTTCTAATGCCGGCGCATCAGAAATCTAACGGAGGGGTGGCAGAGTGGTCGAATGCGGCGGTCTCGAAAACCGTTGTGCCCGTAAGGGTACCGTAGGTTCGAATCCTATCCCCTCCGCCAGACCTTTTTCGGAAACTATTTTCCGACAGTTTTGAGGTGTTCTCGGACATTGAGGAAATCTGCCACTTTTGCGATTATCTCCGTACTTGAGAATTCACAAAAATGGACAAAAATAGGCGGTTTATTCTCAAGTACGGGAGCTCATTATATTTTTTTGAGCAACTGAGAGACAAGGTACGGCTTTTTTTAGTCAAGACAATTCAGTTGGTTGACTTTATACCCGTATCAAAGAGTTGTCACCAATCTACGCCTACCATAGTATTGAGATATGAAATTTGCACTGAACAGATTGTTAGATTATGGCAAAAAAACTTGATCCCAAAAGGGTGGTTTCTAATATTGTGCAGGCCATACTGGACCTTCATCATCTACAGGACGACCGTTCTATTGGTATTATGGCATGTGCAATTCTGGAGTCTGAACTAGGTCGCGCCATCCTTATGCGATTTCGTGAAATGAGTGCAGAAGAACAAAACCGTCTACTTGATAACAATGGGCATGGCGCGATTGCTACTTTAGCTGCAAAAATTTGGATAGGGTTTGCAGTCGGGCTTTATAAAGAACAGGCGCGCGAGGATTTGTTAACCCTTAAAAAGATACGAAACGATTTTGCCCATGTAGGCGATCATATTGATTTTTCTAATGCAGATATTATCAAAGACTGCAATAAACTTGTTTATCCAAAACTTAATGCAGAAAGCATTATGAAACCCGAAGAAACCGATCCAAAAGAACGTTATTTAGATACGATCTGCCATCTAGCTGCGGGATTTAATTCATACGCTGGCCAGAATGCTTGCCGACCACCCGCACCTCAATTTATAAGTTACTAAATTTATGAAACGCTCTTTAGTTATATTGTTAGCACTATTTTCGCTTTCGGCTCACCAAACATATGCAGAAGATTTGGTGGAGCCTGAAATTGTTCGGCTAGAATCAATCTCAATTAATGGCAATGCAAAAACTATTCATGTTGGAAACGCAAAAGGGCATTATACTCTCAACTGCACAATTGGAGCAGAAAGTGCAAGTGATCCAAAATACAAAGATACTCCAATAACAATGTGCACCTCTCCAAAGCCTGATCTTGATTATTGGGTTTACGATAATAAGACAAAATGGAAGATCCCAGGTGCAAAAGAAACATCAACGTTGCAATTTTTCGAAGACTTTTCTGTCGCGTATAAGGGAGAAAATATTGCTTTAGTACCTACGGATAATAAATCTGACTGGGGAATTTACTCCTTAAAATCATGGACAAAATAACTAATGTGACACTTTATACTTGATGGTTGGTTGCCACAATTTTTCCATTCCCTAGTGTAGTATTCATGACAGCAAGGTACGGGTTTTGAGAGTGGCGGTTTTGCTTATGTCTGTTTATATTGCGGAACTTGCGGCGACATCTACACACCGCCATTTAATGATTTTTGATATTTTTGTAGAAAAATGTCGTCTTAAAATTTTGATATTTAGAGATAATTTTTACTGTCGAAAATTCAAAATTTAGAATAGTCTTCTTCTATTAGGCTTTCGACAGAGCATCATTATGAAACCAAATTTATCACTATTAGCAGGCCAGTTACCCGATATCGCCAAAGAGGCTGGCCGCATTATTATGGTAGTGCGGAATAGTGGTGATCTTGGTGTGGTTGAAAAGATGACATATGGCAAACCTTCGCCTTTCACGAGAGCGGATACGGCATCGCATACTTATCTCATGTCGGCACTGCAGAGAATTTCTCCTGATATTCCGATTGTATCCGAAGAAAATGATTTGGAATTAAGTCGGTCTATCGTTGAGCAAAACGATACATTCTGGCTCATGGATCCATTGGATGGCACAAAGAGCTTCATCAAAGGCCAGGACGATTTTGCAGTAAATATCGCCCTTATCGATCATGGAAAACCGGTTTTGGGAGCGGTCTATTTCCCCTCGCAGCAATTACTTTATTATACAGGAAGCAATGGAAAAGCGTATCGGCAACGTGGCGAAGAGACCGCAGTGATTATTGATGCAAGCCCAGCCATCACGAAAGAGCAATTGCGTGTTGCAGTCGGCCATAAGGATACTGCAGCAGATTTCGAAAGAATGGGCTTAAGCGAATTGCTGCAAGGTAAAGACTTGGAACGTAGAACAAATGCACGTCGGATTTGCTTGATTGCCGAAGGCGGAAGCGATTTAGCGGTGGGAACCAAACTAAGTTCCACATGGGATACTGCCGGGCCTGATGCCGTACTTCGTGCCGCTGGCGGCGTACTTCTTAATCACACAACAAAACAGCCTATGACTTATGGCAAAGAAGCCGTTATCGAGCAAAATGGAACTATTTATCCTATGGCCAATCCATCCTTTATGGCTGGGCACAGAAATACTCTCATTAAGCTTTGTGGATTGCCAGGCCCTGTTGCCGGCAAGGTATAAGCCAGATCGGAAATTGCAGAATAATTTGCGGCTTTTCTCGAAAACCGTCAACTAAGGCCCGCCATTTACCGAACAATAAAATTATTTTATTACCATATATTATGTAATCATGACGCCTGTCATTAAATCTTAACTTATTAAAAATAATATGGTAAGTTATACTCCATGAAAGATTAAGCGGGATATACGCATGATCGGTGTAGCAATTTAATCTGGATAAGTTTCCAGCAGGGCGGAAAGCTCTTCTAATTTTACCGGCTTGATGAGATGGTGATTGAAACCTGCTTCCTGTGCAAGTTGACGGTCTTTGGCTTGTCCCCAGCCGGTTTGCGCGATTAGCATGGTGTTTTTAAAGGCCGGGTCTTTGCGCAGTTCGCGGCAAATATCGTAACCGTTCATGCCCGGCAGGCCGATATCGAGTAAAATGATTTCCGGGTGAAGTTCCCGTGCAATTTTCAGCGCCTCCTGGCCGTCATGCGCCAGGACAGGCTCATAGCCTATCATCTCGAGCATCCAGCCGGTGGTTTTGGCGGATTCAATATTATCGTCCACCACCAATATATGCAGGGATTTATGCGGAGTTTCGGCAGCAGTTTCTGCCTGGGCCTGCGGTTGAATTTTGTGACGTGAAAGAGGCAATCGCACGGTAAAGCTGCTGCCTTTGCCGAGCCCGCCGCTTTCCGCCTCTATCGTGCCGCCATGCATGCTGACCAATCGCTTGACCAGCGCCAAGCCAATTCCAAGGCCGCCTTGCGAGCGTTCCAGATGGCGATCTACCTGCGTGAATAATTCGAATACTTTGGGAAGCATATCGGCAGGGATGCCGACGCCGTTATCGGTAACGGTAATAACCGCTTCTTCATTTTGCGCGCGCACCGAAAGCCGGATATTGCCGCCAGCGGGCGTGTATTTAGCGGCATTATTGAGCAGGTTGCTCACCACCTGCGAAAGCCGCGTCAGATCGGCATCGAGCCAGAGCGGCGCTGCCGGAATATCGAGCGTGAGCGTATGTTTCCCCGCCTCGATCAGTGGGCGGCTGGCTTCGATGGCGGCTTCAAGCGCGGCTTGCAGGGTGATAGGCTCCTTGCGCAAATCGACCTTGCCCTGGCTCACGCGCGAAACATCGAGCAGATCATCGATCAGCCGCACCAGGTGCGTCAGCTGCCGGTCCATCATCTCACGCACTTCGCCCGCTACCTCTTCGGCGGGGGAACGGCGCAAAATTTCAAGCCCGTTGCGAATCGGCGCTAGAGGATTCCGCAGCTCATGGGCGAGCGTGGCGAGGAATTCATCCTTGCGCTGGTCGGCCTCTTTTAGCGCGTCGCGCTGGCAGGCGAGGATTTGCTGCTGGCGATAAAGCTCGAAAAAAACCTCCGCTTTGCTGCGCAGCATATCGGGCTCAATCGGCTTATGTAAAAAATCCACCGCGCCGGTTTCATAGCCGCGGAAACGCCGCTGGCGGTCATCGCTTCCGGCGGTGAGGAAAATAATCGGTATGCGCCGCGTGCGCTCGGTGGAACGCATGAGCTCGGCCAACTCAAAGCCGTCCATGCCGGGCATTTGCACATCTAAAAGCGCTAGCGCTACTTCATGTTTTAGCAGAAGCTCCAGCGCTTCCGGGCCGGAGCGGGCTTTCAGCAACACCAGCCCGTCGCGGCGCAGGAGCGCTTCCAGCGAAATAAGGTTTTCTTCCAGATCGTCAACCAGTAAAAAATAGACAGGACCGGGATTCATGCGTGCACTACTTTCTGTAGATATGAAGCGATTTGTTCGAGGCTGAGCGCGATGGCATCGGGACAGGCTTCGAGCGCCGCCAGCGGCATGGCGGAGGCATACGCCAACTCGGGCTGCTGCACCACCACCGCGCCGCCTGCGTCCAGCACCGCTTTAAGTCCGCGCGCGCCGTCTTCATTCGCGCCGCTGAGGATAATGCCGATAAGCTCCGCACCATACGCATCGGCGGCGGTTTCGAACAATATATCGATGGAGGGACGTGAAAACAGCACCGGCTCTTCGCTTGAAAGCGATAAGGATTTATCCGCCTCCACCAGCAAATGATAATCCGGCGGCGCGAAATAAATGGTGCCGCCGGCGATAGATTCTTTGTCCTCCGCTTCTTTTACCGGCAGCGCGCATTTGGCGCTCATAATCTCAGCCATCACGCTTTTTTTATCCGGCGGTAAATGAATGACGATCAGTATCGCCAACGGATAACCGCGCGGCAACGCCGGAAGCAGAACGGACAACGCTTCCACAGCCCCCGCAGAAGCGCCGATCACCACGGCTTCAAAATGGCGGCCGGTCATGCGTCACCCCGCTTTTGATAGAGCCGCTCTTCGCGTGAAAAATCGATAAAATAATCGGCCTGATTGGAAAAACGAATGCTCTCTTTAGCGCCGAGTCCCAGAAATCCTTTGCGGATCAGCGAGTCTTTAAACAGGCCGAGCGCGCGGTCTTGTAATTCGCGGTCGAAATAAATCAGCACATTGCGGCAGGAAATCAGATGCGCCTCGGTAAACACCGCATCACTGACCAAACTATGATCGGAAAATACCACACGCTTGCGCAGGCTTTTATCAAAAGACGCCGCGCCATATGCCGCCGTGTAATAATCCGACAGCGAAGATTTTCCGCCGGAGCGCCGGTGGTTCTCGGTAAAGAGCTGGATGCGGTCCACTTCATACACGCCGGCTTCCGCTTTGTTGAGCGCTTCGGGATTAATGTCGGTCGCATAAAATAAGGTGCGGTCTTCGAGGCCTTCTTCGCGAAATAAAATAACGAAGGAATAAAGCTCTTCGCCGGTGCTGCATCCGGCGATCCAGACTTTAAGCGAAGGATAGGTGCGCAAATGCGGCACCAGTTTTTCGCGGATGATTTTGAAATAATGCGGATCGCGAAATAACTCGCTCACCTGCACGGTGAGATAAGAAAGCAATTTCGGCAATAGCGAGGCATCGTGCAATATGCGGTCCTGCAACTGAGAATAGGACTTGCAACCGAAATGCTCGCGCGCCTGGCCCATGCGGCGTTTGACCGATGCCAGCGAGTAGCCCCGGAAATCATAATGATATTTCTGGTATAGCGCTTCGAGCATGAGTTTCAGTTCGATGTCATCGGTTTTGTTGGGCATTACCTGGGCATCCACACGCGCACCAGCGAGAGCAGTTTTTCCACATCCAGCGGCTTGGCCATGTAATCATTCGCGCCCGCGTCAAGGCAGCGTTCCTGGTCGTCTTTCATCGCTTTTGCGGTGAGCATAATCACCGGGAGTTTTTTCCATTCGGAACGCTTGCGAATTTCGCGCGTGGCAGTGAGCCCGTCCATTTCCGGCATCATCACGTCCATTAGCACGAGGTCGATGGGCGTAGCGCTTTTTTCCAGCATGTCGAGCGCCTCGCGGCCATTGCGGGCGATTTGCACAAACGCGCCGTACGGTTCTAAAATGCTGGTCAGCGCATAGACATTGCGAATGTCATCCTCCACCACCAATATATGGCGGCCTTCGAGCGCCGCATCGCGGCTTTTGGCGCGCTCCAGCATGCGCTGCTGCTCAAGCGGCAATTCCGACACCACCTGATGCAAAAACAGCGTCACCTCATCGAGCAGCCGCTCGGGCGATTTCGCGCCTTTGATGATGATGGATTTGGAATAGCGGCGCAGGCGCTGCTCCTCATCCGCCGAAAGCTCGCGGCCCGTATACACAATCACCGGCGGGAAAGAATAGGCCTCTTCCTTGCTCAGTGTTTCGAGCAGCGAATAACCGGATGCATCGGGCAGCGAAAGATCGAGCACCATGCAATCGAATGTCGATTCTTTGAGACGGGCTAGACATTCAGCGGCCGTGCCGACGCCGACGGTTTCCACATCGTGCGAGCCGAGCAGCTTTTGCATGCTGTCGCGTTGCACAGCATCATCTTCAACGATGAGTATCCGGCGCATATGCTGGTCAAGCCGGGTTTCCAATTGCTTGAGCGTTTTGATGAGTTCCGTACGCTGCACAGGCTTCAGCATGTAACCCACCGCACCAAGCGACAAAGCCGTTTGCGCGTAATCGCCTCCCGAAATCACATGCACCGGAATATGGCGCGTGCGCGCATCGCGCTTCAGCCGATCCAACACCGAAAGCCCGGAATTATCAGGGAGTCCCACATCAAGCACGATGGCGCTGGGTAAATATTGCTTGGTTAGAATTAAAGCATCTTCGGCATTTCCAGCCATCAGGCATTGGAAATCCAGCTCATGCGCGAGGTCGTAAAGGATGCGCGCAAAAGATTCATCATCCTCGACGATTAAAATAATACGGCCATTGCCGGTAAGTTTTTCGCGGTCATCCATGATGGAAGTCGGGTGCGAAACCGGCGGCGCGCCGATTTTTACGCGCGGCGCCGGAAGCGGGACGGGCGTTTCCACATAGGTGAGCGGGCGGCGCGGGGCTACGAGCGCCGGATCATAGACTTCAGGTATGGTGACGGTGAAAATGCTGCCCTGTTCCGGTTTGCTCTTGAGCTCGATCATGCCGCCGAGCAACCGCGTCAATTCCCGCGAAATCGAAAGCCCGAGGCCGGTGCCGCCATATTTGCGGCTGATGGTGCCGTCGGCCTGGCGGAACGCTTCGAATATGGCCTGCTGCTGTTCGGGCGCGATGCCGATGCCGGTGTCGCTGACGGCAAATGCGAGGCGTCCTTTAGCGGCGCGGCTAATCGATAATTCCACCTTGCCGCTATCGGTAAATTTAATCGCATTGGAGAGCATATTTTTGAGTACCTGCTCGACGCGCTGAAGATCGGTGATAATTGCCTCAGGGCAGCCCGGCTCGATGCGAGTATGAAAAGCAAGCCCCTTCTGCTGCGCCACCGCTTCAAAGCTGCGCGTAAGATCATTGACGAGGCGCTGTAGCGGCACGGTTTCGGGGCGCATTTCCATGTGGCCGGCTTCGATTTTGGAGAGGTCGAGTATGTCGTTAATCAGCATCAGCAGATCGTTGCCGGAGGACTGGATGGTCTGGGCGAATTTTATTTGCTCTTCGTTTAAATTGCCGAGCGGATTATCGGCCAGTAATTTGGCAAGAATCAGCGAAGAATTCAGCGGCGTGCGCAGCTCATGCGACATGTTGGCGAGGAAATCGGATTTATACTGGCTCGCCTGCTCCAGCTCCTGCGCTTTTAATTGCACGGTTATTTTGGCGCGCTCCAGATCGTCCTTCTGCGTTTCTAAAAGCTGCGTTTGTTCTTCCAGCTGGGCGTTGGTCTGCTCCATCTCCGCCTGCTGCTGCTCAAGCCGCGTTTGCGATTCTTTGAGCGCGCGGCTTTGTTCCTCGAGCTCCTCATTATTAACGCGCAGCTCCTCGCTCTGCGATTGCAATTCTTCCGCCTGCCGCTGCGTTTCTTCCAGCAGATTTTGCAAATGCGCGCGGTAATTGGCCGAGCGGACGGCGATGCCGATCGAGTCGGATACTGTTTCCAGCAACTGAATGCTAAGCTCTTCCAGCGGGTGAATAAATCCCAGCTCCAGCACGGCATTTACTTCGCCATCGGTAGTGGCGGGAGAAATAATCAAATGCCGCGGCGTACCCTGCCCAAGCGCCGAACCAAGGGTCAAATAACCCTCCGGCACATTCTGCAGCAGAATGGTTTTTCCATCGCTGGCCGCTTGCCCGAGCAAACCATCCCCCGCTGAAAAGCGCACCGGCGTGGGGCTACCCTCCGGTACACCATAGGTCGCAATACGGCGATAACCATTTCCGTCTCTAGTAAAAAATGCTGCCGCCTGCGCATCGAAATATTCGGCGAGAAATTTCAGCACGCTCTGCGCCAATTGCTCCACGCGCTGCTCGCCGAACATGGCGGCGCTTAAGCCCACCTGCCCGGATTGCAGCCATTCCTGCTTCCTGCGGATAATCGCCGCGCGCCGCACCAGCCAGCCCACCACGGCGGAAAGAAACACGCCCAGCAAGCACGTGAGCACGCCGCTAATGATCGCTTTGCGGTAAGATTCGTCCATTTCCGCAAATCGCTGCGCGCGTATGGCCTCCTCCACCTGCTGCATGGCGATGACTTGCGCCCGGACATTATCCATTTCATTCTTCCCGCGGTCGGTAATTACGACCGCAAGCGCGGCATCGAACCCTTTTTCCCGGCGCAGATCGACGGTTTCGGCGAGTTCCGCCAGTTTGGCGCGGATATGCGTTTTCATGATCGGAATATGCATCTGCTGCTGCGGATCATCCCTCATCATCTGTTCAAGGACTTTTAACTGGTCATCGATACGGCTCAGCGCATCTGTATAGGGAATAAGGTATTTTTCATCGTCGGTAAGCACGAACCCACGCTGGCCGGTCTCAGCATCTTTCATGATCGAAATAATATTATCCAGGGCAGATATGGCTTCATGCGTGCGGGTGATTTGTAAGGCGTCCTGGCTCAGGATGCGCGTATTCCAGTAGGAAATAACTCCGCTCGCCACAAAAAACAGGATGACTGCCGTAAGGCCTATCGAAATATAAATATCTGTTTTAAAACGATTTTGCGAGGAACGGAGAGTTTTATTGATCATTCGGCGTCCATTATTATCGATACATAGGTGCCACTGGCTGGCGACTGAAATTACTATCGCCAGAGCAATTGTCACATAAATAAGTGATGTGGATTATGGGTTAAACCAGCGAAAAATCTACGTTAAAAGCAGGTTGGTTAAAAACGGCTATAGGCATTTTAATCTTAGCCGTATAGAATTTTTATATGTAATCGCCAACTACTGATAACCCATTGAACTGATCGATAACATGTACAGGACCCTATGAAAACGCCTCAACCCTTCCTAAGCGATATTAAAAAGCTTAGAGCGCAAGCGAGAGAAAACCTCAAAGACGGCGCCATCACCTCTGCCTATAAAGCCGATGTGGATCAGACGATTGATATCTTGCAAACCGTGCTGGCAACCGAGCTGGTCTGCGTGTTGCGATACACCATGCATGCGATTGCCGCCGCGGGCATTTCAAGCGATAGCGTTAAAGCCGAATTTAAAGAACATGCCGCCGAAGAACACGCGCATGCGCTTCAGATGGCCGAACGTATTAATCAGCTGGGCGGAAAACCGAATTTCAATCCCGAGGGCCTTGCCACGCGCTCTGCCTCGCAATATGCCGAGGGTGAAAACCTGGTGGACATGATTAAAGAAAATCTTATTGCGGAGCGTATCGCGGTTGAGCATTATCGGGAGCTCATTGTTTTTTTCGGCGACAAAGATATTACTACGCGCAGAATGCTGGAATCTATTCTCGAAAAAGAAGAAGAACATGCCAATGACATGCATGACCTGCTGGTTGCTCACGAAGGAAACCCGATGCTTCCTAGTGATTAGCCGCTTTATCACAAAGGAAATATTACCATGAAAATACGTTATTCGATTATGGCGCTGGTTGTTCTTGCATCACCGGCATTTGCCGATGGCACGCGGGATATCGGATCGGTGAATACCACCTTCAGGCTGATAGGGCCGGATAATAAAATCGTAGTATCCGCGTTCGATGACCCTAAGGTCTCCGGCGTCACCTGTTATGTTGCAAGACCAAAGCTCGGCGGAATTAAAGGCGGGCTTGGGCTTGCTGAAGATCCATCGATAGCAAGCGTGTCCTGTGCGCAAACGGGAGCGATTGTTTTTAGTGGTAAAATCGCGACCGGTGAATCGGGAGAAGAAGTGTTCGATGAGCGGCGCTCCATTATTTTCAAAACGCTCAATATCAACCGGCTTTACGATAAACAAAATGGCACTCTGGTCTATTTAGCGAGCACTACCAAAATTATCGACGGCTCGCCTGCAACATCCGTTTCCGTAGTGGCTCCCATGAATTGGAATGGCGTTGCACCTGAAAAGCCTGCGCTTAAATAAGCGATAATATGTCCTGGCAGACCGCCGATTAAAATAGCGGTCTGCCAGGAACAATTCAAAATTTAGCTGGCTTTTTTAACGGTTTTCTCACCGGCGGAAGAAATATCTTTAGCGCCGCTTTTTTCGAGAATGTTTTTGGCTTTGGAAATCATATCGGCGTTTTCGCCGTGAACAGAAACCAAAATGCCGCCGTCGCGCACAAAGCCTTCATAGCGCTTCGCTTCATATTCCGGAATGCCCATGCCTGCGAGCGCACCGATGATGCCGCCGGTTGCCGCGCCGACGCCAAGTCCTGCTAATGCACCCATAATCGGGCCAGCAGCGATAAAGGGGCCAACGCCGGGAATGGCAATCATGCCAATGCCTGCAAGTAAGCCCAAAGCGCCGCCGACAACGCCGCCGGTTGTTGCGCCCGTGGTCGCGCCTTCGGGGGCTTTGGTGTGTTTTTCAGTGGCAAGATCCCGGATGGTATTGGTATCGGATGCGAGAACCGAAATATCCTGGTTTGCAAATCCGGCATTAATGAGCGCCGATACGCCATTTTCTGCCGCAGTGCGGGTTGCAAAAATTCCGAAAGCAGACGTGTTGTAATTGGTCATAATAAAATTCCTTTAGATGGTTGGGTTAAAATGTAATTGCAGTTTAGTTCTGGCCTTTGATTGACATCTCATTGGTCACATTGTCTGCGCCGGCGATTTTTATGGCCTTGCGCTCAATGGTTTGTTTCTCAGCAGCGCTGCGAACGGGGCCTTTGAGAGTAACTTGTCCATTCTCAGCAATAATTTTCACGTTATGCGCATAGGTGGATAAGGATTTATCCGCTATGACGGATTTTCTGATTTTCTGCATGATCTGGCGATCCGATAAATCGTTTTGCGCCTGATCAGCCGTGGATTCAGAATCGTTACGATCGCGGTTGTTTACGGCCGTATTGTCAGCATTCGTGGACATTGCATTATGATCCTGCTGGGCTTGCGCAGAGAAGCTCAGCAACATGCCGCAAGCGGCTATGCAGAGTATTTTCGTATGTTTCATTTCGAGGGTCCTTATTGGTTATGATCGGGTGATCGGTTGGTGAAATTGTTGGAATTTTCTTCGCGAATTAAATGCCGCTGGTCATTAACCTTGCCGTTTTTGTGGTCGGTTAGATTTTTATCCGCGCGCGGATTTTCTATGGCATGATTTTTACCGTCTTTGCGGTCTTTATCTTGCGAAGTAGATATCGAGTCTTCTTTCATACAAAGCTCCTGGTTGGGCTTTTCAGGCGGTACAACCAGCCAGTACAACCAGCACGTCCTGAAAATCCTTATGTTAGTAATCCAGCATTAGCTAATTATGTATAAGGAAGCCGCACGGTTCTGCTGGCGAATATGTAAGGATTAAATTACTAGCGCAGCAATAAGAGCAAAATAATGATCAGCAAAAGGCCACCGCCGCCGCCATAGCCAAGGCCCATCGCGCCGCCGTGATAATAGCCAAAACCGCCGCCGCCGAATAACAGCAGAACCAATAATACAATAATGAGCGGGCTTAATTTCATGGATGTTTCCTTTATATGTTTCGCCATCAATCGATGATTCTGCATAAAGAAGCCATGCGCTTTACTTGGCATACTCCGCTTAATCCGCTATACTGCGCGTATCCAACAAACATCCTTATATTATGGCCCAGAGAACAGGCAGCGCTAACCTACCTTTGCATTATGGCCGTGTGCCGCCGTGGCTGGCTAATCGCATGACCACATTGGGCGCGGTGATGAGCCAGGCGATTATCCATCATTACGGGCGTGATGAACTACTGCGCCGTTTAGCGCATCCTTTTTGGTTCCAGTCTTTTGGCGCGGTCATGGGCATGGATTGGCATTCCTCGGGCATTACGACCAGCGTCATTGGCGCCCTCAAGCGCGGTTTAACGCCGCTGTCGAAGGAGCTTGGCATTCATGTATGCGGCGGCCGGGGCAAACACTCGCGCCAAACGCCGCAGGAACTTATTACTATCGGAAACCAGGTTGGTTTTAATGGCCAGGATCTGGCGCAGACCAGCCGGCTCGTCGCTAAAGTCGATAGCGCCGCTATCCAGGATGGGTTTGATCTTTATCTGCATGGTTTTATCGTGGCCGATGACGGCAAATGGGTGGTTATCCAGCAGGGCATGAATGGCGCCAATAAACAGGCGCGAAGGTATCACTGGTTATCAGAAGGGTTAAACAGCTTTATCGATGCGCCGCATGCCGCCATAGAAGGACGGCATCAGGGCAATATTATCAACCTTACCGACCAGCGTGCTCACGTTTCAAGGTCGAGGCAAATCGACCTTTTGAAAGCATTCGCGCCAGACCGCATTATGATGGAATTGGCCAAGCTGGAAAACCCTGACCAGAAGCAGGTGGTAGCGCATGCGCAATTTGTATTGCCGCATTTGGATATGCCGGCTCATCATGATGTCCGGCCTGAAAATATTTCAGTTCAGCGTTTACATGGCAATATTGCTGCCGCTATCGATCGTGGGCCGGAGGATTTTTCGCAGCTTCTTTTAACGCCCGGTGTCGGCGCAAGAACCGTTCGCGCGCTGGCGATGGTGGCAGAAGTTATTCATGGCGCGCCTTACCGGTTTTCCGATCCGGCGCGTTTTTCACTGGCGCACGGCGGCAAAGACCGTCATCCGTTCCCAGTGCCTATAAAAGTGTATGACGAAACCATAAGGGTGTTAAAATCCGCCGTTCAGAAAGCCAAGCTGGGCCAAAGCGAAGAGCTCTATGCGATTAAAAGGCTCGATGAGCAAGCGCTTAAACTAGAGCAGCACATCACCAAAGGCCCTGCTGTAGAAGACATCATCGCGCATGAGCGCGCGGTTTCTGCGCAATATGGCGGCAGAAGTGTTTTTGGGATTGAGCAATAATATCTTCCAGCGTGCTCGATTTCTGCGCGCACATGTCTTACAGTACATGTTATGGAAGCTTCGACAGTCAAACATTATCTACCATGGGTGGTGGCAACCGCCTTATTCATGGAACAGCTCGACACCACCATCGTCAACACGGCGGTTCCCGCGATGGCGCAGGGGCTTGGCGTAACACCGCTCAGCCTGAAAGCGGTGGTGGCAAGTTATATTCTGAGCCTGGCGGTGTGCATTCCGGTGAGCGGCTGGCTGGCCGATCGCTTCGGCACGCGCAAAGTATTTGCCATTGCGGTGACAGGATTTACGCTATCTTCCATGCTTTGCGGGCTGGCCATCAACGTGCCCATGCTGGTGGCAGCGCGTCTGCTGCAAGGCGCGAGTGCGGCGATGATGGTGCCGGTGGGGCGGCTTACCGTCATCCGCACCTTCCCAAAATCCGAGCTGCTGCGAGCAATGAATTTCGTCATTATCCCGGCGTTGATCGGCCCGCTCCTGGGCCCGACGGTGGGCGGTCTGATCGTGCATTTCTTATCGTGGCGGCAGATTTTCTTTGTTAACGTGCCAATGGGTGTGCTGGCGCTATGGCTCATCTGGCGCTACATGCCTGATTATCGCGGCGATGCCCCGCGCCCGCTCGACGTGAGGGGATTCTTGCTTTTTGGCAGTGGTACGGCGCTCATCTCGTGGCTTTTGGAAATTTTTGGCGAGCATGAGATCAGCGTTCATGCAGCGGCGGGTTGGCTGGTCGTTGCCTGTATTCTGCTTGGCCTGTATATGCGCCATGCGCGCCGTACCGCGCATCCGTTGTTGAACCTGACGCTCTTCCGCCTGCGCACGTTTCGCGTATCGGTGGCGGGCGGGTTCGTCACGCGCTTTGGCGTCGGTGCTCTGCCCTTTCTGCTGCCGCTGCTCTACCAGCTCGGCCTTGGGTTTCCGGCCTGGCAATCGGGCATGCTGATGATGCCAATCGCTATCGCCGCCATGGGCATGAAATTCATCTCCACCGGTGTGCTGCGCCGCTTTGGCTATCGCGCGGTGCTGATGGTGAATACGGTGATGATCGGTATAACCATCTGCTGCTATGCCAGCGTTGGGCAGGCAACGCCGATTTACGTTATCATTCTCTTGGGTTTGGCGCAGGGATTTTTCAATTCGCTGCAATTTTCCGCCATGAATTCGATGGCCTATGCCGATATCGAAGGCAAAGATTCCAGCCAGGCCAGCACCATCGCCAGCTCACTGCAGCAGCTTTCCATGAGTTTCGGCCTGGCATTCGGCTCGCTGGTGGCGGGCTGGTATTTAGACGGCCTGCCGCAAACCGATTCTATAGCGGTGACGGCCGCGCTGCATCACGCTTTCCTTACCATGGGCGGCCTGACCATGCTTTCCGGCATTTCCTTCCTTGCCCTCAAAAGCGGCGACGGCGATAGTGTGAGCCGGGGAACGATGAAGGCAGCGGAGATAAGCACGTAAGGCTATAGGAGCAGACTATTGGGATTTAGCCCGTAATCTTTCTGAATATGCAATGAGCGGCGGCCAGCTTCAAAAATGCCTGCGGCTATGCCCGTTACCGAAACTAGCGCTTCTGCATCATCGTAAAACATGCTAATGCTCGATTCACGCGACATCGATATATGCGAAACCCTTTTATGGAGCAACCTATGAAGAAAATACTCATCCTGACCGGCGCTTTAGCCTTGCTTGCCGGCGCTGATGCCAATGCGCAGATTTCAGTCACGTTCGGCGAGCCGGGCTATGAGATGCGCCCGGATTATCCTTCCGAGCATTATGACATTCACCGTCATCGGCATAATGATTACTGGGCGCGCAGGCAGCAGGAAGAACGTGCGCACAGAGGGCATGACGAGCACGGCCACCGGTAATGGATTATCCTGTGTGGCGCAGCGGTTTTTCCTGTTTCGCCAGCCATGCGGTTAATTCCTTGAGCGGCATCGGCTTGGCGAAATAATAGCCTTGCGCCTTGTCGCAGCCGAGGATGGTGAGTAAATCTTTTTGCTCTTTCGTTTCGATGCCTTCGGCCACCACTTTGAGATTGAGCGCATGCGCCAGATTAATCGTCGCGGTGGCAATCATGAGGTTGTGGCCGTTAGTGGCGATATCGGTTACGAACGAGCGGTCGATTTTGAGGATATCCAGCGGCAGTCTGCTTAAGTAACTTAAACTGGAATAGCCGGTGCCGAAATCATCGACGAACACAGACGCGCCCGTTTCGCGACAGGCGGTGAGCGTTTGAATGGCCTGTTTCGGGTCTTCCATGAGGGTGCCTTCCGTTACTTCGAGCGCGATGTTTTTGGGATTCATGCCGGTAAGCGCCAGCATTTTTTCCAGCCGCGCCGCAAAATCCTTTTTCTGAAAATCCCGCGCGGAAAGATTGATGGCGACGTAAAAAGGTTCGCTCACCAGATGTTTCCATGCCAGGAAATCTTTGCAGGCTTCCTGCAAGATATATTCGGTGATTTCAAGAATCAGCTCGGATTTTTCCGCGAACGGAATAAACGTCATGGGCGGAATAAGCCCTTTTTCCGGGTGGTTCCAGCGCACCAGCGTTTCCACGCCGCACACCCTGCCGGTTTTCAAATCGATAATGGGCTGGTAATAGGCAAGCAATTCGCGCATGTCGAGCGCGGTGCGCAGTTCTTTTCCCAGTGTGATGCGCTGATAAAGCTCTTCATTGAGCGCGTGGCTGTAAAACTGAAACTCGCTGTGGGCGCTTTGTTTGGCGCGGTGCAGGGCGATGCCGGCATGCTTGAACAAATTTATTTCTTCCGGGCTGCCGCCGGTAAAAGGCGCAACGCCGATGCTGCAGCCGAGCGAAATCCGGTGGCCGTCAATATCAAAGGGCCGCGCGATGGCATCGATGATGTGCCGGGAAAAATGCTCCAGCTTCTCCGGCGCCGCATAATTTCCCGCGATAAACAAAATGAATTCGGCGCCTTCCAACCGCGCCAGCGCATCTTGCTTCATCAGGCATTCTTTCAGGCGAATGGCGGCGGCCTTGAGCAATTTATTGCCCACCTCATGGCCCAGCGTCGCCGTGGTTTCCTTGAAATGCCGCAGGCTTAAATGCAGCACCGCCAGCGGCATGCCGTTCTGATCGGCCAGCGACATCGCACCTTCCAGCCGTTCTAAAAATACTTCGCGGTTCATGAGACCCGTAATCCGGTCGAAATGCACCAGCTCAATCACCCGGTTTTCAAATTGCTTGCGCTCGATGGCGTAACGGATCGCGCGCGGCAGGACATCGTTGCCGTACTGGCCCTTGACGATATAATCCTGCACGCCCTGCTGTATAATGCCCAGCGCTCTTTTTTCATCGTGCTGCCCGGTCATGACGATAATGGGCACGCCCGGCAGATCGGCGCGTATTTTTTCGATCGCTTCCATACCGGAAAGCCCGGGCAGGTTGAGATCGAGCAGCAGGACGCTGAACATGCGCGCCCGGTATTCCGGTTCCGCGCTTTCCATGGTAGGGGCGTGGGAAATGGAAAATACCCGGGAGGAATTTTTCCCCAGCATTTCCTGTATCAGGAACGCATCGCTCTCATTATCCTCGATCAGCAGGATATCGATGGATGGTTCTGGCGCGTGTGCAAGTGCCGGGCTCATGGCAAACCTCTGAATGATAGATTGGACCAACCAGACCATATTCTACACAACCAAAGATTGCTATTTGGTTAATATATGCAACCTAATATGATGGGGGATTTAATAATGGGTTTCCAGCGATTTACGCCAGATCGAACAGCAGCAATTCGCCGTTTTGTATCATTTTGACACTCGTTGTATCGCCGCCGGAGAAGGCGACGCCGTCGCCTTGCTGTAAGTTTTCCCCATTTATGTGCGCTTCGCCTTTGGCGATTTGCAGCCAGCCGTAACGGCCTTTTTGAATGGGAATGTCGAGCGTTTTTCCGGCTTCGGCGATAGCGAGGTAGAGTTTCGCATCCTGATGGATTTTGATGTGGCCGTTGCCGTCTTCGCTTGCCACCAGCGCCCAGCCGCTTTTTTCCGCGCCGGATGGGTTCCATTCGCCATAAGCGGGCGTGACGTTTTTCGCGTTTGGCATGATCCAGATTTGCAGCAGATGCGCTTCCTTGTCTTTCAGCGCGTTGAATTCGCTGTGGGTGATGCCCGTCCCGGCGCTCATGCCCTGTACTTGTCCGGTTTTGATGGTGCGGCCGTTGCCCATGCTGTCGCGGTGCGCCAGTTCGCCCTCGAGCATATAGGTGATGATTTCCATATCGCGGTGCGGGTGCGTGCCGAAACCCTGGCCGCCTGCGACGCGGTCTTCGTTGATTACGCGCAAGCTCCGAAAGCCCATATGCGCCGGATCGTGATAATCGGCGAAGGAGAAGCTGTGGTACGAATCGAGCCAGCCGTGATTGGCGTGGCCGCGATCACGCGACCTGCGAACGGCGATCACGGGTTTGCCCTTTTAAATGGGATTCGACGAACCAGAGCTGCTTATCCAGCCCGCGCACAATGCCGGTCAGCATATCGGCGGTGATGGCGTCACCGGCGGAGGCGGTTTTATCAATGGCGTCGCGCCCTTCGGAGTTAAACGCGGCGATGGCCGAAGACAGCGCAAACGCATGTTCCTGTCCGTCGGCGATGGTGAACGGATATTCGATGAGGCGGGACGCTTTGGCCACGGCGCGCGCGGTGCCCGACGCTTCGCCGCCCAGCTGCACGATGCGCTCGGCGATGGTGTCCGCCGCTTCATCCACTTCGCTCGCCACTTTATCGAACAGCTCATGCAGGGAGATGAAATTTTCGCCTTTGACGTTCCAGTGCGCCTGTTTGGTTTGCAGCTTGAGCGCGATGGCGTCGGCCAGGAGAGGGGCAAGCTGCTCAATGACCTGCTTGCGGATTTTGGCGGTGATATCGTTTTTGGTGGGGTGCATAAGAGCTCCTGGGCTGGGGTGTAAAATGTTATATAGGCTACAACCCTTATTGTACAAGATGTCAATATCAAAAACCCATTCGGAAAATAAAAAACCCTTGACGCGCTTTGCCATGGATAAGCCGCCGCAATTTGCTTATAATGGGAGCTGTTCAAATGGTCATTTGAGCTGCTGGATGGCTTTTTCGCCATATTAATACCAGCATTGGAACCCGCCAAGGCCAATCCGACCTTCCCGGGAAATTGCTTTTAGAAAGGATTATTACTCATGTCACTCCAAGCACATATCGATTCACTAGCAGAAAAACGCGCCCTTTTGAAACATGCGATTGCCCAGGAATCGGCGCATCCGATGCCGAATTTCGTGCTGATTACCACGCTTAAGAAGCAAAATCTGGCGCTTAAGGAAGAAATGCAGCGTTATTTCATCATGCTTGGAAAAGAAGAGTACGCGGCTACTTCGTAACATTTTCCTGATTATTTCAGCAAAACCCCGGGCATCCCCCGGGGTTTTGTTTTTGGTGGCAAGTCGGCCTGATTCATATTAAAGATAGCGCCATAACCTTTAAGGAGCAGCGCTATGAGTTTATCCATGTATCAGGCTTCCATCCCGAGTTTCATTCACGGGCTGAATAATCTTTCGGCCATTCTCACTAAGGCGGAGGCCTATGCGGCGGCGAAAAAAATAGATCAGTCCGTGCTGGTGAATGCACGTCTGGCGCCGGATATGTTTGCGCTGGCGCGGCAGGTGCAGATCGTGACCGATATCGTCAAAGGCGGCGCGGCGCGGCTGGCGGGCGTTGAGATTCCGAGCTTTCCCGATACAGAAACCAGTTTCGCGGAGCTCAAAACGCGCATTGAAAAAATCATCGCGTTTTTAAAAACGCTTAAAGCGGCGCAGATCGACGGCAGCGAGGAGCGTGCCATCAGTCTTAAAGTCGGCGGTAATGATTTGCAATTCAAGGGCCAGCATTATCTGCTGCAATTCGTGATTCCGAATTTTTATTTTCACATCACCACTACTTACGCCATCCTGCGCCATAATGGCCTCGATATCGGCAAGAAGGATTTCCTGGGAGACTTAAACTAAACATGGCGAAAGTCCTGGTCACCGGCGCGGACGGATTTATCGGCTCGCATCTGGCGGAAAGCCTGGTGGCGGCGGGATATGAAGTGCGCGCGCTGTGCCAGTATAATTCCTTCTCAAGCTGCGGCTGGCTGGATGATTCGCCTGCGGCGCGGGATATGGATATCGTGCTGGGCGATATTCGTGATGCGGCGCAGATGAAGGCGCTGGCGCGCGGCATGGACATCATTTTCCATCTGGCGGCGCTGATTGCGATTCCGTATTCCTATCAGGCGCCCGCGAGCTATGTGGAGACCAATATTTCCGGCACGCTGAATATATTGCAGGCGGGGCTGGAAGCGGGCGTTAAAAAAATGATTCATACCTCGACCAGTGAAGTGTACGGCACCGCGCAATCCGTGCCGATTAGCGAAAACCATCCGCTGCAGGCGCAATCGCCTTATTCGGCGAGTAAAATTGGGGCCGATGCGCTTGCCTATAGTTTTTACAGCAGCTTTAATCTGCCGGTTACGATTGCGCGGCCATTTAACACCTATGGGCCTCGCCAGTCGGCGCGGGCGGTGATTCCGACGGTGATTACGCAATTATTATCCGGCGCGAAAAAAATAAAGCTCGGCGCGCTGACGCCCACGCGCGATTTTAATTTCGTGCTCGATAGCTGCGCCGGATTTTTAGCGCTGGCGACATGCGATGAAGCCATCGGCAAAACGGTGAATATCGGCGCAGGCACGGAAATTTCCATTGGCGATACGGTCAAAACCATCGCCAACATTATGGGCGTGGAGGTGGAAATCGAGCAGGATAAAGAACGCCTGCGTCCGGAGACAAGCGAAGTAGAGCGGTTGTTGTGCGACAATACGCTCATGCGGAAATTGACGGGCTTCAAACACACATACACGCTGGAGCAGGGGCTTGCGGAAACCATTGCATGGTTTAAAAAACCGGAAAATTTAAAACGCTATAAAGCGGATACGTATCATGTCTAAGCGCGCAATTATTCTGGCGGGTGGCAAGGGCACGCGGCTGCATCCTTATACGGTGGTGCTGCCCAAGCCGCTGATGCCGCTGGGGGAATATCCGATATTGGAGGTGATTATCCGCCAATTGGTGGCGGCCGGGTTTGATCATATTACGCTGGCGGTCAACCATCAGGCGGAAATTATCCGCGCGTTTTTCCAGAACGGCGAGCGCTGGGGCATCCGCATCGGTTACGCCTCCGAAAGCGAGCCGCTGGGCACGATGGGTCCGGTGAAGCGCATTGCCGATCTGCCGGAGCATTTTCTGGTGATGAACGGCGATATTCTCACCGACCTGAATTATGCTGATTTTTATGCCGGGCATGTGCAATCCGATGCGTTATTCACCATTTCCTCGCATATGCGCGAGCAGCTGGTGGATTACGGCGTGCTGGAAACCAGCGGTGAAACGCTCACCGGCCTGCGCGAAAAACCGCGCCAGTCTTATGAAGTCAGCATGGGGATTTATATGATGTCGCGGCGGGCGCTGGCGTTTATTCCCGATAAAGGCCCGTATGGGTTTGACCAGCTGATGCTGGAATTTATCCGGGAAAACCGGCCTGTGCGCGTAAAGCGCTTTAGCGGCTATTGGCTGGATATCGGCCGGCCCGACGATTATGCGCAGGCCATTGAGGAATTCGGTGAGATGGGCCCGCGGTTCCTGCAATTGCGCGATATGACCGGCTAACCCCATGCATTACAGGGCTACCGGCTTGACAGAGCGGGCGCCGGGGATTATGAGAATCGCTGTGGATATTTTATACAAAATCAAGATATTTTTTTTGTTAGACAGTAACATATGACCGACCGCCTGGTGCCATTCATTCCTATCAATAAAGGGCAATTTACGCTTGAGCCGCCCGAGCGCATCGAGGCGTTTGAAAAAAAGCGCGGCGCGGGCGTAGAGGAAGCTTATAAGGAAAATCGTAAATTATGGACGGAATATCCCAAAAAACAATGCGTGTCGGATTATCCGCTGCATGTGGATGTGGAACTGGCGTCAATCTGCAATCTGCGCTGCCCGATGTGCTACACCATCACGCCGGAATTCCGGCAAAAAGTGAATGCCAAGCTCATGGATTATCCGCTCTTCACCAAAATCATCGATGAATGCGCGGCGGGCGGCGTGTATTCCATCCGGCTCAGTTTTCGCGGCGAATCGTTTCTGCATCCGGATATCGTCAAATGCGCGCGCTACGCCAAGGAAAAAGGCATCAAGGAAGTCTCGACGCTCACTAACGGTCTGCGGCTGGATGAGAAAATGTTCACCGAGATGATGGAAGCGGGCATCGACTGGATCACCATTTCGTTCGATGGCTTAGGCGAAACCTACGAAGAAATCCGCCGCCCCGCGAAATATGCGCGCGCGGTGGAAAAAATCGCCAATTATGCGAAAATCAAGCGCGAGGCGGGCCGGGTGAAACCGGTGATTAAAATCCAGAGCGTGCTGCCCGCGATTGAAAAAGACCCGCAGGCGTTTTATGAGGTGTTCGCGCCGATTGCGGATATGGTGAGCGCCAATCCGCTGATCGATTTCATGCAGAGCAAAAAAAACATGCCCAAGATCGAGAATTTTTCCTGCCCGCAGATTTATCAGCGCCTGGTGATCGGCGCGGACGGGCTGTGCATGATGTGCGCCAATGACGAAGAAGGCAAGGTGATCGTGGGTGACGCCAATACGCAAAGCATTCATGAAGTCTGGCACGGGTCGGAGATGACGCGCGTGCGCGCCATTCATAAACGCTGCACGGGTGCTGCCGAAATTTCCGCCTGTGCGGAATGTTATCTGCCGCTGAAAACATTCGAGGATGAAGTCAAAGTCGGCGAACGCACGGTGGTTGCGGAAAAATATGGCTCCGGCGTTGAGCAGGTCAAGGATCTCCATACGCCCGACCGCTTCAAGCGCGACAATCTTAAAGTATGAATTGGCGCGTTCCGTTTTATGATCTACAGCTCGCGCCTGCCGAAAAGCAGGCGGCCCTGGCGGTGCTGGATTCCAACTGGCTGACATCCGGCCCGCGCATTGCCGAATTTGAAACGGCGTTTGCTAAAGCGCTCGGCGGCGGTGTGGAAGCGGTGGCGTTATCGAGTGCGACGGCGGCGCTGCATCTGTCATTGATTGGCTTAAATATCGGGCAGGGCGATGAAGTGATTGTGCCCTCGCTGACGTTTGTGGCGTGCGCCAATGCGATTCGCTATGTCGGCGCGACGCCGGTATTTGCCGATATCACCAGCGAATCCGACTGGAATATTTCCGTGGCCGATGCGGAAAAAAAAATCACGCCGCGTACGCGCGCCATCATGGTCGTGCATTTTGGCGGCCATGCGTGCGACATGGCGGGGATCATGGCATTGTGCCAGAAACACAAACTCAAATTAATCGAAGATTGCTCGCATGCGCCGCTGGCGACGTGGGACGGAAAAGCGCTCGGAACACTCGGCGATACGGGATGCTTCAGTTTTTTCAGCAATAAAAATCTAACGACCGGCGAGGGTGGCATGGTCACCTGCAAGGACGCTGATATCGCTGCGCGCTTCCGTATTTTGCGCTCGCATGGCATCACCGCTTCCACCTATCAGCGTTTCAAAGGCCATTCGTATGGTTATGATGTGGCGGATCTTGGGTATAATTACCGCATGGATGAAATGCGCGCGGCCATCGGCATTGAACAGCTTAAGCGCCAGGCTGCATTGATGGCGCAGCGCAAGGAGCGTGCGGTGCGTTATCGGCATCAACTCGCCAAAATCTGTCCGCAGGTTGCTGTGCCTTTTGCCGATGTGCGCGGCGAATCGGCGTACCATATTTTTCCTGTGCATCTGCCGCAACATGCTTCGCGCGACCAGGTGATGCAGAAAATGGCGGAGCTTGGCATTCAATGCAGCATCCATTACCGGCCGATTCACAGCTTCACCTCTTATGCAACTTTTACGGCAGATGTGCCGGTTACGGACAGTATCGCGCCGTCTATTCTCACGTTGCCTTTTTTCCCGCATATGAGCGATGCACAAATGGATCTGGTGATTGAAAGCCTCGCCGCATGCCTGCGTTAGAAGCATTGGTGTGGGATAGCGAGCAGCTGAATATCCGCGTGGCGCGTGTGAATGATGTGTCGGTGCCGCCTGCCGAGGCGCTGGATGCGTATGACCTGGTGCTCGCAAAAATTCCGCAGGAAGACACGCAAACGATGCAGCGCATGCAAGCGGCTGGCTTCAGGCTGATTGGGATGGAATTAAATTTGCGATGTGATGCAGCTCAAAATATTGCGCCCGCTAATACTTATAATATTCTTCGTGTCCGCAAAGAAAAACCGGCCTTTGCCATACAGGGTTTTTACATCCGCGATAGCCGCCTGATGCTTGATGCGGCCTGCAAAAAACGCCTGCCTGCCGATTTCTGGGATCGCCTTATTTATAACCATTGCGCCCACTATGCCGACACGGTGTTGTGCGCGGTGGAGAATAATAAATTGATCGGATTTATCAGCTGCATCGATTCGCATAACGCGCTGGACTTATTCATGGTGGGTGTGCATCCTGATTATCAGCGCAAAGGCGTGGGCTGCGCGTTGATCCAGGCGGTGGGGGCGCTTGCGAAAGAACGCGGATTGCCGATGGCGACATGCGTGTTTGCCCATAATACACAGGCCATCGCATTTTATGAGAAACATGGATTTCGTATCGCCGATGGCTATAATGTGATGCATCGCTGGTATGAAAAGAGACATTGATGTCTGAGAAAAATTTTATCGATAAATTGCGGCAGGAAAATGTGCCGCTTATCATCGCTGAGATCGGCGCCAATTACGGCGGCATCGAGCTGGTGAAAAACATGGTGCGCTCGGCGGCGCAAACCGGGGCCGACATGGTCAAATTCCAGACGTACCGCGCGGAAACCATTGCCACGCCGGGCAGTTTTTTTACGTTTGAAGACGGCAGCCAGGTGTCGCAGTTTGAATTTTTTAAAAAATACGAATTAAGCCCGGAACATCACGAAGAACTCGATGCGCTGTGCAAGGAACTGGGTGTTAAATGGACGTCCACGCCCAGCCATGAAAGCGATCTCGATTTGCTGGAGCGCTATGATTTACCGTTTTACAAAACCGGCTCTGATGATCTGACCAATATCCCTTTTTTAAAAACCATCGCCAGAAAAATGCGCCCAATGCTGGTCTCCACCGGCATGTGCTCGCTGGAGGAAATCAAAATGGCGGTCGATGCGATTCACTCCACCGGCAATACGCAACTCGCGCTGCTGCATTGCGTGGTGTCTTATCCCAGTAAGCCGGAAGATGCTAATTTGCGAGTCATTGACACGCTGCGCCGCACGTTTGATCTGCCGGTTGGATTATCCGATCATACGCAGGATGAATTCACCAGCATTCTCGCCACGCAAATGGGTGCGGCGGTGATCGAAAAACATTTTACGCTCGACCATGCGCTCAAACTCCCCGATCATCAGGCCTCGCTCGATCCGGTGGAATTTAAAAAACTGGTGGAGCGCGTGCGGCTGGTGCCTAAAGCCATGGGCGATGGCATCAAATCCATTCTCCTCACGGAAGAAAAATGGCGCGCGGCGGCGCGTAAATCCATATTCATCGCCGCCGATATTTCCGCCGGCACGCGTATAACGGAAGCGCATCTGGCGATCAGAAGGCCCGGCAGCGGTATTGCGCCGAAATATTTTGACGAAATCATCGGGCGTACCGCCGCGCGCGATCTGACTCGGGAGGCCATGCTGCAATGGGAGGACGTGACGTAAAGGGCGTAGGCATTATCATTCAGGCGCGCATGGGCTCGGCCCGCCTGCCGGGGAAAGTGCTGCGCCCGGTGGGGCATCTGCCGCTTTTGGGCCATGTGCTTGGTCGCCTGCAGATGCTGGCAACGCCGATTTCCGCCGTCGTCGCCACTTCCACGTCGCCGCAGGACGATATACTCGCCCACTGGTGCCAGCGTCAGCATATCCCGCATTTTCGCGGCAGCGAGGCCGATGTGCTCGACCGTTATGTGCAATGCGCCGAGCAATGCGGGTTTTTGCATGTCGTGCGGCTGACCGGGGATAATCCGTTTACGGATATTGAGGAGCTGGACCGCCTGGTCGCGCTGCATCTGGCGGAGGGGGATGATTATACGCATTCCTTCGGGCAATTGCCGCTTGGCGTGGGCGCGGAGATATTCACGCTCGATGCGCTGAAGAAGAGCCACGCGGAGAGCCATGCGCCGAACCACCGCGAGCATGTGAATGAATATATTCAGGAGAACCCAGCATTATTCCGCATCGGCGTGCTGAAAGTTCCGCCCAAGAAACGCGCACCTGCTTTGCGTTTGACGGTGGATACGGAGATGGATCTGGAACGCGCCGCCTATCTGGCGGAATATGCCAGGGGCCGCTGGCTTACTACGCAGGAAGCAATCAAGCTGTACGATCGCGGGGAAATCGTGTGATATATCTTTGCATCGAAAGCTCGCATACGCGCGGCATGGGGCATTTATATCGTTCGCTCACGCTGGCCGATGCGCTCTGCGCGCGCGGCCATGCGGTTCGTTTTTTGATCAATGACCATGCGCCATCGCTCGCCATTTTGCGCGCTCGCGGTTATGAGCCTGCCATCGTCAATCTTACGGATATGGAAAGCGGGTGGGAAAACGCTTTTAAAAAAGGCGCGACACTGTGGGTCAATGACCGGTTAGATACGCATGCCATCCATGCGCAGCGCATCAAAAATGCCGGGCTTGCTTTGGTCACATTCGATGATCGCGGCAGCGGCGCGGCGTTTGCGGATTTGCATATTGCGGCGCTGAATTTTGATGAGACGCCACCGGCAGGAAAAAATATATTGCGCGGCGTGGAGTATTTGTTGCTGAGTCCTGACATCGCACGCTATCAGCGCCTGCGCAAAAAGGTGGATTCCCTATTGGTGACGCTCGGCGGCAGCGATACGCATGGCGCGACGGTGAAGGTGGTGAAGTTGCTGGCGGCGCAAAAGCAAAAAGCAACCCTGGTGCTGGGGCCTTCATTCGCGCATCATACAGAATTGGAGGCAGTGCTGACGCCGGATTTTACGGTGAAAAACGGTGTGCCGTCGATGCCGGAAGAAATGGCGCATCACGATCTGGCGATCACCGGCGGCGGCATGACGCCGTTTGAGGCCAATGCGGCGGGGCTTCCCTGCATCGTGGTGGCGAACGAAGATTTTGAAATTCCTAACGGGCAAAAACTCGAACAGTTGGGAGGCAGCCTATTCGCCGGGCATCATGCGAATATCGATGCATCCATTTTTTCGCGCGCATTGCCTATCGAAGCGATGAGCCGCGCCGGCCTTGAACATATTGGCCTTGGCGGCGCAGCGCGCGTGGTGGCGGCGCTGGAGGCATTATTATGAATGGGAAGAAAACGGTGGTGATTCACCAGCCGGATTTTGTGCCGTATCTGGGTTTTTTCCACCGGTTTTTGCATGCGGATCTCTATATTGTGCTCGACCATGTGCAATTTGCGCCGCGCAACTGGACGCATCGCGATAAAATCAAAACGCCCAAAGGCGAGGACTGGCTGACGGTCAGCGTCAAAAAAGCGCCGCGCGATACGGCGATTAATCAGGCCGAATTGGCCACGCAGACGGATTGGGCGGCGGATCACCTCAACCTTATTACGCAGAATTATAAACACGCGCCGTTTTTTGATGAGATCATGCCGCATGTGCACAGGCTTTATGCACATTTGCCGCCATTGCTTTCGGAATTTACCATGCGTTCGATTCACATGCTGCTTGCATTACTGGATATCAACATCCCGATTCTCTATTCCGGCAACATGAATCCGCGAGGCAGCCGAAACGCGCTGCTGATCGATTTGCTGAAAAAAAATGGCGCGACGCATTACCTGTGCGGTTCGGGTTCGCGCGACTATCTACAGATGGCGGATTTTGAGGCGGCCGGAATTACTGTGGTCTGGCAAGCGTTTAACCATCCGGTCTATCCGCAGCTTTACGGCGAATTCATTCCTTTCCTCAGCACGCTGGATGCGCTATTTAATTGCGGTATTAAAGGAACGCAAAAGCTGCTTAAGGAGGCTGCATGAAAATTCTCGCGATTGCCGCGCATTACGATGATGCGGAACTGGGCTGCGGCGGCGCGCTGGCGCATCATGCGGCCAAGGGTGATGAGGTCTATGTATTCGTCGCCACGGATTCCGGTTATTCGAATCAGCATAAAAAAGAAATTCGCAGCAGCGATGTGGCGCGTAAGGAAGCTGAAGTGGCGATGGGTATTCTGGGCGTAAAAAAAATGTTCTGCGCCGATTTTAAAACGCTGGAAGTGGAATTTGTCGATAGCCTCAATATTCAGATTGTAAAGCTGGTGGAAGAGCTGGGCATCGAGCTGGTCTACACGCACTGGACGGGCGATATTCATCACGACCATCAGGCGGTGGCGCGCGCCAGTTTGCATAGCTGCCGCCATGTGCCGCGCATGCTCATGTATCGCAGCAACTGGTATCATTCGACGCTTGATTTCCGCGGCAATTTTTACGTCGATATCACCGATTACCTCGATAAAAAAGAAGCCGCCGTGCGCGCGCATGCGTCGGAAGTGGAGCGTACCGGCGCTAAATGGATCAGCTTTTTCCGCAACGAAGCTGAGAATGCCGGCCAGCGCATCGGCGTGAAATATGCCGAGGTGTTCGAAGTGGTCAAGTGGATCGAGAAATAAGCGGTGATCGCCACGTCGCGCCAGACGCTGATTGCCAATGTCGCGCAGCAGATATGCGCGGCGATTCTTATTTTATGCCTGCCTAATTTACTCAGCAAAGCCGATTACGCGCAGGTGGTGTATGTCAGCGTGCTGCTGTCGTTCGCGGCATTTGCGGATCTGGGCATTTCGCTGGCGTATGGGCGTATGGTGCCGGCGCTACTGGCGCAGGAAAATCACGATGATGTGCATCTGTGGAACGGCACCACCCTGAAATTCGGCCTCATGGCATCGGCGATTTATTCGGTGATTCTGGCGGGCATTTATTATTATCGGTATGAAAATATCGTGCGGGCGCTGTTATTCATGCCGGTGCCGGTCATTGTATTCTGGTTTTCGTTTCATGTAGGGCGCGTAAGTTCAAGCGGGGATTTCAGCGCCTATCGCCGCGCCGTCACCTGGCGCTCGCTGGGTTCGCTTACGGCGCTGCCGCTGGTGATTTTTAGCGGCCTCAATGGCTGGTTCGTTGCGCAGCTCTTCGCCGTGCTGCTGGCGCTTTTGCAATTCGGCAAGCGGCTGTTGCGCTCTTTCGGCGCACTGCACTGGACATTGATCCGCGCGCATTTAAAAGAAGGGCTCTTGCTTTCCTCCATTAATGTGCTGTGGTTTCAGTTGCTTTATTCCGCACGGCTCTATGCCAGTTTTCGCTATAACCAGGAAACGCTCGCGCTTTACGGGCTTATCAGCTCCGCTTACCAGTCGCTCTCCGCGCTTGTGGTGTCGGCGTTTTTGCCGGTGTCGGTGGGCATTTTAAGCCGTTATGGAAAAAGCAGCGGGCTTGCCTTTGAATTCGCCGCCGCCGCGCTTGCCAAAAGCTTTCCGTGGATTATGGCGGGCACTATCGCGAGCATCATTGCCGCGCCATTTGCCGTTCGCTTGTGTTTTCCCGGCTATCATGTGGAAACCGGGATACTTACGGCGATGCTGCTATGCATCATGTTTTATCCGTTTTTTTTAACATGGGGATCTTGCATGGTGGCTGGCAAACGCTTCGTCACGTATCTCCTGCTGCTGCTGTGCAACCTTGCCATCGGCCTTGGCTGCGCATGGGGAATCGATCAGCGCTACCCTGGTCACGGCGCAGCATGGGGGCAACTGATCGGGATTATGAGCTATACGTTTTGCTTGTTTTTTGCTATTTCCGGGAAACAACTGACGGGCCGCGTGCATGAATAGTACACTGAAACCATTATCCGATTGGCTGTTGCCGCCGAATATGTTCCGGCTGCTCACGCAGTATCGTTTTGCGCCGCTATGTTTTGCGCTTACGCATAGCGATGTGCTGGCGCGCAATAAACAACTGCTTAATCGCCATGCGGGCAAGCGCTGCTTTATATTATGCAATGGCCCGTCGGTAAAGCAGCAGGATATCACGGTGCTTAAAAAGGAGATCGTATTTTCCGTCTCTAGCGGTTACAAGCATCCCGATTATGCCGCTATTGCGCCGCGCTATCACTGCGTGCCGCAGTTGACCTATTCAGATAAAATAACGCCGCCGGTGGCGATTGAATGGTTTGCCGAAATGGATGCGGGTATTGGCGGCGCGGAGCTTTTTCTCGATAGCCAGGAATATGCGCTGGTGCAAAAGCATCACTTGTTTCCCGGCCGCCAGCCTTATTATCTTTGCACGGGCAGACGCTATTTCCCGCATGCGCCAAAAACACTTCCCGATATGGCAGGCATCATTCCGCGCGCGCAGAGCGTGCCGATTACGGCCTTGATGCTTGCGCTCTATATGGGTTTTAAGAAGATTTATTTGCTGGGCACCGATCATGACTGGTTTGTAAAAAAGGAATATCGTTATTTTTACGAACCGACGGTGCTCAAAGGCAAAGATACGGGCGTACGTGTAGATGGATCGCTTGAGACGACGCTATGGGACGAACTCCCGGCCATTGAAAAAATGTGGTCGCAATACCGTGCGATTAAAGCCCTCGCACAGTCCGGCGGCGCAGCTATTTACAATGCCTCGCCGGGCAGCATGCTTGATGAATTTCCGCGCGTGCGGCTGGAAGAGGTGGTGTGCAGATGAGACAAATAAAATCATGGCTGCCGCCTGAGTTGATTCGCATTGGCCGCCATATACTGGGCTATGGCGGATATTATCGCGGGCAGTATAACACATGGGAAGAGGCGGCGGCGCAGGCCGATGGCTATGATACAGACGCCATCTTAAAGCGTGTATTGGAAGCCACGCTCGCCGTGCGCGACGGTAAGGCCGCATTCGAGCGTGACGGTGTGCTTTTTGCCAAAGCGCAGGATCGTTATCCTATGCTGGCTTCACTCATGCATGCCGCGGCGGCGGCTTCGCCTGGTCATTTGCGCGTGCTGGATGTGGGCGGGGCGTTGGGAAGCGCCTATTTTCAATGCAAACCCTGGTTGCAGGGCTTAGCGCCGGTGCAGTGGTGCGTGATGGAGCAGCCGCATTATGCCGCAACCGGCAAAGCGCAATTGGAAGATGGCGTATTATGTTTTGCCGGATCGGCCGAAGACGCCGCGCGTCATGGGCCGTTTGATATCGTCATTTTCTCCAGCGTGCTGCAATTTATTCAGAATATTTCGGAGTTCCTGCGCCCGATACTCGCTCTGAAACCCGCCTATATTCTGATTGACCGCACGCCGGTGATTGCAGGAAATATAGATAGAATTTCTATCCAGAAACAGGGAATTGGTTCGCGCGTGGTGCATTCAAGTTATCCGCTCAGGCTGATGACTGAGCAAAGCATCTACTCGGCCATAGGGCCGGATTACCGGTTATTTTCGCAGTTTGATGCGCTGGATGAACCGATGGGCGGCATCGGCTGGCGGGCTGACTTCAGGGGTTTTTTATTTAAGCGCGAATATAATGGCTGAAAATACGTATACAGATTCTTCTGGCCTACAACATATAAACGCATTGGACGGCTTGCGCGGCATTGCTATTATTATGGTGGTGATTGCGCATCTGTTTCCGCTGCAGATGTTGTTTGGCTACAGCAAAATCGCCGCTGTATTTTTGTCGATGGGAAGCACAGGCGTTGATTTATTCTTTGTGCTGTCCGGTTTTTTGATCACCGGCATATTGATAAAAAATAAAACCTCCGTGCATTATTTCCGCGCTTTTTACGCGAGGCGTATCTTAAGGATTTTTCCTTTATATTATGGATTATTGTTCGTTTTTTTAGTGATCGTTCCGGTATTTTCCTTGTTTCCAGACGAGCATCAATTCTGGCTTTCCAATGGCCATTGGTTTTATTATTGGCTTTTTCTAAATAATTTTTATTCTGAGCTGGGCGTGGCCGGGCATATGTTTCTGGCCGTATGCTGGTCGCTGGCGATTGAGGAGCAGTATTATCTGGCGTGGCCGCTGGTAGTGCGCCATTTGCGCATTACCAATCTTATGCGGATCGCGCTGGCCTGTTTTCTTGGCTCCATCGCGTTGCGCTGGTTTTTATATTGGCGGGAAGGCTATGCGATCGACCATCTTTATCACCTTACTTATACCCATCTTGATGGTATTGCGCTCGGAAGTTTCCTGGCTTTGCTTTATGCGCAGCATACGAAGTCCGCGCAAAATATATTAGCGCTGGCGGTGCGTACATTTCCTTATCTCGCGATTATAGTGTTTGGAGTGTGGGGATTAATTGGGATAGAAAGCGATGATCTGGAAAAAGCGTTTTACTCGCGCATAAACCTATTATACGGCTGGGCATTATCCACCCTTTGGTATGGCAGTGCTCTGGTGGTTGCGCTGAAAAATGAAGGTTGGTTACCCCGACTGCTTAATATTGCCATCCTCAGGCGCTGGGGGCAATATAGCTATGCTATTTACCTGCTGCATCTGCCGGTGACAAAAATTTTTTCAAAGCTCTTATTTGGGCTGGGCGTTAAAACGGGGGTGGATGTCGCTTTTTTTGCTGCGAGCTCGCTTTGGGCCGCCATAGCCTATTTTGTTCTGCTCATGGCGGTGGCATATCTGGCGGGAAAGGCCAGCTGGCTGCTGTTTGAATGTCATATAAATGCGCTAAAACGACATTTTTCGTTTAACGAGTGATGGTTACCCGCTATAGATAGCAAAATCATGTAAGGATGTTTATGGGCATCGAAGTCGTCGAATATAAGGGCACGCGTTACGCGGAGATTATCTGGTCGCATGTGCGCGTGGAAAAAACGACGTTTTTTTCGCCGCCCGAATCGTCGTTCCAATTCGGATTGCTGGCGCATGGCGCAGGATATATGGAAGAACCGCATTACCACCGCGAATTCGCACGTACGATCGATGATCTGCAGCAGATGTTCGTGGTGCAGCGCGGCGTGGTGGATGTGGATTTGTATGACGATGAGGGAGAATTGATTCGCACGATCCGGCTCAAAGTCGGCGATGCCATTGTGCTGATTCACGGCACGCATGCGATTCGCGTGATCGAGGATATGCAATGCCTGAGCGTCAAGCAGGGGCCGTTCATGGGGGTGGAATTCGATAAGGTCATCGTCAAAGTAAACTCATGATTCCTGTATTCGAGCCTTTCACCGGAGAAGAAGAAATCGCCTACGTCACCGACGCGCTGCGCAAGGGAGAAATTTCCGGAAGCTTCGGAACGTATTTAAAAACCTTCGAGGAAAAATTCGCGGCCTATATCGGCTGTAAGCATGGCGTGGCGGTCACCAGCGGCACCACCGCGCTGCATCTGGCGGTCGATGCGGCAGGCATTGGCGCGGGCGATGAGGTTCTGGTCAGCGCCAGCACGAATATCGCAACCGCGCTCGGCGTGCTGCATAATAATGCGCTGCCGGTGCCGGTGGATTCGGAGGAGGTGACGTGGAATCTGGATTTGTCGTTGATTGAATCGCTTATCACGCCCAAAACCAAGGCGATTATTCCCGTGCATTTATTCGGCCATCCAGTGGATATGGATGCGCTGATGAAAATCGCGCGCAAGCATCATCTGATCGTGATCGAGGACGCCGCCGAATCGCATGGCGCCACGGTGCGCGGGCGCAGGAGCGGCGGGTTCGGCGATATGGGATGCTTTAGTTTTTACGCCAATAAAGTTATCACGACCGGCGAGGGCGGCATGGTGGTGACGAACGACGATAAGCTTGCCGAACGGCTGCGCCTGCTGCGCAACCTGGCGTTTACGCAGCCGCGCTTTCGTCATGAGGCGGCGGGATATAATTTCCGCATGACCGGCTATCAGGCCGCGATGGGCTTGGCGCAGCTCGAAAAAATCGACAAGATACTGTTTGAAAAGCGCCGCGTCGCCGCGACGTATAGCGAATTGCTCGGCGATGTCGCCGGCCTCAAACTGCCGGTGGAGCTTGACTGGGCGAAGAACGTATATTGGATGTATGCGCTGACTGTGGAGCCGGAATTCGGCGTCACGCGCGATGCACTTATGAAAACGCTCGCGGAAAAAGGCATCGAAACGCGCACGTTTTTCTGCCCGATGAACCAGCAGCAGTGCCTGCAAAAACTTCCCGGTTTTAGCCCCGCCCCATGCCCGGTGGCGGACCGGATCTGGCAGACGGGCCTTTATCTGCCGTCCGCGCCCTCGCTGCCGCGCGAGACGATTGGGCATATCTGCGATACCATTAAAACGATGCGGGGCTAGCCATGCATGTCGGCGTGTTTCTTGACGATTTCAAACCGGAAGCGGGCGGCGGATATACGTTCGTCAAAGATGTGGCGGAAGCGTTTTTCGCTATCGCGGGCGAGAGCCGCCACCGGTTCACCGTATTCTGTACGCCTGAAGCGGCCCAACAGCTGAAGAGGCGCGCGCTGCCGGCCAATATTCAGCTTGTGGGCCTGAAGCCACGGAATTTTTTTGGGCGGATTATCTCTGCGCTTAAGCATCTCTCGCCGTTATTTTCGGTGCTATGGCGCTGGCCGAGCGCACTCGAGCGCGCCGCCAAAAATGCGCGGGTAGAGTTGCTATGGTTCGTTGGCGGTTTTTTCGATACGCCCGATATGCCTTATATTGCCACAGTCTGGGACGCGCAGCATCTGACGCATCCATGGTTTTCCGAAGTGAGCGCCAAGGGACGCTGGGAATATCGGGAAGCCTTCATGCGCCGGCATCTCAAGCGGGCCATGCGCATTATCACCGGCACGCAAACCGGCAAGGACGAGCTTGTACAATTTTATGGTTTGCCGGAACATCGCCTGTGCATCCTGCCGCATCCGACGCCGGCGTTTGCCTTGCAGCCGCGGAGCACCGCCGATGCGATAAAGCATTTCGGCCTGCGTGAGGGATTTTTGTTATACCCCGCGCAATTCTGGGCGCATAAAAATCACGCCAATCTGCTGTTGGCGCTGGATGTATTGCGTAAACGCGGCGAGGCGGTTCCGCAACTGGCGCTGGTCGGATCGGATAAGGGCAATAAGGATTATATACTGACATTCGCGGCGCGGCTTGGCCTGGCTGATCATGTGCGGGCCCTTGGGTTCGTAAGCGTGGAGGAATTGACCGCGCTTTATCAATCGGCGGGCGCTATGGTCTATACTTCTTTATCCGGACCGGAAAATCTGCCACCGCTGGAGGCCTTCGCGCTGCGTTGCCCGGTGGCGATTTCCAATTATTCCGGCTCACTCGAGCAGCTGGGCGACGCGGCGATATATTTCGATCCGCACGATCCCGAAACCATTGCCGACGCCATTGTGGAAATATTGCGCGACAGTTCGGGCAAACACCGCCGCGTCGAACAGGGTTTCAAACGTGCGCAAAGCTGGACGGGAACGGATTATGTGCGCGGGGTGTTCACACTCATTGATGGGTGCGAAAGCGAGCGCCGCTGCTGGTAATTATACCATCACTTTCACATAGCTTCCCGGCGCATCTTCGATGGGCTTGAGCTTGCCGGAACCGGGTTTGCGCGCAGGAACTTTCTCGCCCGCATAGGATTTTTGCCAGCTATTGTAATCGGGCCACCAGCTGCCGGATTGCTCCTCGGCTTCGGCCAGCCATTTCTCTGGCGATTTTGGAAAATCGTGATTGTGGCTGACCCAGTGATTATATTTGTTTTTAGAGGGAGGATTGACTACCCCCGCAATATGCCCCGATGCGGTCAGCACGAAGCGCAGCGTTTCGCTGCCGTAAATTTGCGTGGCAACATAGGTGGATTTCCACGGCGCGATATGGTCTTCGCGCGTTGCCAGGATGTAGGTAGGCGTTTTGATGGTGCGCAGGTCGATCGGCACGCCACCGATTTTGAGCTCGCCGTGCTTTACCAGCCGGTTATTCTGATACATGTTGCGCAGGTAAAAACTATGCATGGCGGCGGGCATGCGCGTGGAATCGGCATTCCAGTATAATAAATCAAACGGGAAGGGGTCTTTGCCGAGCAAATAATTATTGATGACAAACGACCAGATTAAATCATTGGCGCGCAGCATGTTGAAGGTGGTGGCCATCTCCGAGCCTTCGAGATAACCCTTTTCCGACATACGCGATTCCAGCATTTGCAGCTGTTCTTCGTCGATGAACACCGAAAGCTCGCCGGCCTCGGCAAAATCAACCATGGTGGTGAGATAGATCACTGATTTCACGCGATTCTGTTGCTTTTTCGCATGCAGCCAGGCAAGCGTGATGGAAGTCAGCGTGCCGCCCAGGCAATAGGCCATGATGCTGACCTGTTTTTCACCGGTTGCCTGCTCGATCGCGTCCATAGCGGCGAGCGGGCCTTCGAACATATAATCGTCGAAGCTTTTGCGGCTTAAATCCGCATCGGGATTAACCCATGAAATGATAAACACCGTGTGGCCCTGATCCACGAGCCATTTTACCACGGAATTATCCGGCTGCAGATCGAGGATATAATATTTATTGATCCATGCCGGAATCACCAGCAGCGGCGTTTTATGGACTTGCTTGGTGGTAGGCTCATATTGAATGAGCTGTATCAGGTCATTCTGAAAAACTACCTTGCCGGGCGTAATGGCAAGGTTCTGGCCGACGTGAAACGCCTGTAGATCGGTCATGCTGATGCGCAGGTTTCCGTGTCCGCGCTCTAGGTCGTTGAGCATATTTTGCAGGCCGTGCACCAAATTCTCGCCATTGCTGTCGATGGTGGCTTTGAGCACTTCCGGGTTGGTCATGAGGAAATTGCTCGGGCTCATGGCGTCGACGAACTGACGTGTATAAAAATCGAGTTTGCGCGCGTCGTGCGGCGGCAGATTGCCCGCCGCTTCCGACACCGAGCGCTGCAGGAACCGCGCCGAAAGCAGATACGATTGTTTGAGAAAATCGAACACGGCATTTTGATTCCACGCCGCATCATTGAAGCGCTTGTCCTTTTTATCCGGCGCGATGACCGGCTGCAGCTCTTCGCCCAGCAGATGCTGCGCCGTATTCTGCCACAAATGCAGGTAATCCTGCCACAAATCGAGCTGTTTTTTCCAGACCTGTCCCGGATCGCTCATCATATGCGTAAACAACTCCGAAAACGCATGGCCGACATTGAGCGGATCGAACGGCTGGTCGCCGATGTCATGCGTCTGGCGCGCGAGGAATTCCTGCATGATGAGCTGGCATTTTTCCGCTGCGGCGGCCATGTTGCGCGCGAAATCGGCGGGATTATGTTCGGGATGAGGCTGGGTAGTCATATGCGGAGTGTATTAACTTTCAGATTTGCAACCGATGCTACTTTGCTTTATATAAAGATGCAATCATCTAGTAGGTTATTTTCGCGGCAAGGCCATATTGAAGCCGGGTATTGTCCGGTTCGAAGCCGCTGACAAATGTGCCATGCGAATTGTTGACGGTTACCAGCGCATCGGAACGTTGAATATGCCAATGGCGTATGAATGGCCCGACTTCCCAAGTGAAATCCTTGTATTGCTGGCCCATCATGAACTCGGCGCGAAAGCCTGTGCCTGCATTCTGGATATTGACAACGTTACTATGGCCCGGCACTTCGCCCAGACGGCTGGCGACACGGCCCCATGCCAATAGGTCGCCTTCCAGCAGCGGTGTGAAAATCCAGTTTGCATAGGTAAAGCGATCGGATAGGCCGACCGGGATATAGATTTGTGAAATTTGCCGGTTATAGGCTCCGGCGCCGGTGGTGGTCTCGCGTCCTTTGCCATCGTCGAAATAATAGCGCCAGCCCAACCCGATATAAGGTTTAATGACGCCGCCGGACATGCTGAGAATAGCGCCTGTGCGTATACGCGTGTCGGTTTCCCATTCGGGATCGCCGTTCAGAGTGCCGCTACCCCCCGACTTATAATCGCTTGTTCCCGATGAGTAGCGCCCATCCAGCGCGGTAAAATAACGATTATAGTCATGTTCATAGCTTGCTGTTACGGATCTGAAAAGACTATGCGTATCCACCTCGAATTCGCCGGTGGGGTTGCCCGACAGATCTACGGTCTGAAACTTCTCATTATAATGATCCTTGAAGCCTTCCACCCCCAGACTGAAATAATTTTCCGCGAGCGCATCTGAAGCCATAAAAATGCATGCGCCGTAGAAAACGATCAGGCCATAACGGTAAATCTTCATGCGCGCCGCTTGTAAATGAATGTTAAGCGGAAACTAAAGCAATATCATTAATAATTAATTAATGCTATATCCCAGACGATTTTTTTAGCGTAAATAGGTAATTGCGCGATAGTTTTCCCTGCGATATACAAGATAATCGTCGGCGCTTAAGCATTTCGCATCATCTATTCAAGGTATTTATGAAAAAGGATTTCCGCTTATATCAAAAGCTCGGTTTGTTAACGGTTTCTGTTTCCGTTATGTCTTTGTTATCGGGATGCGATTTGATGAATGTAGAAAATCCCTTTCCTGAGCAGCATGCGAAGCAGGAAGTCACTGGCGATCGTCATGCGCCTGTGCTGAATCCGCCGCCTTCGCCGCAGGAATTCAGGCAAGCGGCCGCTCCGGCGCCGCAAGCCGCCGTGCCATCCGCGCCCACGCCTTATGATAGTTACGACGCATCTGGAAATATGGTTGCGCCCTTGTCGCCTGCTCAGGCGCCCGCCCCAGCGGCGGCCCAGGAATCCCAGCAAGGTGGGTTTTTTGATCGTTTATTCGGTAGTTCTGGCTCCGCTTCTCAGGAAAATGCTCCGCACAAGCCAATTCCAGGCAATCCGAATAGTCCGCAGGCAGTTACAGCCATATCGCCATTTGCTGCGCCGGTTCAGCAAACTCCACCTGCTCTTGCAAGCCAGCCTTCAGAGGTTGCGCCTGTTGTGCCGCCTATGCCTGAAGCCTCTGAGCAGGAAAATACGCCCAGTGCAGAGGATGATGCCGAAGCGCAGCAGGAAGAAAATGTCCCTGCGCCGGTTGCTGCGCCTCCGCCGCCACCTCCGCCGGTTATTGTGGTGGATGGGCCTATCGGCACTGCGCCAAAGGCGGATAATGCCGATCAGCCTTCGTTTTTTGTACGCAGCAAATCCTGGGTCAATCGCCAGCTGGGTATAGAGTCGGATAAAACCGCCGGCGATGCAGCGCCTAGCGCTGTGGTGATTGATAAAAATGCGCCGATGCCATCGCTGTCCAGCGTGCCGCCGACGCCGCCCGAATTGCAATCCACCAAAGACGCCACGCCGCTCAATAAAGAAACGCTGCAGAACGATCACGATATGGCGCAGGAGCAAAAAGCGAATGTGGATAGCGAGCCTTCGCAACAATCCATGACGCCGGTGGGACCGGTTACAGAAACTCCGCCCGCGCAACCGCCGCAAGCTGTGCCAACGCCTCCGCCTGCCGTGCAACCGGAAGCGGCCGCGCCTAAAATAGCGGAAGAAAAACCTGCGGCTGCGGACATCAAACCATCCACGCCGCCAGCGGAGAGTTCCGATGAGCCGGTCATGCTTGGCCATCTTTCCGCGCCGCCGCCTGCGGTGCTGAATGCGAAGCCGGATGTGCAGCCGGAAACGGTTGCGGCTCCCGCATCGTCCACGCCATCGAAGCCCGTTGCCGCGCCCGTGACGCCGGTGACCAGCAGCGATACTATTGTGCCCTCGGCGCCATCGCCTGACGCGGCGCAGCAGTAATGCTTTTATGGACGATTTTTACCGGATAAAGCGGCTCCCGCCTTACGTCTTTGCCGAAGTGAATAAGATGAAAGCTGCCGCGCGTGCCGCGGGGCATGACATCATCGATTTCGGCATGGGCAACCCCGATTCCAGCCCGCCGCAGCATGTGATCGATAAACTCCGCGAAACGCTCAAAGACCCGAAAGTGCACCGCTATTCACTGTCGCGCGGTATTTTTGGCTTGCGCAAAGCGCAGGCGGCCTATTACCAGCGGCGCTTTAATGTCGATCTCGATCCGGATTCAGAAATCGTCGTCACCATCGGCTCGAAAGAAGGACTCGCCAATCTCGCGCAGGCCATCACCGGCCCGGGCGATACGTTCATCGTGCCCGATCCGAGTTATCCGATTCATACGTGGGGATTTGTCATCGCCGGTTGCGCGGAAGTGGTGACGATTCCCAACAAACCGGATGCCAATTTTTTTGTTCAACTCAAAAAAGTGCTCGATACCGCTAAGAAAAAACCGGTGGCGCTCGTCGTGAATTATCCGTGCAACCCAACGGCGGAATCGGTGGATCTGGCGTTTTACGAAGAAGTGATTTCCATCGCGAAACATTATGGCATTTATGTGTTGTCGGATCTCGCCTATTGCGAACTTTATTACGATGGCAACCCGCCGCCATCGATCCTGCAGGTCAAAGGCGCGAAAGACGTGGCCGTGGAATTTACCACCATGAGCAAAACTTATTCGATGGCCGGTTGGCGCATCGGCTATGCGGTGGGTAATAAACATCTGATCGCGGCGCTGACCAAAATAAAATCGTATCTGGATTACGGAACCTTCCTGCCTGTGCAGGTGGCCGCCGCGAGCGCGCTCAACGGCCCGCAGGAATATGTCACTGAGCTTCGTAAAATGTATAAATCCCGCCGCGACGTCCTGGCGGATGGGCTGATCGAAGCGGGTTGGGATAATATCGTCGTGCCCAATGCCTCGATGTTCCTCTGGGCACCGGTTCCTAAAGCCTATGCGCATATCGGCTGCCTGGAATTTTCCAAGCTGCTGCTCAAGCACGCCGATGTCGCCGTCGCGCCCGGCGTGGGCTTCGGCCCCGGCGGAGAAGGGTTTGTGCGCATTGCGCTGGTGGAAAATAAACACCGTATCCGCCAGGCCACGAAAAATATCAAACGGTTTTTGGCTGGTGATGCGCAGAAACAAATTCGCGAGCTGGAGAAATCGGCGTGAAGCCGCAAATACATTTCTTTCGTCATCCCCGCCTTGTGCGGGGATCTAGGGCCGATTGCTCCATTGGAATTTGTAACTCTAGATCCCCGCACAAGGCGGGGATGACAGAGAATGTGGCATGACAAAGCCCCTAAAAATAGGCATTGCAGGCCTCGGCACGGTCGGCGGTGGCACGCTGAAAATTTTAAACGAGCATGCGGAGTTGCTTGCCGCGCGCACGGGCCGCCCTATCGTGGTTTCCGCCATTTCCGCTAAAGACCGGAAAAAAAATCGTGGCGTGGATATCAGCAAAATCCGCTGGTTTGAAAATCCGCTCGATATGGCCGCCGATGCTGACATCGATGTGGTGGTAGAGCTCATCGGCGGCGCGGACGGCATCGCGAAAACGCTGGTGGAAAAAGCGCTCGAAAATGGTAAATCGGTGGTGACGGCCAACAAGGCGCTCATCGCGCATCACGGCGTAACGCTTGCAAAAATTGCCGAAAAAAATAACAAAATATTGGCGTTTGAAGCGGCCGTTGCGGGCGGCATTCCCATCATCAAGGCGCTGCGCGATGGGCTGGCGGCCAACCAATTCAAGCGCGTGATGGGTATTTTAAACGGCACCTGCAATTATATCCTCACCTCCATGGCCGAAACCAAACGCAGCTTCGAAGAAGTGCTCAAAGAAGCGCAAAAACTTGGCTATGCCGAAGCCGAGCCGAGCTTTGACGTGGACGGCATCGACACCGCGCACAAACTCGCCATTCTTACCAGCCTTGCTTACGGATCTATGCCCGCCATAGACAAAATAATGGTCGAAGGCATTCGCCATATTTCCTTAAGCGATATCACGTTCGCCGCCGAGCTGGGCTATGTGATCAAGCTTTTGGGCATCGCCGCGCAAACGCCGCAGGGCATAGAGCAGCGCGTGCATCCCTGCCTGGTGAAAAGCCATTCGCCGCTGGGCACGGTGAGCGGCGTCTATAACGCGATTTTTATCGAAGGCGACGCGGTGGGCAATATGTTCTTCGAAGGCCGCGGCGCGGGCGCGGGGCCGACGGCGTCGTCGGTGGTGGCCGATATTATGGATATTGCGCGCGGCGTGAATTATAAGCCCTTCACCTTGCCGGTAGCAGAGTTGCAGCAACCGAATTTCTCCGGCATCGACAATCTGCGCGCTTCTTATTATTTGCGCCTTTCGGTAAGCGACCGGCCGGGCGTGCTGGCGGAAGTCACGGCAATTTTCAGACAGGAAAATATTTCGCTGCAATCCTTCCTGCAGCCGTCGCATCACGCGGGCGATGTGGCGCAGCTGGTGCTGACTACGCATGAAACCGGAGAAGCCGCCATGCAGCGCGCCATCAAAACCATTTCCGCATTAGAAAGTATAAAGGAACCGCCGACTATGATACGCATAGAAAATCTTTAGGGAGGCATTATGACCACGACCACCAAGAAAAAAACTGCCGCGCAAAAAACCGCCTTCTGGTCGGATCGCAATTTCGCGCTCGAGGCTGTGCGCGTAACGGAAGCCGCCGCGCTGTCCTGTGCGCGCTGGATGGGCAAGGGCGATGAAAAGGCCGCTGACCAGGCCGCGGTGAACGCCATGCGCGAGGCGCTCAACGGCCTTTCCATCGAAGGCACGGTGGTGATCGGCGAAGGCGAGCGCGACAAGGCGCCCATGCTTTATATCGGCGAAAAAGTCGGCACCGGCACGGGGCTCGGCCCTCAGATCGACATTGCGCTCGATCCGCTGGAAGGCACTACCATTTGTGCCAAGGGTGGTGTGAATGCGCTGGCGGTGATCGCCATGGCGGAGAAGGGCGGATTCCTGCATGCGCCGGACGTATATATGAACAAAATCGCGGTGGGCGGCGGGTTGCCCGACGGCGTGATCGATCTCGATAATTCGCCGGAAAAAAATTTGAAGAATCTGGCCAAGGCTAAAAAATGCGACATTTCGGATTTGGTGGTGGTGATTCTGGAACGCGAGCGGCATGAGCAGCTCATAGCCAAGGTGCGCGAAGCGGGCGCGAAGATCCAGCTGATTGCCGATGGCGATGTGGCGGGCATCATCGCCACCGCCATGCCCACCACGGGCGTCGATATGTATATGGGCATCGGCGGCGCGCCCGAAGGCGTGCTGGCGGCGGCGGCGCTGCGCTCTATCGGCGGGCAGATGCAGGGGCGTTTGATTTTCAGCAAGGCGGAAGAAAAAGCGCGCGCCAAGCGCATGGGCATCGATGATTTAAACCGCAAATATAAGCTCGACGATCTGGCCAAGGGCGATGTGATGTTCGCCGCCACCGGCGTGACGGACGGCTCCATGCTGCGCGGCGTGCGGCGTTTCGCGGGCGGCGCGATTACGCATTCCATCGTGATGCGCAGCAAAACCGGCACGGTGCGGCTGGTGGAAGCGCACCATAATTTCACGCGCAAGACGTGGGGCGACCCGGTTTGATCATCCCCGCATTTATTGCGGGGTCCGGTATTATAATAATAAGACCCCGCTAACCGGGTGCGGGGTTGACGCAGGACAAAATGGAACCAAAAACAAGCGCCGCAAAACCGGCTTTTTATAAAACGCTTTATTTCCAGGTGGTCGTGGCGATCACGCTCGGCGTGGCGTTCGGGCATTTTGCGCCGGAGCGTGCGGTGGCGATGAAACCGCTCGGCGATGCGTTCATCAAGCTTATCAAAATGCTCATTCCGCCGATTATTTTCTGCACGGTAGTCACCGGCATCGCGGGCATGCGCAACATGAAAAACGCCGGGCGCGTCGGTTTTAAAGCACTACTTTATTTCGAGGCGATGAC
>Ga0206847_10052_pt1 | contig 43588 bp, 37 predicted proteins | sample Alteio_BWOrgCont_17_FD_152880 | JGI IMG/M metagenome (GOLD analysis project Ga0206847, IMG submission 152880) | Enriched cells from forest soil in Barre Woods Harvard Forest LTER site, Petersham, Massachusetts, United States -... | ecosystem: Environmental > Terrestrial > Soil > Temperate forest >... | reverse complement strand
AGATCATCGTCACAACCGCGCTGTCAGACATGAGCAGCATCACCAACGCATTGCTGGGCAAATGCAACGGCTACATGATGAAGCCGATCGATGTCGCAAAGTTGCGGGCCGAGTTGCAGGATCTGGGCCTTGTAAAGTAATGGCCCCCGGCATCTTCACCGACTCATCTTTGCTCCATCGCTGACCGATAACTTCACCCTGAAAGACACAAACAAAATCCGCAGTCGCCGCAATTTTGATCGGGACTCTGGCGCGCATTGAAGTGGTAACAAGGAGTGGCAGCAGTTATGGCAAGATCATCGCTGGGCAGGAGAATTCAAATGATTTCCGTGGGCCTGGGTGTGCTTACGGCCCTTCAGGGAGCGCTCTCCCTAACCACGATGTATCGAACGCGGCACGTAGTCGATGCTCTGAACCATGACAGTTTTGCCACGCTCTATCTGGCCGGGAAGATGAAGGCCGTCGCTAAAGATCAACGCATCGCCATTATTTTCGATATCAACTCCACCAGCGAAGCGGACCTGACCAAATACGAAGCTCAGGTGGATAAAGCCGAAGCGGACCTGCGGCAGATTCGATCGGATTATCCAAGGTTCGATCCGAAAGATCGCGATGGCCTTACCCTGCTTGGAAACGATCAGGAAAAATTCTACCAGGCATGGTTGCAAATCAAGGCCGCGAGCAGAGCCGGAAACAAGCAGCAGGCCTGGGCCCTCTACAACACCAAACTTCAAGATGCCACTCAGGCTCGGCGCGGCGTTGAAGAGTCTCTTGCCGAAATTGACAACAAGCGCAGTGAAGCCATTACCCAGGCCGCGATCGACAATGTGGCCCACGGCATCCCGGAAGTGTGGGGCATCCTGCTCGTGGCCATCGTCTTTGGCACTGTAGTTACACTCCGGTTCTCGAACCAGGTAAGCCGCTCCATCAAGCCACTTGAAACAGCAATCAAGATGCTTGGCAACGGAATACTGAAAGGCAGCGTCGAGGTGCTTGGCAGCGACGACATTGGCTATATGTCGTCGTATATGAACAACGCCCTCGAACAATTAACAGGCACCATTTCAGGTATCGATTATTGTGGCAGCCAAATCACAACCGCGGCAACCGAGATTATGACGCGCACAGTGCGATCTGCCGAGGCATCGATCACCCAGCGCGATCGCATCCGCGAAATTGGCGATTCCATGCAGGAGATGCTCCAGAGCGTGCAGCGCGTCTCGGAAGATTCGATTCTTGCCTCGGATTCCGCCGGCAATGCTGTCCAGATTGCAAGGCAGGGCGGACAGATCGTCAATGACGCGCTCATCAACATGAACTCGATCGCCGCGTCTGTGAAGGCCACAGCGCAGAAGGTTGAGGAACTGGGGAGAAGCTCAGATCAGATCGGCAGGATTGTCAAAGTAATCGATGAAATAGCAAAACAAACCAACCTGCTGGCCCTGAATGCCGCCATCGAAGCAGCACGCGCCGGTGAGCAGGGCCGCGGCTTTGCAGTGGTTGCCGGCGAGGTTCGACGTCTGGCGGAGCGCACTACCACCGCAACTAAAGAAATTGCCGGGATGATTGATAAAGTGCAGGCTGAGACCAGGCACGCAGTTACTCAGATGCAGGTAGGCACCAGGCAAGTTGAAGCCGGCGTGTTGACCACTTCCAAGGCAGGCGCATCGCTTGAGCAGATCATTGCTGCGGCGCAAAATGTAGGCGACATGATAGCTCGAATCTCGACCGCTGCGGGTCAGCAAGGCAGTTCAGCAATGCAGATTAACTCCAATGTTGAGCACATCGCCAGGCTCACCACCGAGTCGGCTGACGATGTTCAGCAATCCACCAAGTCGTGCGAACATCTCACCGAGCTTGGCCACGCCATGAAGGACATCACCAACCAATTTTCGTTTCGACAGATCATCAGCGGCGGAGCGCCAGTCGAGCCCTGATCCGTCCATGCTGCGGTCTGATTCATGAGAACCTCTCGCGCAGCCGATACCACTTTCATGAAGAGGTTTTTCCTTTTCTAGGCGAGACCGCCGGAAGGACAACTTATGAAACCCTCAAAGCTTCTATGCACATTAGCTCTGGCGCTTGCATCCCAGTTCTGCTCCGCGCAACAACTCGCCTTGAACACTCCGTCATCCGAACCCATCGCAACGGTCCACACCGATGCTGCAACTGTTGTAACCGCTGCAACCGCGCCCGCCCCGAGTCATGCTCTCACCGAGCGCTGGCTCAACCTCACCACCTTCACCCACTCCGAACGCTATCGCAACCAATATAGCAACGTTGGCTACCATTATTTCGAAGACGGCCAGGAGCGCTCCGTCCTTGCCGGGAAGATCAAGTTTGATTCAGGCGGCAAATATGCAATAGGCTTCCGCGCCTCCACCGGTCGCACCTTTAACTGGTCCTATTCCGACTTCGCGGGCGAGGGCTTCGCGGCCCGACTTAAGAATCCCAACGACGGCAACGAAATCCTGGATCCAAGCCAGGATCCAGCAATAGCCGCAGCCGCAGCAGCCGATCCCGTCGGCGTTGCCGAAATTCAAGGCATCCAATCCACCGGCTGGCAGTTCTATCTTCGCGAACTCTATCTCAGCGCCAGCCCCATCAATCACGTCACTCTTGAAGTCGGCTCCTTCGGATTAGAGCGTGGCCTGTCCACCGAGATCACCACCTTCGACGACGACGGCTATATCGCAGGAGAGCGAGTCCGCATCAATGACCCCAAACATCTCTTCGTAGACGAGCTCAGCGCCACCAGCGCCTACTTTGGCGACTTCTACACGCCGAATCTCTTTCAGCGCGGCAGCAGCTTCACCAAATCCAACTACCGCCAGGTCGCCGCCAGAAAACAGCTCACCCCGCGCATCGGCATCTCCGCGGAATACAACTGGATCAGCCTCACAGTCAAGACCAACACAGTGCGCGAAGCCATAGTCGTAGATACCAAAGAATCGCGAATCGTGGACAAGGTTCGCCTCGAAGTTTACGAGCGCCTCAACCGCGTCAATCTGCAGGGAGACGATAACCGTCCCCGTCAAGGATTTGCGCTCGTCGGCCAAAAGGCAATCGGCAAGCTCAGCGGCGACTTCGGTGTCGCTTCCATCGACCGCGACTACGGCCTATATGGAGGCAGCAGTTTCGCGCAGGAGGTTGGCTTCTCGTTCAATGGCGACAATTACAACGTCGGCATCCGCATCCTCTCCCACCTTAACTTCAAGATCACTCCGGCAATCACTGCGTTCGGCTTTTACACCCGCATCACCGGAGACCAGTTTGCCAACATCAATCGTCAGGGTCTCAACACCGGCCTGACCTTCGACCTCAAAGCCCTCGCCAACACCAGCAGGCGTGTCTTCTAAGACAGTGGGTCTCCCATGTCGCAGATGACTGGCCAACCGCTGGATTGTGAAGCGCCGCTGCGTCGCGGATCGGACGGAGTCTATCGCTGGTTCCTGATACGCGCTGTGCCCGTACGGAACAAGCGCGGGAAGATTGCGAAATGGTGCGGTGCGGCAACCGACATTGAAGACCGCAAACGTGCCGAAAAACTCAAGGCCGATCTTACCCGTGCGAGTCGGGTCAGCACCATTGGAGAACTGGTTGCCTCCATCTCGCACGAACTCGCACAGCCCATCACGGTCACAACGGCCCGTGCCAAGGCGTCTTTGCGGTGGCTTCAACACGACCCGCCCAATGTGGCTGAAGCTCGCAGAGGTACGGAAAAAATCATGGAAGCGGGCACTCTTGCCGCGGATATCATCAACCATCTTCGATCGTTGTACACGAAGGCTCCTCCCAAACGCGAGTTAGTCGCGATAAACGAGGTCGTCGTCGAAATGGCTGGGATGATGGGAGGTAAAGCCAGAGAAAATGGCGTATCGATCCGCACCGATCTGCACTCAGCGCAGATTGGGGCGAGTGGCAACTGGAAACGTGCATCGACGACAGTTGAGAACAACAAAATTGGTTCGATAAACACCGCCAGTCATATCGAGCTCCGGCGAAGTGTGTCCTACTCGGCGCGCAAAGCATCTACGGGGTTCACCCGTGCCGCCCGCCGCGCAGGCAGGTAACTCGCCAATAAAGCAAAGCTCCCCAGCACCGCTGATACTCCTATGATTGCTAACGGAGCCGTTCGCTGGGTTCACGATCTCATTCATGTCCTTCAAGTAATTGTGGGGCGTTCCGGGCTTTGGAACCTGAGTCACATCGGTGATATTCGCCACCTGCGCAATGGCGCTGGAACACTGAGCAGAGAAAGCCAAAGCCAGGCCCATGTAGATTATTCCCCGAATGATCGCACGCAACATGATTTCCTCCCGAAAACGCTTATAGGCCTCTTCGGCCGCTTGGAATAGTTAGTTCGACGATAATGCGAAAACAAGCTATTAAATTCCTGATCCCCATCCGATGTGCGGTGCTCCAGTATTCACTCGGATACTTTGCCGCATCATCACGGGTATACAAACTCGCCGGACCATTATGGATGAGCGGATTGTTCAACGCATGTGTAATCATGTTCAACGATTGCCTATTTGCAAGACTTCCGTCCAACAGGTCGGGCGATAGCGTTCCTTCATTGATTAACCATGACCGCACGTCCGAAGTACTCATTGCCCGATCCCGCGTCGCGTTCTTTGCCGGTGAACCAAGATCGCTCATTGCATATCGGGTTGCCACCACGGCTTCGGCTTCGCCCAGAACACGATTTCTCCTGGTCGAGGAACAGCGGTCATTTTGCTGCATGTGTTCCCCGGAACGTAGCCTCTCTTCAAGACCCCCGAAACTTGAATCATGTCAGACATCGGTGCATTGCAATTGATAAAGGGTATCCTATACGGCTCTTTCCCAATTTTAGGGCCCCCTCGCATGATGAAGAATTCTGAGCCGATAGGAACGTTAACCGTGCCAATACCATCCTTGCCCAAATAGATCACGGAGCCCGGCGGGGAATAATCTGGCGACCACTCTAGTGTGACATTCTTGTCCGCCAAAGGCAGCCCCGTCTTTCCGTTCAGCAACCGAATCGTGATTGTCTGCGCCGCAAGCGGTGCGCACAAAGCCGTGCATACGAATGGGAGCGCAATGGCCAGCATCCTAAGACCGGTCGATTGGGCAGCCCTCTTAGCTTTAAGTGGGACAGTCATCTGCATCTCCTTCTTCTTAGTGGTCGCATGCTGCTGGATTACCCCCATTGCATTGGCTCGCCCTGTCCTCTTCTATTGGATTACTCCCAGTCGCTCCAGACTGCCCGCCACTACTGTGAGACTTCCTGTACTGATCGACGGTCTGACGAAGTAGTCCTAGCTGCTTGTCTTTCTCATCCTTGGTCGTAGCACGGTTAAACGCCCGAACGAAAGGCATAATTTGCGCAAGCGGAACGGGGCCTGCTTCAGTTCCAATTTTCACCCCTGCTTGAAGGAGCGCGCCATATGTATCCCTTGACATAGTGTCGGCTTTACTAGGATCCGTGTACGTCTTATCAGGGGCATGGCCAGCGATCAAATGCCCGAATAGGGCTCCAAACCCCGCGTGAGAGTAAGAGTCTTGCTCAGCGTGAAGATATACACCCAAGGCCTCTCCCCCTAGTCCCCCGCCAACATCCGCTATGCTCTCGAAAGTGTTCCACATGTCGGCTCTTCGGTTGCTCGTTGTGAAATGAAAGTCTCCTCGAGCTCCAGAGCCCAGAAAACCGTAACCATTCCAAGGATTTGTCCTCCTACTCTCGTCGACCCCTTATCAGCGCCCGCAATTATCATAGATTCAGAACTCGAGTATCCAGCTGCATATGCAAGGGCCTGTGTGAGATCGAAATGCACGTCTCGCTCATAGACTCCGTCAGGATCTGTGTACCTTAATGGATTATTGAAACCATAACGATAAAGATTCAGTGCCTGGGGATCATTCGGGTTAGGTCCAGCAGCATCGGGACTCATCCAGCGTCCCATTGCACTTGCGTAGTACCTGGCCCCGAAGTAGTCGTTACCTGATTCGGCATCCCGTTCTTTGCCGGTAGAACGGGATGGCGCGAAACATACGTCAGGTGCACAAACGGTGAATTACGTCATAACCGTCTGCCCCCGCATCGTACATCAATTCCGGTTTCAGAATCGAGACCCGGGCCATCCGCCCGTTTATTGACATCTTCGATTTTTCCAGCGAATGATGGCGACTACAGTCTCTTCAACCACTTCATGCCGCTTGGACGGGAGCACTTTTCCTACGATTTCGAGAGTTACATTTTGATACTCAGTGGCGGTTGTGATTGTGTTGCCGACCTCGGACATCGGATGCGCATGAAATCCGGGCAATTCCGGGCCTCTCTCACTGACTGGCACAAGTTCCTCAAATGCTTGCTCTATCTCATCCCGCGAGAGGTCGCCATCCACGCTGACCTTTTCTGGGAAATAGAGCCGCTTTTGGAGACCGATTTCGCAGACCTTTCCGTCGTCAGCATACCTCGGCATCATCAAGATTCCCGGACGCACCTCGAAGGCTTCGACAGATTTGAAGCCAGAAAAACTCGGGCTCTGCGAGCCTATATAAGAGGCTAAGAGCGCCCCACCGCAGGCAAACGAGAGTAACTTTGACCACATCTCGTGAATCTCCTCTTGGCTGCACTCATTGATTGGGTGTAACGATCGGTTGAGTGGTTGTGAGCGTATAGTGCGAACTTGCGTTGCCATCCGAGCCGACGTTCGTGAGAATCCTCGTGCTGGTTGCCGAACAGGTTCCTCCGCTCGGGAACGCCATAGTTAAGGTCTGCGTGTCCGTGATCGTCAGTTTCTCGGTGCTGAGTTGGTTGATTATGTTTGCGTTGTCGGCTTTACCCGACGTTGCAAACCCGTACCCGATGTCATCGTTATATTTCCCGTTCGGACTAGTGCCCTCTCCTTCGCGTATGGGCGGATTTGTTTTCGTTCCATCAATTTCTGTCGTCTCGGCGTTAGATTCAGTCAGCTTTACTCCAGCTGCCGGCGTGCCGTTCACAGTTACCGTACCTGCGAGCGTCCCGTGGATTCCTGTGTCCTTCTCGACCGGTTTTCCATTCGGACCTTTGACAACATTGCCATCCTTGTCCTTAAGTGGAACGTTCTTCGTAAACTTGGGCTTTTGTTCCACTGTGACTGTGACTTGAACCTTGCTGCAATCCTGTCCAGGCGGGCAATGCCCATCCGCATCAACCCCTGCCAGCGGGTTGTTCCTCAAGTACGCATACAGATTTAGGGTTTGAGGGTTGTCCAGACGCGCATAGGGAACCGGGTCTTGTTTCGCCGACCAATCAGGGCTGAGGAAGCGGCCCATGCTGCTTGCGTAGTACCTAGCCCCGAAGTAGTCATTTCCTGATTCTGCGTCACGTTCTTTGCCGGTGAAGTGATGCTCCGTGGGCGTCTGAGTTGACCCTGTGCAGTTGAGACCATCGCCGTAGGGTAAGCTGGCACACGTCTGTTCCAGGACGCCGGCAAAGTCGGTTTGGGAGCGACGGCTGCCGAGCGGGTCGTTGAGGTAGAAGTGCAGGCCATCGTTGTCGTATGTGGCGATGAGACTGCCCGCTGCATAAACGTTAGTGTGCTGCCACGCCATGACATTGTTTGCGTCCATGGCCATCTCGGTAAACTGCTCACCGGAAAGGCCCAGGATATAGTCGTTGGTAGTCTTGAATCCGTTGACGCCGGGATCGCAACTCCATGCGGTAATCGCGCCCTTGGCCACCCGAGTTCCGTTGGCATCGTAGACGTAACCGGTCATGGCGTAGGTTCCGGGAACGGGCTCACTCCGAACCGCGCAGATGCGCCCATCGCCGTCATAGAGATACTGGTTTACTCCGTCGTTAAGTATATTGCCCGCCGCGTCATAAGGGACGCCGCCGGTTGCCTGAGTGGTCGCAGTGAATTGGTTGTTTGTGTTGAAGTTAGCCCAGGAGTTGCTCAAGAGATTGGCTGAACCTGCAAGGGCGCATGTGACTGCGCCTGCGGCATTTGTGAACATCTGATTCGAGGAAGCCTGCGTGGTGCGGTTACCGAACGCATCGTACGTCCAGCAGAAGGACTGAGGGGCCCCTGTGGGTGGTGTCTGTGTAGCCAAAGAGAGCCGATTCAGGCTGTCGTAGCCGCTGGCTCCGGTGTCGCTCGCCATGCTCCACGTCCCCGTAACGGAATCAGTGTAGCTCAGCAAGTTGCCGACGGGGTCGTAACCATTCGTTGATGCGGTACAGTTTGGGTTCAATGGTCCCGGTACACAGTACTTGTAGACCGTGACTCCGCTATTCGCGCCCTGAGCGGCGCCACCGTCGAGATTGCCGCTAACGGTCGGGCTCGCAAACGAAGGAGGAGTAAAAACACTTGGGTTGTTGCTCACAGCCGAGAGCGTGTAGGAATAGTCCGAACCGAGTCCGGCGGTGGTTGCTTGGAGATAGATGACATCATCGACCGCAATCACGGAGACTGGAGAATTTGCCACTACGTTTGCTGCGAGTGCCTCGGCGACTGAACTAGGCGTCGATGTGGAGCCGTAAGTCGCGGTCGAAACGGGGCTGGAGTTGACCGTCAGCGTGACGGTGCCGGTATCCCATGTGCTTGCCGCGCTTGTGACGGTAATGTAGGTTGAAACGGTTGTCGTCGCGTAGTCCGTCGTATCGGTTGGCGTGAACGTAGCCGTCAGCGTGTGATCACCAGTCGTCAGAACCGTACCCGCAGCGGGGGAGTACGTAAGGCTTCCCGCTACGGCGTGCGACGCATTCAACTGGCTCGAACCAAGCGCCGTACCTGAGACGATGTCCGCCGGAGTATTCCAAGTGACCAAAGGAGTTGCCTGAAGAACAGTCATACTCGCTGTGGCCGTGGCGGTCGTGTTGTTGCTGTCTCCGTTGTATGTCGCAACAATTGCATAGGTGCCCACGGTCGGAGTCGCCGGCCAAGTGGCGGTCCCGCTCCCAGAAGAAAGCGAAACAGTTGCCCATGCCGTCCCGTTATATGTGAGCGACACCGTACCCGTGGCAGGGAGTAAAGCAGCGACGTGGCACCCATACCCCAGCCCACAAGTTCGGCCCACAAGAATATTCTCCCCAAATTTGCAGATAATTAAGTCCCCGAAGCGCACACTGTAAATAGAGAGGTCGCGCGGAGAAGAATCCCTTCCCGCCGAACGGACAAATTCATGAAAAGCATCTCCGCAAACAGTCACCTTCAAACACGCGGACCGAGCATTTACCCCGACCCGAACCCATTTAATTAATTAGTTTCGCACCGATCCGCCGCTTTTCCGCCGTCTTCGCCCTCTCAAACCATTGATAGCAAATGAGATGCAATAATTACATAGTGCCTTAGTAGTTAATAGAAGGTGCCAAAAATGAGCTGTTTTTACCCCGGAAAACATCGTTTTCAACGGTTTCAGGCCCCAAACGGGAAGGTTTCGAGGCTGTCCGCAGGCGGATTCTCGTCGAGCCAATTGCTTGGCAACTCATGCTCCGCGGCTCAGTAGTCCTGTTCATGGACCGGGTCATTAACTTGCCCGACCTCAAAGAGGTCAGGATGCGACTTCACCAGCCACTCAGCCAACTTGCCTGGCGCGTCGGTCCGAGAGCCGTCCGCAGAGCTTTCTCTTGCAGCCGGGTCGAGGATGAAGCTCTCAGCAATCTTGCCCGGCCAGCCTATCGGCGCTGGTGCCGGTCCACTGATCTCCGCACAGTTCTTTGGATCGGGCCTCTCACCATGCATAAAGCCGCCGTCGTTAAAGGGGAGGTGCATGGGGTCGCCGCCCGGGCCTCCGCGGACTTCTATCCCGGTGACAAGAGGCGCATTTTGCCGGAACGATTGAATCATCGCAAGCACCTTGCGGTTTTCGGATGCGGCGTAAGCAACGGGAATGCTCGATGAGTTGACGGACATAAGCCATTCAGCCGAGTGGCCTGATCGGTAGACATCGATGCGGGCGCTACCTTTGCGCGGCCCAACGTCATCCGCCAGATCGAGGTCGAAAGTAGCTTCCAGCGGGCGCACCTTTGCTCCCCTCGCATCGAGTTTCCTCGAGCTGATGTTCGTGAAGCTTGCAGGTGGCAACTTGCCGGCTGTCCGCAGCTGGTTAAGGACATCTATGAACGTTGTCAGGAGATTCGTATCGTCCGGAAACTTCGCCTGTGGCAACTTGCTGAATGAAGCCATATGCGCGAGCCGCTGAGCTTCGGCATTGCTGGGGTCCAGAACCATCTGGGCAAAGCCGAGCGCGATGATCTCGTTGTGCGGCCCTTTCGCAGTAAGCGACCCATTGGAGACCTGGCTGATGGTCCAGTCGTCCGCCAGGCAGATGGCTGCGCTCTTGTCCCCGCCGCTGGCCAGGTGCATCGGACCAATTCCGTTCTCGCTGGAAGGCGCGTCGGCAGAAGCAAGCAGGTGCAGAAGCTGGGCCTCAGTAGAAGCGAAGCGGTCCGCATCGTCGAACAGAACGGCAGACTGTGGGGAAGCGTTCGCAGCCGTGGCGACGACGATCAATCCCGTGATCGGTTTGTCCCCATCGTTTTGCGCGGTAACGCTGAAAAAGGCTGCGGTTGAATTGCCGTCACGCGATTTCACCAAGCTCTCAACCACGGGCCGATCGCCAAAATGCGAGTGGACCATCCGAAGCATGTACACCATGCCCTCAGACGGTGCAGACGGCGCTGCCAATGGTCCGTAGATCACCTTGCCGCCGCCCGGGTTTTCAAGCGTCTTAATGTCGCTCGGCGGCAGAATCTGGGAGCGACACGAAAGGACTCCGCAGCCCACGCACAGAAGAAGGCAAAGGATTCGGGACAGCGTTGCATTTATTCGCTTCACACCGGCCTCCTTGGCCCATTTGGAGTCTTTTTCAGTGCCAAACCTGCAAGTTCAGTGGCTCTTTCAATCGAAGTGCCACCCATGAAACAGGTAAAAGCCGGCATTGTGGGTGAAAGCTCCCTAATAATCCCGGCCACGTATGAGCTGCTGGTTGGGGATGTATTCGAGCTTGTTGGGATTGGACTTTACCAGCAAATCAGCCAGATCGTTGCTCGTTGTGGCGTGAGCCGTATCATCGAGGGTCCGAATGTTGGACCGGTCGAGGATATAGTCCTGGTTGATCTTGCTTTGCCAGTCGATCTCCGCATTGTGGCTGTCGTTGACGGCATCGTTCTGATTCAATTGCTGCCTGTGAGCCTCGTAGGCCTTCGCGCTGTTTTCCCGGCGCGTGTTGATTTCATCTGCCTGCTGCTGGTTCGCTACGCCTTGCTGGTGGATGCGGTTTAGGTCAGCCGCGCCCTCTCTCCCAATGACCGCCGCGTCCTGGGTATACGACTCAACCACCGCCTTCAAAGTGGGATCGACCGCACTGCCATATTTCTGAGGAATGTTGGACATGCTCGCAATCATTGCCCAGGATTCCGCTCTCGGATTGAACGGCGCCATCAGCGAGATCCACACACTGCCATTGCGCAGGCCCATCCCATCGTTGAAGTCGACCGTGAATCTGGCCACCACTGGATGGCCAACCCCTTGACTGCCTCCCGCCTGCGGCGCAAGCCCCGTGAAGTTGAACGAGCCTTGCGGTTTGCCATTGTTGCGCCGCGTCTGGTTAAACACACAAACATAGTCAGAAAACAGATTTTCACTCAAAGGACAAACAACCTTCGCTCCCCGTGAAGCCATCGGCCCATTAATCAAGCTCTGCGACTGCGGGTTTTGAGGATTAATAATGTTCTGAAAAATAATCCCCATCATAACCATCTCCCCCCGATCCCCCTCCGCAACGAGTCCGCCACCACCGACGCGCAGCAGTTGCCAGCTTTGGGGCATTTTGACCATGGCGCTGCGGTCGCCGCCGGTGGCCGGGAAGAGCTGCGGTGGGCCTGAAGAGGACTGGGCGCTTCTCGCGGCCTGCCCACCGCTGACTGCCGATTTTGATGTACCTCCCAGCGATCCCTGCCAGGCAGCTGTCAGCGATTTCATCATCGAGGGTTCGGAGGATAGGAAGTTCTTCGCGTCGTCGTAGAGAACCGCAGCCTGAGGCGTCCCCTTATCGGGCATGGAAATGATGACCAGGCCAGCGACGGGTTTGCCGCCCAAAGTCTTCGCGTTCAAGGTAAAGAAGGTAGCCAGCGAGCTGCCGTCTCGAGACTGGAGGAACTTGCCCAGTTGTGGCTTGTCGCCGAAATGGTTGTGTACGAGGTGCAGCATGTAGACGAGTGCGTCAACCTTCGAGAACTGCCCGGTGAGCGAACCATAGACGAACTGTCCGCCGCCCGGATTGTCGACTGTCTTAAGGCCGCTCTGTGCCGGCTGTTGGCCAGTGGAGGATGCGATCCCTGCACCGAGGCAGATGAATGCTACACAGAGTCTTAACGCGAGTTTTATCTGGATGCGGTTCACGGTGGATCTCCTTGATATTGCGGGTGCTCCAGGGAACGGGAGCCGTTCACAACAGAGTGCGGGGAGTGATGGCAAAATGGCTCATGGCGGGAGTAGGCCGATATGCAACCAAGGCTGTCTCAAAGCGACAGATCACGCTAAGGGGCATTGGTATCAGAAGGGAACAGGTCTGGCTGGTCGGTGGCTTTGCGTCGGGGCCCGACGCTCTTTCGTGCGCCTGCGCCGATCAGTCCTACCACCTCAAGAGTCTGGATTGCGACGCGGGGAACATAGATTCGCTGGGTGTTTGAGCGGGTATCAGGTGGAGTCAGCAGCACGCCTGCGCCCTCCAGAAGTGAACGGTCATTGGCCGCAAGTCCTTCAAGCTCTTCACCGTCATTCAGCGTCATCCGTAGCCAGACCCCCGCTGTCCTCGGTCGAATGGTGAAGCGCTTGTGCAGAAGCCTCTCCGGGTTGCCGGAGTCGGATCCAGAGGAGGCGGCGGGGAAGTCGCGCACATAGCAGACCCACTTTATCTGCCGCCAGGCGATCCAGGTTACCTTGCCGCTGAGATCCAGAATTTCGAGCTCCGCCGAGTCCTGGCCAAAATTGACTCCTGCATAACCGGCGCACCAGTCCCTGGAGAACTTACGCACAATCACGGGTTTACGCTGCGAGGCCATTGCTCTGGATTGTCGCATGGACCGGGCTGCTGGGGCCAAGGGAAATTGGGCAGGCCCGGCCAAGGTAAAAAAGCCGCGATCGGGGTGCAGTAGACCCTAGCCAACAGGACCCGATTGTGTTAATGTACTGGTTTGCCGCTTCTGCCGCTCGTGGTGTAAGAGTAACAACATGAGTCACTTGGCAATGAGGCACTCAGCGTGTAGCGGAGACGGCGGAAGCAGGGGAATCAATGCCCGACTACATTTACCTTTTGGAAAACCGACTCTCGGCCGATCAGCAACACGCCCTTCGGCAGTTGCGGGAGGCTGCCCGCGAAGCGGGAATGATCTTATTTCTGACCGGCGATGCCGTGCGCGATCTGACCAGCGGGCACGCCGTCCGCGATCTTGAAGTCGCAGTTCATGGAAATGCACTTAAGCTTAAGAAAACAGTAGAAAATCTTGGCGCAACAGTCTGGGGTGAGAGCGAATCCTCACGAACGCTTTACCTCTGTTTTCCGGGTACGGTGCGCGTAGATGTTGTGAGTACGCATCGGCTGGACCATGCCAAACTGGGCAAGCCGGTCTACCACCCAGCCTCGATACAGGAAGATTTGCGGAGGCGCGATTTTACCGTCAACGCCATGGCCGTCTCGCTGAATGAGGGATCGTTCGGCCTGTTGATGGACCCGTTGAACGGCGCTGCTGACATCGAAGCCCGGACGTTGCGCCTGGTCTCAAATTACGGATTTCTGGAAGATCCATCCCTCCTGATTCGCGCGACTCGCTATATTGCGCGGCTCGGCTGGGAACTGGACCCGAAGACACAGACCCGCTATGAAAATGCCAAGGGCGAGGGCGTAGTCGAGCAGATCACCGCCGAGGCACGCAGCCGGGAACTGGAGCAAATTGGCCATGAGGACGACGGGCTCAAGATTCTACGCGCCTTAGAGGCGGAAGGCTGGATGCAGATCCTCTTCCCGGCGTGGACTTCAGCCAAGGCGGACGAAGAGCGCCTGAAGGCGCTGCACGACCTGGCGGTAGAGCTTCTGCTTCAGGGCGTACACGCGGATATGTCGGCAGCACAGATGCAGTTGCTGACGGCCAAGCTTGCCGCAAAGGATCTTGCTGCTCTGAAGAAGCTGATGTTGCGGCCGGGGTTTGTGGAAGAGTGGGACAGCCTGGACGCGCTGGCCGCGAAGTTTGCCAAAGTGCTGCATTCCAAGGAGAACGCGACGGCATCGGCAGGCTTCAAGCTGTTCACCAGCTATGACCCGGAAGCTGTTCTCTGGTTGGCCTTTACCAGCAAGGATAAGGCTGTTCAGGAGCGGTTCAATCAGTTCCTGAAGGTTTGGCCGGAGGCCCGTCAGCGCATTCCCCATGCATTGATGCAGGAGATGCGCATTACTCCGGAGTTAGCGGCATACAAGGAGATTGTGCAAGCGATCTTCCTTGAACTGATTGACGGTAAGTTGACGGCGCAAGAGGAGATTCGGGCGTTCCTTGAGCCGCACTCGCCACCCGCTCCACCGCCTCAAGTGACAGTGAAGAGACCTCGTGCGAAACGCGGCGAGGCCAAGGTTAAAGAACGGACCTACGATGACGACGACGAAGAATCCGAAGACGGTTTGGACGATGACGATGATCTGGACGATCTGGGGGGCGATGACGACGATATCGATCTCGGCATGAACCTTCCAAAGGTTGGGTTGGAGCCGGAGATCGGTGAAGATGCAGAGCCGGATTCCGTCGAGGACGATCTGGACGGGGACGACAATGATTCGGAACCAGACCCGCCCCCTACCAAGCGCGGAGGCAAGGGGTCGGCGCCTTCGAAGCCTGCGGCTGTTGCGGCAAAAACAGTTGCGCCTCCCGTGAAAAGCTCGCCCCCAGAAGCCATAAAGGACGAAAAGGTCGGCAAGGCCGCAGCGAAATCATCTACCTTGAAGACCGCGCCCAAAGTCCCGCTGGTCAAAGCGCCGGATCCTCCGAAGGCACATTCCCATCCAACTAAGCCGGCGCCTGCCCGGGCTCCTATTGCGAAGCCGACTCACGGCAAGGTGAAGCCGAAACCCGCTCCGGCTAAGTCCGCGCCCGCGAAGGGGAAAACGTCTCCAAAGCCAGTTGCGAAGCCGACCCCGAAACCGGCGGCAAAGCCGGTTAAAAAGCCTTCGAAGCCACTAAAGGTGGCTGCCAAGCCCATCGCGAAAAAGGGCAAGAAGCGCTAGCTTTCCACACGAATTCTGCATTATCAAATTTCCGCGACAGGCGGAGTTCCAGCTTCCTCTCGCCTCTTTGATTTTCAATTTCGGACAAGATCCGCTGTGTTATCTTCATGGCAACCCCGGAGGATATTCCATGGTCATTCAACTTGCTCGCAAGTTTTGCTTTTTTCTCTTCGCCTCATCGATTTTTGTTGCCGCGTATGCCTATGCGGAGAACCGCACAGTTGCGCCGGCGGCTGCGTCCGATCCTCGTCTGGAGGGCGGCTACAAGTTTACAGATGGCGGTTGGACTTACGTTCACCTGGAAGGAACGCCGGAGCAGGTGGGATTCCAGCATGGGTACTTGCTGGCGCGTGAGATTGAGGACAACGTGCATGTGTATACCGTGACCGCGCCTCATGCGGATAAGCGCCCGTGGAGTTTCTTTCGCGATGCGGGAAAGAACGTGTTGTGGCCGCATCTGGAGCCGGAATACCAGGAGGAGTTGAAGGGGATCGCGGAAGGATTGAAGGCGCAGGGATCGACAATTGACCTTTGGGATATTGTGGCGCTGAATGGCGATCTGGAGTTGAGCGACTATTATCTGCCGGCGCTGAATGCAAAAATGCACAGGCCGAATCCGGCGGGTGCTGTTGCGCCTGGGAAGTGCAGTGCCTTCATTGCGACGGGATCGGCGACAAAAGATGGGAAGATCGTGATCGCGCACAGCAATTGGTCTTCCTACGCGGAGGGCGAGCGCTGGACGGTGGTGTTCGATATTGTGCCGACCAAGGGGCAGCACCTTTTGATGGATGGGTTGCCGGGCGTGATTACGAGCGCGGACGATTTTGGCGTGAACGCCAGTGGCCTGATGATTACCGAGACGACCCTGCCAATGGCGAAGGGCTTCGATGTGGATGGGATACCGGAGTTCGAGCGTTCGCGGAAAGCGATGCAGTATGCAACCTCGATCGACGAATACGCTTCGATCATGCGCGAGGGCAACAATGGCGGGTATGCCAACTCATGGCTTGTGGGCGATCGGAAGACAGGGGAGATTGCATATCTCGAGCTGGGGTTGCACAATACGCCGCTGCTGAAGAAGAAGGATGGGTATTTTGTGTCGTCGAACTTCTCGGCGGACCCGAATTTGATCCGTGACGATACGCCCGGGTTCAATCCGAACGACCCTGAGAGCACGATGAATGCGAGACATATTCGCGCAGAAGAATTTATGAAGGAGCACTACGGCAAGCTTGATACCGCATTGGCCGAGGCCTATCTTTCTGACCATTTTGATAGCTACGAGCACAAGATCGATATAGGAAAGCGCAGCTTGTGCGGGCATGAGGAGACTTCGCCTGTTGGAGAGAAGGTCTGGGACAGCCCGCCATATAGTCCGAGCGGAGCGGTAACGGGCAAGGTTATGGACTCAGATATGGCGGCTAAGTTGAGCTTCATTGGCAGAGCAGGGCATCCATGCGGTGAGGACTTTTTGGCAGGGCCGTTTTTTGCGAAGCATCCGGAGTTCGCCTGGCAGAAGCCGATTCTGCACGACATGAAGGCGGGGCCGTGGACTACGTTTGAGGCGGGGGAGAAGAAATAGGCGGAGTGGGTTGGAGCGCGCCGGGAGCTTATCTTAGAAGCGTGATTTGCGCGGAGCGCACCCGAAGCACGTTACAAATCATTTCGCCGACAAGCTATCATCGGGAGAGGAATCCAAATTCGGTGGCCATCGCCAAACGGCGGTCACCAAGAAGCAGGTCGTCCAGGTGCCCACCTCTCAATCAGATGCTCTTGTGGTTTATGGCGTGACAGGCGATCTTGCCCACAAAATGATTTTCCCCGCACTCTATGCGATGGTGAAACGGGGAACCCTCAACGTTCCGGTTATCGGCGTCGCGTTTCCGAAGTGGACTCTAGAGCGTCTGCAGAAGCGAGTGGCGCATAGCATCAAGCAATCAGGCGGGATCGATAATAAGCGCGCCTTCGAGCATCTCCTATCGCTGCTCAAATATGTAAGTGGGGATTATAACGACAGCGCTACTTTCGCGGCCATCAAGGAATCGCTCGGGAAAGCACGCCGCCCCGCACATTACCTCGCCATCCCACCCTCGCTCTTTGAGACCGTAATCAAAGGGCTGGGCGCCTCGGGTTTAGCTGAGAATGCGCGGGTCATCGTCGAGAAGCCGTTTGGGCGCGACCTCAAGTCGGCTCGCGCGCTGAACCGCGTGGCGCGGTCAGTTTTCCCTGAAGATTCGATCTTTCGCATCGATCACTTCCTGGGCAAGGAAGCGATCATGAATATCCTTTACTTCCGCTTCGCAAATTCATTCCTCGAACCAATTTGGAATCGCAACTATATTTCGAGTGTCCAGATCACCTTGTCCGAAAGCTTCGGCGTTGAAAAGCGCGGCGCATTTTACGAATCTGCTGGCTGCTTGCGGGACGTCATCCAGAACCATCTTTTTCAGATTGTCGCGCTGCTTGCCATGGAACCGCCTGCGGGCCGCAATTTTGGAGCGGTGCAAACTGAGAAGGCGACCGTATTCAAGGCTATGCGTCCTTTGAAACCCGACGACGTGGTGCGCGGGCAATACGCGGGTTACAAACAGGAGAAGGACGTAGCGAAGAACTCCGATGTCGAGACGTATTGCGCTCTGCGGCTATCTATCGACTCATGGCGTTGGGATGGTGTGCCCTGGTATCTGCGCTCGGGCAAGTATCTGCCTGCTACGGCGACCGAGGTTCTTGTGACGTTGAAGTCGCCGCCACAGAAACTCTTCGCGGATGCCGCCGTCGCCACTGGCCAGGGGAATTACCTTCGCTTCCGGCTCTCTCCCAACGCAGCTATCGCACTAGCCGCTCGCGTCAAGCTTGCAGGCGAGGAGTTTATCGGCGAGCAGCGAGAGCTTTATTTGCTGGAAGAACAGGCCGGAGAAGAAGCTCCCTACGAGCGACTTCTGGGAGACGCGATGAAGGGCGACGGGGGATTGTTTACTCGCGAGGACGCGGTGGAAGCCGCATGGATGGTGGTCGATCAGGTGCTTAAGCACCATCCGCGAGTTCGCACTTACAAGCGCGGCACGTGGGGGCCGAAACAGGCTGATGCACTGATCGCAGCAGACGGCGGCTGGCATAACCCCAGCGGCACGACTTGATCCGAATTATTTATCTCAATATTTGATCGAGGAGAGCTCAACGAGAGCTGTACCGAGCATGGTCCTTGCGACAATGCCGGGACATGATCATGTCGCTCTACTACCCTTTACTACCCTTCGGCGGGGAGACCTGATCGGGGCGGAAGCCAATCCGCCGGACGGGTTTCTCTGGTGGCATCGCGAGCACGTGGATCGCCTTGATGATCTCGACGATTTTGTTGTCGTGCGTTTGAAGCCGTTGCTCCAACTCGCCAAGTTTCGTGGCGAGCTCCTTGTGGTTGGCGAGCGTCTCGCGCAAACGCAAGAAGGCGCGAACCACAAAGATGCTCATCTCCACTGCTCGCGGGGAGTTGAGGACGGTGGCAGCCATGATGGCTCCGTGCTCAGTAAAGGCATAAGGCGCGTAGCGGCGACCGCCGCGGCTGCTCTTTGAGATCACAGATTGTGATCTCAAAGTTTCGCTCTCTTTCGCTGTGAGGCTGAGGATGAAATCTGAAGGGAAACGTCTTTCGTTTCGCTTGACCGCTTGATTGAGCGCCCGGACTTCGACACCGTAGAGCAGAGCCAGATCGGAATCGAGTATGACCTTCTGGCCACGAACCAGAAAAATCTGGCTCTCAATCTGTTTCGTCGCAAGAGCGCTTGCCTTCGTCATTCCGCCTCCTGACTTGAGATCACAATTTGTGATCTCAAGTTGAGAATGGTAGGCCAAACTCCCCGGCAGAGTCGATCCACTCGCAGCGTTATACGGAAGCTGCCACGGGCTCCGCTGCAACCGCAGCCATGACCATTTCGCGGATGGAGTCGATGACCAGGTCAGGCTGGTCGAGATGAATCCAGTGGGCGCTGGTGGGGGCAATTACCTGCTGCACGTTGTCGCCGATGCGGAGTACATTTTCGGCGGATACGGGCGTTGATTTGCCAGGGGTGAGCAGGAGCACGGGGATGTCGCGAATGGGGTCGGCGTCGCGCATTTCGCGAACCGTGTCAGGAACAGCTCGTACGTGGTCCTTCATGCCGGTGTAGTATGCGGGGCTGGACCAATGCGCGGCTACGATGGGCCAGACTCCCTTGGGCATCTTGCCGACTTCTTCGGTAACGCGACGCAGGACGTGACGCCCGGCGGCGCCGCCAGCCCCCGCCAAATGCCCGGAAATGCGGCCAGAGCGGCACAGCAATGACGTAACAGCCAGACGGGCAAGTCCGAAGCGCGCAATGGGAACCGCGTAGCCGGAGAGTTTCTTGACCTTATCGATTTCAGATTGGCGACCGGGATTCATGGGTGGCCACTCTTCGCAGCGCATGGGATCCACCAAGACTACGCCGGCAACATCTTCGGGGTAGCTGAGGGCATAGCGGCGCATGACGAGGCCGCCAAACGAGTGTCCGACGAGAATGTATGGCGGCTTGATGTTGGCGCGTGCGAGCAGATCATGAAGCTCGGAAGCGCAGTTGGCAGGGGTGCGCGCTGTGATGCTTGGGCCGCTCCAGCCTAGGCCGCCGCGATCGTAAGAGACGGTGTGTGTAAAATTTGCGACGGTTTCCTGAATGTGACACCAGTTGAGATTGGTGGCCGCTATACCGGCTTCAAACAGGACGGTGGGGCCGCCTTCACCCTTCTCAAGCATGTAGAGTTTATGGCCGCTGCCGATCTTGATCCAACGGCCGGGCGAGGTAAAGCGAAGCCGGTCGCGATGAGCACCAATGACTTGATAAAGAAAACCCGCGCCAACGAGGACCACGGCAAGGGCGACTATCGAGAGAACGATATACATAATTGATCCTGGGAACCGGCAAGCCGGTTAAAAATGGGTTAGATCAAAAGTGAATAATGCTTTCCGGGCTGAAGTCCCCGAGGCTGAGATTTGCTTTTGGGCTGCCGCGATTGATGATAAGCAATGTGGACCCTGCCTGACCATGAGTTTTTTCTTCAATCTGCGAAGCCGACCAAACTCCGCCATCGTGACGGAGGTCAAAATAGGTGAATTCCTTCACGGTCCCGTTGGCTTTTAGAGTCTTCTCAACATACACGGGAAAATCGATGGTGTGGTCAAGCCAGGTCCGAACTTCAGAGTAATGAGTCTTATCGGCAGCGCCGGGAGTGCTCTTCAAAACATCGCAGTCGCGAGCACCTCGCCTGACTGATTCGAGCGCTACTTGCCCCGGCCAGAAGTACTGCTGCTCGAGAAGGTCCTCGTAGCTGAAACCGGGACCGAGGGGGCCGTCACCCCACTTATCGAAGGGGATGGCAACCATGGCTTTGTCCCCTGGATGGGCGACATGGATGGAATTCTGGCCGTTCGGGCGCATTTCCAAAAGGATGTGCTCGCGGGCATCGGCCGGCGCAGTGACTTCGGCCAGAATTTTCAGAACGTTGGAGAACCAGTGCGCCTTTATCGAGAAGTCGTAGGAGGTGCGTGTCCCGTTGGCGTCTACTCTGACCAGGTGGCCGGAAATGCGATAGTCCGCCTGTTGAACGGCCTGCCTCGGGCCAGCTAGCATGGTTTGTGTGTCCGCCGCATGGGCAGAGAACGGTGGCAGAATCGCCAACGCGAGCGCGAAGGTAGAGAATTTCATGGCTTGATTCTCCCGTCGCGGATGCGAATGTGGCGGGGCGCGGCGTTGGCAATATCGTTCTCGTGGGTCACGATGATGAGCGTCATACCGCGCTTTTCTTGAATGCCGGTGAGTATCTCCATAATACGCGCAGAGTTTACGCTGTCCAGATTGCCAGTCGGTTCATCTGCCAGCAGGATGGTCGGATTATTGGCGAGGGCGCGCGCGATAGCTACACGTTGACGCTCTCCCGCAGACAGCTCGTTGGGATACTGATAGAGCCTGTGCTCGAGGCCCATCTCCCGCAACAGGGCCTCCGCACGCTCAAGCCGGCTGCTCGAATTGCCGGAGACGGCGAGCATCGGGACCTGTACATTATCGATTGCGCGAAGCGTAGGCAGTAGATAAAAGGCCTGGAAGATGAATCCGATGCGGTGGGCCCGGTATTCATCGAGGTTGACTGTGGTTCCAAGGGCGGCGTTCTCGAAGAGGATCTCACCGCTAGTGGCTACATCGAGACCGCCGAGCAAGTGCAGCAGGGTGGACTTGCCACTACCGCTGGCGCCACTGATGGCGATGTATTCCCCGGCGTTAATCGAGAGGCTGACTCCGCGCAATGCCTCGATGCGGCCGTCGTCGTAGCTCTTGCGGAGGTTTCTGACTTCCAACTGAGGGTTAGTCATGGCGCAGGGCCTCGACGGGCGACAGGTGCGCGCCACGCCACGCAGGATAGGCGCCGGCAATGATTCCAGAGAGTACGGAGATGGCCAGGGCCTCGAGCAGGTGAATCCAGGAAAGAGAAGTGGAGACGACGCTGGCAGTTTGGGGCAGGGTTGACAGCAGGTGCAGGGAACCCCATCCGACGGCGATACCGATAAAGCCGCCGACGAACCCAAGGACCGTTGCTTCCACCTGGATGAGGAGAAGGACGCGCCAGGCTTTCCATCCGATAGCGCGGAGAATGCCGATTTCGCGTGTGCGCTCGAAGACGGACATGGCCATGGTGTTTGCAATTCCGAGAATGCCCATTAAGAGTGCGATGCAGGAAGTGCCCCAGGCAACCGCGTGGGCGAGGGTCACGAACTGATTGTTTGAGGCCCGATCGGCTGCTGCCTGGGCATTGAGGCCGGGCAATGATGCTTCAATCTGGGCCTGGGCGCGCTTGAGGTAGTGCTCCGGGGATTCGCCCGGCGGCGCAGGTCGAAGCTTGACATGAAAGCCGGAAACTTTGCCTTGCAGGCTGGAGATCTGTTGAAGCTGATCGAGGGACATGATGAGGGCGCCTGCCTCGAGAGCGGTGCCGCCATGAAAGATTCCGACAATGGTGAAGGTGCTGCCTTGCAATTCGACAGTGTCGCCGACCTTCTTGTTCAGGTTTTTGGCGAGCATTTCTCCAACGATGATTTCGGGCTTTCCGTTGTGAAAGCGGCCGCCTGAACTGAAGGTGAGGGAATCGAACTCGTAGGAATCGTCGAGCCAGCCGAAGACGATTGCATTGACCTCCGGCGTGATGTCGAGGATGTTGAAGATCATTGGCTCAGCGCGAGCGACGAGGGGGACGGCGCGGAGTTTGCCCTGGAGGGACTGATTCAGGGACGAATTCATGAAGTTCTTGTCGACGACGGCGATGTCTGTGCCGCTGGAAGAGTAAAGCCTTTCCCACTCGTGTTCGAAGGAGCGGGAGAAGCCGACCAGTGCGACAAATGCGCCAATGGCCATGCCGATACCGCATAGCGTGAGCAGGGTGCGGAGGCGTCTTCGCCACAGATTCTTCCAGGCAAATCCTGTGAAGGACAGTTGAGCATGCATGATACTGGGATGCGTCCTCAGGGGTGTGTGTTGAATGATGCGCAATTTTATCGGGCTGCGCGGCGGATGTCCATGGTGGTCCAGATATCAGGATAGACTGCGCGGGAACCCCGGCGAAAGGGAAGCCAGGACAGCGTAAAGGGCAGCCACTTTATGGGAGGCTGCCCTGTTAGGCCTTCGGTAACACAATTTTAACCTGCGGAAGATCGAATAGGAGACACGCGCCCGAGGAAGCAGCGACGCGCAGCACCAGATTGCTCTTCCGAGAACCCTGACTGAGGTTGCCTGCATTGCTCGAATCCGGTGCTCGATACGGGCGTCGGATTCGAAAAAGCTAGTAACGGCCGCGGCCGCGCGAACTGCCGCCACCACCACCACCGCCGCTGCCCTTGCGAGCCTGGTAGCAATCCCGGCAGAAGACCGGGCGATCGCCACGCGGTTCAAAAGGCACTGTTGTAGGCTGGCCGCAACCCGAACAAATCACAGGTGTTCCCTGTGCCGGAGCCGAACGGTAGCCGGAGCCCCCCTGGTCGTTCTTCTTTGCCTGACGGCAATTCTTGCAACGCTTTGGGGTCGAATAACCACGTTCCTGAAAGAACGCCTGATCAGCAGCTGTGAAGGTGAAGTCCTGCCCGCAATCGCTGCACGTAAGTGAAATATCTCCGGCCATGGGTCTCCTCGTGGAGATTGTACAGCCCAATTCCTATTTTTAGTACAAGGAAAGTTTATGAATAGAAAAAACTTGCAACCTTTGGCTTGGGGTATACGTCGGATTGGAGCCAAACTCTGGGTGGAGCGGTATAGTTCTGAGGAGAGAAGCCTTAGGGCGGAGGATGGGCGGCGAGGAAGATTTCCCGCCACGTAGGATCAGGATGACATCGCCGAATCCAGAACTCGAGGCTGAATGTATTCGCCGGATTTTGGCGGGTGAGAAGCATTTGTTTCATGACCTCATACGGCCTTGTGAGCGCCCAATTTACTTTCTGCTTTTGTCGCTGTTGAGGAACGAAGCGGAGGCTGAGGACGCGGCGCAGGATACGGCGATCAAGGTCTATTTGAATCTGAGTAATTTTCGTGGGGACTCGCAATTTCGCACCTGGGTGCTTTCGATTGCGCGGAATGAAGGGCTGGGACGGCTGCGCAAGGCGGGTACTCGACGCGAAGACTCGCTGGATGCGGAGACCGATGAACAGACCGGGGACTACACACCGGCTGTGCTGACGAGTTGGCGTGAAGTGCCTTCGGAGGCTCTGGAGCGGCAGGAGTTGGGAGCGATGCTGCGAAAGGCTATCGAAGGTCTTCCGGGGATTTACCGTAACGTAGTGCTGCTGAGGGACATCGAAGAGATGGACGTGCGTGAAACGGCGGCTGCGCTGGGGACTACCGAGGGAGCTGTGAAGGTAAGGCTACACCGGGCGCGAGCGCTGCTGCAGAAGGAATTGGCGCCAAAGTTGGAAGAGTTTGCTCCCGAACGAACCAAACGCAAGGGGTTGTTTGGGTGGTTTAAATGAGGATCGACTGCAAACACGTCTGGCAGCACATCTCAGCCTACATCGACGGCGAGGTGGATGCGGGCTTGCGTGCGGAAATCGACAAACATTTGGAGACCTGCGAGATCTGCTCGGCGGTTCTGGATTCGACGCGTAATGTGGTCGTGTTGGTGGCCGATGGTCGGGTGTTCGAGCTGCCGGGTGGGTTCAGCGAGCGGCTTCACGCGCGGCTGGACGGGGAATTGGGGCTGGCTGAGTCGACTTGATTTTCAAGAGCGGGCAAGGCGGACTGGGCATGGGTTGATGGCGGCGGCCCAGTGCGATGAATCTTGTGGTGGGTCCAGGTCTCAAGCCCTACCAGAATCAACGTGATGATTGCGAGGGTGATCTGTAGCCGCTCGGAGCGCTTTTGTTTTGGATCGAGTTCGCGACGCCGCCATTGCGCGGAGGGTTGGGCACGGAGTCGCCTGATCCAGGCTATGACTGCAAGGTTCACCAATGCGCCGATTGTCGCAAGGATCAGCATGGGGATGCGGATAGCGTCCTGATGAAAGCCGCGCGCGGGAGCGTAGATACCGCTGACGGCAGCGAGAGCGGTGAGGCCGATGGCCAGCCGGATGCCGCTGATTGCGAAGACAGCCGTGCACAGGCTCTGCAGGAGCGCCAAAAGGAAGCTGGCGCTCCCGACCGCGCGCAATCGTTTCGAAGCTTCAGGAAAATCTTGACCCAATGTGCTGCCTCTCCGAGTCTGAATTCTCCCAGCAGGTAGCCAGGAGCGGACTGATGGTGGCGCAATCAGGTTAGCGTACAAGGTGGACTCAGGGCCAACCTGCTGCATGGAGGTGAGTCCGGCCTGGATTGTTCGGGCGTCTGAATCCGATGGGAGGGTTGGCACGTAGATTGGACAGAGAAGGAGCAGGGGAGACTTTCGCGTCGAGAGGAATAAGATTCCCTGTAACCTTTTCTTCGCGCCTTCACTCCTAAGGTGCGTGACATGGATTGCGCGGAATGGGACAAGAGCTAGTTCCGCGTGGCAACAACGATTCTCCAATGGGTTGGCATCGAACCAGATTGGAAAGTCGATCATCAACTGGCGGACCCCAACCGCCCCAACCCCCAAAACGAGGTGACGAGGATCATGACAAAGAATCAGTTCAATGCATTGCTTCTGACGGCGGCGCTCTCCGGCCTGGTCGGTGGAACCTCCGTAGCGGCCAAGGCCGCCTCCAACGGCTCGGCAAGTGTCTCCGGAGCGACGGCGGGCCTGATGTATGCGGGCCAGGACAAGACGCCGCCTGCCAAGCACGCGTGTAAAGGCAAAAACGATTGCAAGGGCACCGGTGGCTGCTCGACCAGCGACCAGGGCTGCAAGGGCAAGAACACCTGCAAGGGCAAGGGCGGCTGCGCGACAGACGGCTCGAAGCCACCCAAGGTTGCATAACGTCAACATCCAAAGATGGCGCGGAAGGTAATTGAAAGATGTAATTGTCGTCCGCGCCATCAACCCCACTAATAACTAATCACTGCCTTTCCAAGGAATCCATGCCCGGCAATCGGTTCAATTCGTATCAGGATCACGGGGTCGGAATCGGGCTGCGTATTCCTCATTACAATCACATCTTTTCGCGCAAGCCGGTTGTGGACTGGTTCGAAATCATTTCAGAAAACTTCATGTGCGACGCGGGGCGGCCGCTTGCGGTGCTCGATCAGATTCTGGAGCAGTACCGGGTGGTTCAGCATGGGGTGTCAATGTATTTCGGTTCTGTGACCGCACCCGATCCTGAGCATTTGCGCCGGCTTAAGACACTAGTGCGGCGGACTGGGACTCCGTGGCTGAGCGACCACCTTTGCTGGGGCAGCGTGGACGGCACATATACGCACGACCTGCTTCCGCTGCCTTATACGTGGGAGGCGGTTGAGCGCACTGTTGAACGAGTCCGCATGGTGCAGGACTATCTTGAGATTCCAGTAGCGGTCGAAAACGTGTCGAGTTATGCGGCTTTTACCGGCTCTGAAATGACCGAGTGGGAGTTCCTTACGGAAGTGGTGGAGCGCGCCGACTGCGGGATTCTGCTGGACGTTAACAACATCTATGTGTCCTCAGTGAACCACGAGTTTGCTCCGATGGATTATGTGAACTATGTGCCTGCACATCGGGTGGCGCAGATTCATATAGCCGGACATTCGAAATACGAGAAGTACATCCTCGATACGCACGACCATCCGGTGATCGACCCTGTTTGGGAACTGTATGCGCGGGCGACAGAGCGTTGCGGGCCCACGCCGACCCTGCTTGAATGGGACGAACATATTCCGACTTTTGACGAGGTTCATACCGAAGCGAAAAAGGCGGAACGGTATCTCGAACAACGTGCGGGTGCGATGGTGGAGGCTGCGCAATGAGCGCCGAGACAATGAGCCTTGCCGAATTGCAGCGCACTATGGCGGCGGCTGTGATGATGCCTCTGGCGCACGGCGAGGATATGCGCACGCACGCTCCAGATGGGCGGCCTATGACCGCGGTGGCGGCGAGTTTCATTTCACCTAACAGCCGGCTGACTCCCTTCGAACGGCTTGAGATTTACAACCGGCAATACTGGTTTCGCGTGCTTGACGCGCTGGCTGAGGACTTTCCGGCGCTGCGTGCGGTGGTGGGAAGTCGCGCGTTCGAGGGGCTCTCCATTGAATATCTCACTTCGCATCCGAGCCGGTCGTTTACGCTGCGCAACCTGGGGTCGAAATTGCCGGAATGGCTTGCCGCGCATTCGCATTGGGCAGGCAGGCGGCAGTTGTTGGCGCTTGACGTTGCAGGCATCGAGTGGGCCTTTGTTCAGGCCTTTGACAATGCGGAGCGCACGCCGCTGACGCTCGATCAGATTGCTACGCTCGATGGCGAGTCGCCTCTTGGCCTTCAACCACATCTGCGATTGCTGACTTTGAATTACGCAGCCGACGAGCTGGTTCTGGAATTGCACAAGAAGCAAAAGCGCGGAACGAGCGAGGCCGGTGTGAAACACGACGATGGACCAGAGCCGCCGGCAAAGTTGCCCAGGTTGCGACGCCGGCCGACCTGGGTTGCCGCGCATCGTTACGATAACGCGGTCTACTTCAGACGACTTGAGCGCGAGGAGTTTCTAACGCTTGCGGCCATTCAAACAGGCTTGCCTTTGGGCGAAGCGTTGCAGGCGGGGTTCAGCGAATCAAAGAAGCGGGAGAGTCGAATGGCCGTGTTGGTGCGCGAGTGGTTCGGCCATTGGGCCGAGCTGGGCTGGGTTTGCGCTCCGGAACTCGAATCGCTTCTAGACAAATAGGACGGACAGAAATGACAAAGATTGTCGATCTTGGGAAAACTGCATATAGCAGTTTTACCTCACTGCTGAACCTCGCGCAAAGCCCCCTATTGTTGGCGATTCGCCTTTACTGGGGCTTCCAGTTTGCTCAAGATGGGTGGGGAAAACTGACGCATATCGATCGAGTGGCGCAATTTTTCGCGAGCTTGAATTTACCGGCGCCAGGCGCGACAGCCCACATATGTGCGCTTGTCGAATTCTTCGGGGGTATTCTATTCGCGTTGGGGTTGGGGTCGAGGTTGGTGTCGTTGATCCTGTTCGTCAACATGACGATGGCCTATCTAAGCGTGCCCGATGATCGAGTCAACTTCTCTCACATATTCTCAAAGCCTGAGGACTTCTATGGGGCGAGCCCTTATACATACTGGTTTGCCGCGTTGCTGATTCTTATTCTCGGGCCGGGTGTGTTTGCGCTGGATTGGATCATACGTCGACGGTTCGCTGCAGAACGCAAAGGTTGAGCAAGAGGGCTATCATCGAGCCACATTGGGTCAATGTGGAATCCGGGTGATATGCGGATTGTTTATGTGCTAACTTCGCTCGGGATGGGCGGAGCGGAACGGCAAGTGCTGGCGCTTGCTGCGCGGATGGAAGAGCGCGGACACACCGTTGCGATCATGGCGCTTAGGCCGAAGCTCGAAGAGGAGTGGCCCACAGCGCTCGTCGTCGTTCACCTGGAGATGCGCAGAAACCCCGTCAGTGTGCTTGCAGGCTTGGTGCGGGGCCGGCGGTTTCTCAGGACATTTGGCGCCGACCTGGTTCACAGTCACAGCTTTCATGCGAATTTCATCGCGCGTGTGCTCAAGGCGGTCGTTCCTGCGCCGGTAATTCTTTCGACGGTTCATAACGTATATGAGGGTGGTCTGGCACGCATGATGGCATACCGCGTGACGGACTGGCTGAGCAGGAGCACGACTGCGGTGAGTGAAGCTGTCGCAGAAGAATTTGTGCGTCTGAAAGCGGTGCCGAAACATAAATGCGTTGTGGTAACCAATGGGATCGATACGGCGGAGTTTTCTCCTGATGCGGAACGGCGCGTTACGATGAGAGCCGCGATGAACGTGACGAACGAGTTTGTCTGGCTTACGGCGGGGCGCATTGTGCCGGCAAAGGATATTCCTAATCTACTGCGCGCATTTGAGCAGGTGCGGACGGTCTCTCCAGAAGCGCAACTTTGGATTGCAGGAGAAGGGGATGGGAAGGACGCGAAGCGCCTGAGGTTCGTTGTTGGGGGGCGGGTATCACTGGACCATGTGCGATTTCTGGGGCTTCGTCGAGATATGCCCGCCCTGCTTGATGCTGCCGACGGATTTGTGCTGGCTTCGGCGTGGGAGGGAATGCCGCTTGTTGTTGGCGAGGCGATGGCCATGGAGAAAGTTGTCGCTGCTACGGATGTTGGTGGAGTGCGCGAACTCGTCGGCGACGCAGGGGTGATGGTTCCGGCAAAGGACCCTCATGCCCTCGCGGCGGCCATGCTGGAGTTGGTGCATCGAACTGCGGAAGGCCGTCATGAACTTGGTCGCGCAGCACGTTCCCGGATTGCTGCGAATTTCAGCATGGAAGCCCGAGCAAGCGACTGGGAGGCGCTGTATGAATCCATGCTCGATGTCGAGATTCATTCTTAGTTCGAAACCTGCTGCGCCTCTCGAATAAGGCCTGAAACCTTTGTCGAACCAAGCGCGAAAAGGGACGCACGGTACAAAAGGCACTAACATCCCAGTTACGTTGCTAACTATCTTTGCAGGTCCCATGTAACTGCTCTTATAGTTACCGATGCTATTCGAAAGCTATGTGCAGATGACTCAGGAATAGGTTCTCTTTTTATTAATTGACTTTTGTGTTTTGGCTGTGTATTTTCTCCTTCGCACACCTGCTCTTTCAATCCTTAATCCCATAACGAACGAGCAGTAGCAGGCCCAAAGCATTTGTGGCCCTTCCGAGAAAATCCAATTGAGATAAAAGGGGGATGAAAATTGAGAGCACCTTTGGTACTGGCACTCATGGCAGCATCGCTAACTACCTTGGCTTACGCCAGCAGCGAGATCAAGCAGGGCAAGTTCAAGATCACCACGTTTGACGTGCCTGGAACGCCGAGCGGATATGGAATTCTGGGCGTTGAAAATATCAACGACGAAGGAGTCATCGTCGGGTATGACGAAACATCACCGGAAGTCGGATTTGTCCGGCAGCCGAATGGAAAGATTACAGAACTGATCGATCCCTTAAGCAACGGGGCCTTTCAACTCACGAGCGCCGATGGCTTGAACGATGAGGGCACTGTGGTGGGGTATTACTTTGACGGAGCGCACGCTCAATATTCCGGGTTCCTTTATCGGAAAGGGGAGTTCACTACTTATAACTTTCCTGGGCTACCTCAGTATTCTGCGACGACGATTGCGGCAATCAACAATCTCGGATCATTCGTCGGTTATTACGAGGCGGCGCCGGCTTATAAAGCGGTTGCATACGTGAATACAGGCGGCAAGATCGACACCAATTTCGTTATTCCGACCTCGACGTTTACGGAACCAACAGCTATCGACGATTTTGGCCAGGTTGCTGGGGTCTTTGAAGACAGTTCGAGTGTCGATCATGGTTTCTTCCGCGATTGGAAGGGGAAAATAACCATCATCGATGTTCCAGGGTCGGCATCTCCGGGAACGGTTATTTTGGGATTGAACGATTTTGGTTGGATGTCCGGGCATTTCTGGGATGCGGAAAACCATGAGCATGGATTTCTGCGATCGCCAGAGGGGGTGTTCTACCAAATCGATGTGCCGGGCGCGAATACAACGACACAGTATTTCGGAACGGCAGGTGGGGGCCTGAACAATTTTGGAGTGGTGGCTGGCCACTATGACCCGAGCAATGGCGCGGTGGAAAAGGGTTATATTGCCGTGCCGGAATTCAATACGATTAGTTGGTTCTAAAGGCGGGGTTCAACCTACAAAAGCGAAGGGCCGAAGCGATTTGCTTCGGCCCTCTGCCTTTTAATGCAAGTAGTATCAGAACGAGAATACCGCCTGAAGGAAGATGCGCCGTGCCGCCGAGCCGGTGCTGAAGATACCGCCAGCGAGGCTTGTCGACTTATTGAAGTAGGGACTCGTCAGCGTTCCTGTTGGAGTTCCGTAGTCGATATCGTTGAACAAATTCAAGGCCTGCGCGCTGAAGTTCAGCGAGTACTTACGGCCGGTGCTGGTCGGTCCAAACATTCCGCCCGGCCCGCCGCGGCCACCACCGCCACCGCCAAGACCGCCAGGACCGAGGCCTCCTCCCGGAGGGCCACCACCGCGTCCACCGCCTCCGCCGCCCGGTCCACCACCGCCCGGAGGACCTCCGCCATCGGTTACGCCGCCCGTTGAGGTAGTTTTAGGGCCGATGCCAAATGCGCGGCTTATGCGCAAATTGAGAGCCACGGCGGCAGGACCGTTGCCCAGATTCGCGGGAATCAGTGCTTCTCCTGGCAGAGCGGCGCTGTCGAACTGGCCATAGGGAGTGGACACAACATCGGCAGCGGGCGTGGAGCCAGTTGCGTAAGTAGGACGCTGGTTGAAAAGGTTATTCAGAGGATCTGATGCCAGGGTGATGTTGAATGGACGCCCCGATTGGGCTATAAGGAATGGATTGAAGCGAATTCCCCAGGGTCCGCTGTAACTCGACATGAAGAACACCGAATTGCGGGTAACAAATCCGGCGCGACCGTAATCCTGATCCAGGTCATAGGCATTGGAGGCACTGCCTGCCCCAAAGCCGTTTCCATTGCTGTTGCCATTTGCATACGACAGCGTGTAGAAGCCGACCAGGCTCAGGTTCTTGCTTACTCTCGCGTTTGCGCTGAAAATGGCCTGATTCTGTTTGAAGACTGCTTCCGGATAATACTCATACAAGTATCCGCCGGAATCGGTCTGAGGAGTTCCTCCGGTAGCCTGATTGGCATTGCGCGTCACCACCTGGTGGACTCCGAAGGAGTGCAGGTAAGTGAACGTCAGACTGGTACCGGGGAAAAGCTGCCGCTCCAGGCTGGTGCCAAACTGCTCAGTGGTTGAAGCGTGAAAGTGGTTGTCCACCTCATATTTGACGGGCGTTGCGTTGCCGCTGGACGAGCCGCCGTTGCTTGAGCAAGTGCTCAGATCGATCGCATTCAGCGAGGCTGCGGTCGAAGTGCAGGTTGGATCGTTCAGCACAACCTGGCTTTGCATGTTGGCGCGGTTGATGGTCAGCAGGCTACTTGTCTGCAACCGGTCAAAGAAGAACCCGTATCCGCCGCGCACCACGGTTTTTGTCTTCTTGTCCTTGCCATTGCCGTCGAGCGCATAGGCGAACGAGGCTCTCGGTCCCCAGTCGTCGTGATCCGCTATATGGTTCTGTGCTTCCCAGCGCATGCCGCCCGAGAGCGTAAGTTTGGGATTGACCTTCCAATCGTCCTGGACAAACAGCGCGACGTCGAACATATTCGCAACCGCCGATTCTTGTCCGGTGGCATAGCTTGCTGAAATCGGACCATAAGTCGGCTGCAACTCATTAAACGTTTCACCGCTCTGCAGTCCGTTAGCCATGCCCAGGTAGTCTTGATAGTTCGCGAACGTGAATGCGCCATTGAAATTTGAATTGGTTAGATTTGCATCGCGGTTGTCGCGCATGCGGGTGCCAAACTTGATTGCCTGTCCGCCGTGGCTCAGTGTCGTAATATTCCACAGTTCCAGGCGGGTAGTGTGATCGCGGCTCTCCTGGCCGGAGAAGCCACCCCCAGTGAAATCGCCCTGTACGCCAATGGTACGGTCAGTTGAATCGGGGTAGTGGTTCTCATTCTGGCGCTCGAACTGAAAGCGCGTTTCATTCACGGCGTGATCGTTAATGACGAATGCGTCGCTCATCTGCACGGTATGGTCGGTATTCGATTCATGCGTGGATGCACTCGGCAGCGATCCAGAATTCAGATCGCCATGCTCAGACTCCGACCAGAAACCGTATCGCGCAGTGAATGTATTCCTTGCGCCCAATTGCCAGTCTATGCGTGCGGAGGCGTTGTCGCGAATGCGCCTGTTCAGCAGGCTTACGCCGTAGTTTGGATCATTGACAAAAGTGCCCGAGCCGTCTTCCAGCACTGCATCCGGAATCAGCCACGCATTTACATTTTCGGTGTTACGCTGTTCGGCGCTCGCAAAGAAAGAAGCCTTCTTTGATATCGCGCCACTCACCGTGCCATTGAACTGGTAGCTGTAGTAATCGGGAATTGTTGGAGTAAAAGGATTGCCGGTATTAAATTGCTTGGTGTTTCCCTGGATGAAGGCTTGCCCGTGCAACTTGTCTGTTCCGGGCTTAGTCAGAATTTCGATGCGCCCGTAGCCAAGCCGGTCATACTCGGCAGAGAAGGGATTCTGGTTGATGCGAATCTCGCGAATGGCCGACTTCGGCGGAAGCTGCCCGCCACTGAAACCGTCGATGTAGATTTGTCCGCCATTGGGCCCGGCAGACGGTCCAGCCAGGGCAGATAATTCATTCGATAACTCATCCGGATCGTCGGAGAGCGCCTCGAGATCCTTGCCCTTGAGGACGATGGCATTGGCATTGCCCGCAGCTTCAACATTCACGCTAGGTGAATCGTCGGTGACCGTTATGCTTTGCTGCTCTACTTCCACTGCCATCACAATATCCACGCGCTTGGACTGACCAGCCGTAAGTTGGATGGTGGGCGAGCCGAATGGGGCAAAGCCTTCAAACGTGGCGCGGATGATGTAGCCGCCAGGCGCCAGGCCGGTGACTGTATAAGATCCGGATGAATCCGCGGTAGTGCTGGTCACCGCGGTTCCTGCTGAAGTGACGACGGTGACAGTTGCGCCGGGGATCAAGGCCTGGGTCTGGTCAGTGATGTGGCCGCGCAGAGTGGCAGTTCCAACGGGAGCCGCAGCCGCTGTTTGTGAAGGCGTCTGGACAGTCTGCGCAGGTGCCTGCGCGTGTGAAGTGAGCGCAAAAGTTGCGCCAAGCGCCAAGGCAATAAATGATCGATGAATGCTATGCAAATTTGAATACACGAGTCCCTCGCTTGTTTCCGATGAATGTCTTTTCGTCATTACTGGGCTGCTGCGTCCGCTGCTCCGGAGCCGGAACCCATGCTCCAGTTATTGAGCAGGCTCTGACTTGCCGCTGGGGCTTCCAGCAGCGGTTCAACGCCAGCCAGAAGTGTGATCGCAGTTACGTCGGTTGTGCCGTCGGTTGCGACGAGCATTACCGCATCTCCCTTTTTGAGATCGGCGATTTGAATGACGGGCGCACGGCTAAGCATCTGCTGCGGATCGGCACCGCCTGGGCCGCCGGGGCCTCCGCCCGCTTGACCGCTGCCCTGGCCGGACCACTGTCCGCCGCCTGGTCCTGCGCCTTGGCCGCCACCGGCACCGTACTGGCCTGCGCCTCCGCGCTGTGTTGCTCCTGCGCCCCCGGTCGGAGATTGTGCACCACCGCCGCCTGCACCGCCGAACCCGGATGACGTTCCTTTCAGGCGCGCTGCCAGCATTGCCGCCATCCGATCAGGAAGACGTCGCATCTGCGCATCCGTGGTGATGTGGATGGTGACCTGCTTTTTTGTGGTGAGATCTTTCACCACCAGAGTAGCGGCAGTTGTATCGAGAGAAGCAATGGTTCCCGAGATATTGCGGAACGTGCCGGACACTACTTCTTCCGCTGCGATGCTTGCGCCATCGGCACTTTTGGTTCCACGCGCGCGCAACTGGTCGCCGGCGTGAATGGCGTCAATTGTTGCAGGAACGGCTGCATCGAATGCAACCGAAGCCGGTGCATAGCGCTTGAGCATGGTCGACTTGGTGGTGTTCACAGTGATGGTCTTGGCGGTGGCTCCCGCGCCGCTGGTTAGTACAATGACGCCGCTTCCGACGTCAACGCTCTTGACCAATCCACCGACCCCGCGACGCTGCCAGTCCTCACGATCCTTCTGCTGTTTTTGAGCAACGTCTGACTGCTTTACCGCGATGATTTGTAGAGCCTGCGTTGTGCCCGCTGGTGCATCTGGATCAAGCTTGACCAGTGCGCGATCGCCTACCGCGAGATCGCTGAACTGAATGGTCTGCGCTGTGGTGAGGTCCTTTTGTCCAGGAGCAATGCGCTTAACGGAAGCGGCAACGGGAACCTCCACCTGGTAGGCTTGACCCGCATCGGTTTTCACGGTGATCGTTGTTCCGGCGATCGATGTGATTGAACCGACAAAACGGGCGGGCGCCTGAGCTTGAGACGTAGCCGCAAAGGAGGTTGCGATTGCCAGCAAGGCGATCGATAGCGCTAACAAAAGCGGCGAAGCTGAAGGGCGAATCTTTATCGTGCGATTCATAAGTCATTTCTCCACGGTGAACATGATTCCCGTTACCGAGGTTCGAGTCGTTTCTAGTTCGGTAGACGAGCCAATTCGCCAAAAGGTTGAACCGAATGCGCGATTGAGGATCGGAATAAGCAATTATCTTTGGGATTGGCGGTAAAACATGGATTATGTTCAATTTGCGAGGCGCGAAACCTTAAGGAAACCTTAAGGTTTTTGGGCCATTTCGGGGCGTCGCAAAGGCTGCTTAGTTTGCAAGTTCCGCGGTTTCGAGGAATGTATAGCTGCCGGAAGGCGCGGGAACTACGTGGGTGAGGCGGCGGTTATGGACCACGACCGCGTCTCGATACCAGAGGTTGATGGCGGGCAAATCGCGGGCGAGAATCTGCTGGGCCTCGGCGTAGTCTGCGCGGCGGATCGACTGGTCTCCATTCTGGGCGGCGTCGTCGAGGAGGGCATCGAGGCGCGCGTTTGTATAGTGACCGCGATTTGCGCCCTTGGGAGGAATGCGCGCAGAAGAGAATGCGTAGCCGAAGATCTCTGGCTGCTCGTTGCCGCCGACCCATTGCAATGAATACATCTGAAATGCGCCGCGCACCACGTCGGAATAAAAAGTAGCGTATTCGAAGCTGCGGATGTCGAGAGCGATTCCGACAGTGGCGAGTTGTTGCTGAAGAACGGCAGCGAGGAGGCGAGTCGCTTCTACGTTGCTGGTCTTCATTAGGAGGTGGAACCGAATGCCGTTGCTGTTGCGGGGATGACCGGACGCATCGAGGAGGGTTGCTGCGCGCCCCGGATCGTAATCGTAATGCGGACCGTCACGATTGAAGGCCCAGTGATTTGGGGGAAGCAGACTAGACGCTGGACGCGCACGCCCGTCAAGCAGAGTTTTTATGATCAGGTTGCGGTCAATGGCGCAAGCAATGGCCTGGCGCACACGCACATCGCTGAGGAGCGGATCGCGCAGGTTGAAGCTGAGGTACTGGATCTCAGTTCCGCCCGTTTCCTCAATCGTTAGATCTGGGCGAGCGGCGAGTACTGCTAGAGAGTCCATGGGAAGGGAATTGATAGCTAAGTCCCCCGAACCTTTTTCGAGTTCAAGCGACTCGGTGATCGAGTCCGGTACAACCGCGAATCGCACTCGCTCGAGTTTCGGAATCTGGGACCAACTCAGTGGATTGCGCTCCACGATTACATCCTGATCGATTTGCTGGCTGACGAAACGAAAGGGTCCGGTGCCAACAGGATGCTGCCAGAAATCGCGGCCGCTTCCTTCGGGAACAATACCCATTGCGCCGGTTGAAAGGTTGGTGAGGAGATAGTTGTCGGGATGCTTCAAATGCACGACAACTGTGCGGTCGTCGGGTGCTTCCATCTTGTCGATTGCGGCGTAGGACGCGGCCCTTGGCGAGATTACCCCGCCTGCACGGCCCGGATTGAGCATGGAGTCGATGGTGAAGATTACATCTCGCGCAGTGAGCGGACGGCCATCATGAAAACGGATATCTCCGCGCAGATGAAAGATGAGGGTAAGCGGATTAGGCTGCTCCCATCGCTCGGCCAGACCGGGAGTGAATTGAAAGCTTGGGTCGCGAGCAACGAGGCCATCGAAGAGCAGGGCGTCGATGCGCTGTGATTGGGCATCGGTGCCAATGCGGGGATCGAGGTTCGCTGGGCTGCTCTCGATGAGGAAGACGATGGTGTGCGGATCGCGCGGAGCGGAGTGGCAGGCCGCGAGCAGGAGCAGGGCAGATAGTGCGAGAAGCCTGTGTCCATGCTGCTTAAACATAGGTCACCTGGCCGAGGATGGCGTGCCGGGTTGCTCCGGTGGCGGCAGGCACGTTGCCGGGGAGACGATGCCAGGTTTGCCACGCAAGCAGAGCAAAGGCAGCGGCCTCTTTGGCTTCAGCAGGCATGCCGAAATTTTCAATGGCGGCCAGTTCGCAGCCCAATGGCTCCAGGCGCTGGGCAAGCATGGCCATTAATGTGTGATTGCGCGCGCCGCCGCCGGAGACTATGTAATCGACGCTGCTGGGAGACTGCTTCATTTTTTTGAGGATGAATTTCTTGTAACTCGTGGCGATGGTTTCAGCCGTGAGCGCAGTAGCCGTGGCGATAGCGTCTTCAGGCTTGTTGCTATGGCGGCGGCAGATTGAGAGGAACTTTGCTGTGTACTCGCGGCCAAACTGTTCGCGGCCGGTTGTGCGCGGAGGCTTGAGTTGAAAGTATGGATTGCGCAGCGCGATAACCAGTGCTGGGGTCAGGATCGTGCCTTGAGCAGCGATGGCTCCGTTGCGATCGAATCGCTTGCCGAAGAGTTCCAGAGCTAGTGCGTCCATGACCATGTTGCCGGGCCCGGTGTCGAAGGCTATCACTAAATTGGCTGTGGCTGCTGCTGGAATTGCGGTCATGTTGGCGATGCCGCCGATGTTCTGGAGCACGCGGCCACGTTTTGGATGCTCGAAGAGAACGTAGTCGAGGAGTGAGACTAACGGAGCGCCCTGGCCACCGGCGAGCATATCCGCGGGACGGAAATTTGAAACTACTGGAACGCCGATTGTTGCTGCGATTACTTGCGCTTCGCCGGCTTGCCATGTGCAGGCAAAGTTGCGGCCTGCATAACTTGCGGCTTGCGCCTGATGATAGAGCGTTTGGCCATGGCAGCCAATCAGGTCGAGCCTTACTGCGTGGTGCTTGACGGTGGCTTGCACTGCTTCAGCGTAGGCGATGCCGAGGCGCCAGTTGAGGCGGGCTAGTTCAGCAGTTGACGTGGTTGCCGCATTCATTGCCGACAACACTGCGCGACGCAGCGGTGCTGGAAAGCTGAAGCTTTGATGAGCCAGGAGGCTTAGCTTCGGCCGCTGCTTGGAGGGCTCAATGCGAACAACAGCGACGTCGATTCCGTCTGCGGATGTGCCGCTCATGACGCCTGCAACGGTCATGGGTTTGGAGCTCATGGAAGTTGTGTCTCCGTTGCTGGTTGAGCATTCGAAATTGTCTCGCCGAAGCGCAGGATGCGGGAGCGAAGGGCTTCAAATCGCCGTGGTGATAGGGGTGATGCAATGCCGCCGGCGAAGAGCTTTCTGCGCTTGAGCAAAGTATCGTGGGCGCGCTTGAAAAGAAGCTCGCGGAATTTGGTGGATCGTTCGGCTTCGGCAATTAGTGCCTCAAAGGCGCGCAAAATCAGCTCCGGGCTATGGCATATCTCTAACAGATCCATGCCCGCTCGGATGGCGGTGATTGCGGCTTTTTCGATGGAAAGAAACCTGAGGATTCCACCCATCTCGAGATCGTCAGAGAAGATGATTCCGCGATAGCCAATTTGCTCGCGTAGCACGGTCGTAATCCAGTAGGCGGACACGGATGCGGGACAATTGCGGCTGGGAGTGTTTGGATAGCTTGCGTGATTCACCATAATCATTGGCAAGTCATTGCGTAGCTCTCGATATGGGGTGAGGTCTTCTCGATTGAGGTCCCTCAAGCTGCGATGAATGGCTGGCGTTTCATGATGTGAGTCGAGATTGCCTCCGCCTAGTCCGGGAAAATGCTTGCCGCAACCCGCGACTCCGTGCGCGGCGAGTCCGGCGAGGAAGTTGCGCGCATAATCGACGACGCCTTCAGCTGTGGAAGCTGCTACGCGAGTGCCCATGACCGCAGCGGATTCCGGCAGCGCGAGATCTACGACAGGAGCAAGTGTGGCGCTGAAGCCGAATGCCTTTACTGCTTGCGCTATCAGTTCGCCATGCTCGCGAATGAGCGCGATCTTGCCGGATTGCCGTGCTGCGATATCGACTGCCTGCGCGGATGGGATGGGCGCGAGTGCATCGCGAAGCCGGTCAACAACACCGCCCTCCACGTCAACGCAGCGAATGCTTCTAGGCGCGCAGAGAGTTGTGGCCTGATCGAGTAGAGAACGAGTCTGGTTCGCGTCAACGATGTTGCGGCGGAAAAGGATGATGCCGGCCGGCCTAATGAGCTTGAGCCAGGCTCGCTCCAGGCCAGTGAGCTCTTGGCCAGCGAGTCCGACGACGAGCAGACTGCCGGCTGCTTGACGAACTGTTGCGGTCATCCTTTTTCCTTCAATTCCTGTTGCAACTCTTCCAGCAGGTTGAGGGCCTGGAGCGGCGTGAGCGTGTTGACATCTGTGGCTTCAATGCGATCGACGATGCGCTGCGAAAGCGGCGTGAAGATGGTCAATTGCACTGGCTCAGCCGTCTCCACCTGCACACTCTGGCGCTCCTGCTTCTCATGTTGGCGCAGCACGCGCTTGGCTCGCTCAATAACTGCAGTCGGCAAACCCGCCAGGCGGGCCACTTCAATGCCGTAACTCTTGCTGGCCGCGCCGGGCTCGATGGTATGCAGAAACACTATGCCACCCGCAGCTTCTTTCACGCCTACGCGAAGATTTCGCACGCGCGGCAGCTTTTCGGCGAGCATTGTTAGCTCGTGATAATGCGTTGCGAAGAGTGTGCGTGCGCCTGTTTCCGCATGCAGGTATTCGACGGTGGCCCATGCCAGCGAGAGGCCGTCGAACGTAGCTGTGCCCCGGCCCATTTCGTCGAGCAGAATCAGCGATCGTTTTGTAGCCGTGTTGAGGATGGTAGCTGTCTCGGTCATTTCGACCATGAAGGTCGAACGGCCTCGCGCTACGTTGTCGCTTGCGCCGATGCGGGTGTAGATGCGGTCTACCAGGCCGAAGCGTAAACTCTCGGCGGGCACGAAACTGCCCATCTGGGCCAGCAGAACTAACATCGCAGCCTGGCGAAGATAAGTGCTTTTGCCACCCATGTTAGGCCCGGTTATCAGCAATAAACTTGGACCGCTCTCGGTGTTGTCCGCAGCTCCTGCATTGAGGTAAAGATCGTTGGCGATAAATCGGCCTTCACGCGTGTCTTCCATCCATTGCTCGATTACCGGGTGACGGCCGGCCACGGCTTCCAGCAAAGGTTCGTCCACAATTGCTGGGCGCACATAGCGGCGTAGCGCGGCGAGGTGGGCGAAGTTCGAGAGCAAGTCGGCTTCCGCTACAGTTGCGGAACTGCGACGAATTCGGCTGGCGGCTTCGAGCACTGCTTTGCGCAGTTCGATGAAGATGCGTTTTTCGATCTCAATGCAGCGGTCATGCGCAGTGAGGATTTTGCGCTCGTAATCCTTCAACTCTGGCGTGGTGAATCGCTCAGCATTGACGAGGGTCTGCTTGCGTTCGTAGTCCGCGGGAGCCGAGGCGAGATTGGACTTGGTGATCTCGATGTAATAGCCGAAGACGGTGTTGTAGCGCACTTTGAGTGAGCCGATGCCGGTGCGCTGGCGTTCGCGTTCTTCAATGGCGGCGATGGATTGACGGCCAGTGGAGGAGATGGTGCGCAGTTCGTCAAGCTCCTGGTCTACGCTTGCTGCAATGGCGCCGCCATCGACCAGAGTGAGAGGCGGTTCGGCGACCAGGGTTGTTTCGATCAATGTTGTGATGTCCGCGAGTGTGTCCAGCCGAGTTGCCAATGCTCGCCACAGCGGCGTTTGCATTGCGTCCAGCGCGATCTTGAGGCCGGGCAGTTTGTTGAGGCTGGATGCGAGAGCGCGGACGTCGCGAGGGCCGGCGGAGTCCAGCGAGAGGCGGGCGAGGAGGCGTTCGAGGTCGAGGATTCCGTTGAAGGCGCGGCGGACTTCTTCGCGCTTCAGCAAGTCGGCGTGTGCTTCGGCGACGGCTTCATAGCGAGCTTCGAGCGCTTGGGCATTCACAAGAGGACGCAGAATTGTGGCGCGCAGAAGGCGTTTGCCCATGGGAGTCTGGCATGCGTCGAGAGTGTGAAACAAAGTAGCGCGCGAGTCCTGACCGGCGAACAGAGGCTCTACCAATTCAAGATTTCTTACGGTTACCTGGTCGAGTTCAAGGGCGGTTGAGTGCTCTTGAAACTTGAGGCTGTCAATGTGCAGAGCCTCGATCTTTTGCGTTGTGCGGACATAGTGGAGCACCGCTCCAGCAGCTATTGCGGCGGCGGGATGCGTGTCGAGGCCGTAGCCTTCGAGCGAGCGAACATTCAGTTGGCGTTCGACAAGCGGAACGGCGAAGTCGCGCGTCCATACCCAGTCTTCGACGCGTGTGCGGGCCGTAATCCGATCAAGGCCGCGGTCGAGTTGCTGCGGCAATTCGGCGCTTGATGGCAACAGAACTTCGCTGGGGCCGGCCTTCACTATTTCATCCACGGCTTGCTGGCGCGCTGTTGGGCCGGTGAACTCCGCTGTTCGGAATTCGCCGGTTGAGACGTCTAGCAAAGCTACCGCGCATACTGGCTCTTTTGCGGGGCCTGTTTCGAAAAGCGCGGCTAGGAAATTGTTTTGCTCCTGGCCGAGAGCGTTGTCGAGAGCGGTGCCTGGTGTCAGTACGCGGGTCACTTCGCGGCGGACAATTTTCTTTGTGAGCTTGGGATCTTCCATCTGATCGCAGATGGCGATACGGTAGCCCTTGCGCAAGAGGCGCGTGAGGTAAGCTTCGACCGCGTGATAGGGAACGCCGCACATGGGCTGGGAGCGTTCCCGGTCGCGCGCGGTGAGGGTTAATTGGAGCTCGCGACTTACGATGACCGCGTCGTCGTAGAACAGTTCGTAGAAGTCGCCCATGCGGAAGAAGAGGAGCGCGTCTGGATTCTCACGCTTCGCGGCGGTCCACTGGCGCATGAAGGGTGTGAGCTCGGACGGAGCTTTATCTGCCGGTTGGACGGAGTGTGCTGACTCGGCTTGTGCCTGTTCCAGGGCAGGAAGGTCGAGGGTTGCGGGTTGTATGTCTTCCCGGATCACGCTGGTTTTAAGAATACCGTTGCGGAGTGGTTGCTCGCTGCGGGACTCCGGAAATCTCAGGTGGATTGCTTGAAGAGGAAAGCTGCTGTTGAGGACGCGTTTGAAATTCTCCTGCCTTTGACGAAAAGAGGTCTAAAAGGGCAGGTTTTATGGCAAAAGCGGGCCATTTCAGGGGGCTTCTGTTTACTGTTAAGGCAACAAGTGTTAGCAGCCAACTTGCTTCGTTTGTTGAACTTGAGTTAAAAACTCCTCCTCAGAAAACGTGGATTTTGAGTAGGGGGGTGGGGGTCCAAGGCTTGGTACGGACCGGGCACTTGCTTCTCGCCGTCAATTTCGAGAACTTTTGGTGGATCTGCAAAGTCGAGCCGGAGGACAGAGATTTTTCCTTACCTGCACTCACTATTCACATTGTGCTCCTGGGAGAGGTAATTATCTGCAAATTAGTTGAGAAAAAATTCTGAGGGCGTGTTTCACAGAACGCAGATTTGTTCGCGGTTGAATCCGGGCGGGTTTTTGCGTTAAAAGTCTGATACTTAGGCAAGATCCGGACCGAACGACGCCGATCATTTGAACATCCAGGAGCCAAGTTCGGATCAGTTATTCTCTCAAAATGGACGTCAAAATTGACTTCTACGAAGATCCGGTTTCGGTCTTGGACAAGGCCGGAGAATTCCTTGCTTCACAACCGGTTTCACACAACCTGATCCTTTCGATTCTGCAAAGTCGCGTCGCACAACCCGAGCCAGGTCGTTATTGGGTGGCAATGGAGCGGGATCGAGCCGTTGGGGTTGTCCTCCAGTCACCTCTGTCGTTTGCGGCGACCCTCACGCCCATGGACCGGCAAGTGGCAACGGCAATGGTGGATGCGATCGCAGAAATGGACGTTGCTCTCCCCGGAGTAAACGGGGAGGCGGCAACGGCGGCCGCTTTCGCCGGGTATTGGAGCGAGCGGCGCAAGTCGGGAGCCACACCCTTTCAGGGCAACCGGCTCTTCGAATTCCTGGAAGAAGGAGAAACAACCTTCATCAAAGGCAAGCTTCGACGGGCTGTCCCGAACGACCGAAACTTGATGATTGACTGGACTCTGGGTTTCCAGGCCGAGATAGGCGAACCGGCAGACGGCAATGAACTGCGCGTCGACCGGGGGTTGGCCGCGGGTGAGTTCTGGGTGTGGGATGACGGGGAGGCTCAGTCGATGGCGGTCGGCCGTATGCCTGTAGGGGGCGTGGTTCGGGTATCGGGGGTCTACACGCCGCCTGAGAAGCGGAAGAGGGGTTTTGCGGCAGCGTGCGTTGACGCCCTTTCGAGACGAATGCGGGATGCCGGATTTCGCTGCGCCTTGTATACGGACCTTGCCAATCCGACGTCAAATTCAATTTACCGGCGAATTGGCTATCGGGCAGTTGAGGAAGTTCTGCGCTATCGATTTGAGTGATGTTGACACTGTAGGGAACGTTCTGGCGGCTTGCCCCGAAACCGACCACTTTCGACACGGTCACACGCCGAATTGCCGCAAATGATGGTCAAGGTGCTTATACATTAAAATCGCCCATTCTTCAGGAGTCATACTCCCAAAGAAACTATGCGGATGCCTTGTACACTCAGCGGCGCCTCCGACCGTGAACCTGTCAATCAGCCCAGACAACCAGTCCCGTTCGTTGCTCAAATCTCGCTGGTCCGCGACAATGAGACTCTTGGCCGTTGGCGAATTTTTTCGCATGGGGTCGCCGTTCCGAAACACCATCGGCTTGATCAGCCGCCCTATTAAACGCGCGGGCAACGCTCCTTTTTCGGGTACCACTTCTCCTACCGCCCACTGCATACTCACCGAACAATGCGCCAGCATCTGCGCAGCGGTCATCTTGCCCCAGAGCCCGGCACTTT
>Ga0206847_10051_pt1 | contig 43750 bp, 35 predicted proteins | sample Alteio_BWOrgCont_17_FD_152880 | JGI IMG/M metagenome (GOLD analysis project Ga0206847, IMG submission 152880) | Enriched cells from forest soil in Barre Woods Harvard Forest LTER site, Petersham, Massachusetts, United States -... | ecosystem: Environmental > Terrestrial > Soil > Temperate forest >... | reverse complement strand
TTTTTTGTCAAGCACGTCGATTTGAGGTCCCCCATTTACCGGAAAGTCTCCCGTCATGCAATTGCCCTGTATTTTGAGGTCATTCCTGCATTGATCGTGGCTCACACGCGCTATCATGGCCGGTATGAATCTTGACGCAATCCAGGCTGCAATTTTGGAAGCTGGCTTTGACGGCTGGCTTTTTTACGACCACCATCACCGCGATCCGCTTGCGGCGCACATCCTGGGTCTGGACGAAAAGGCGCATATTACGCGGCGGTGGTATTACTTCGTGCCTGCCGTAGGTGATCCGCGGAAGCTTGTTCATCGCATTGAGCAGGGGCGGCTGGATTCGCTGCCCGGGGGCAAGGGCCTTTATTCAAGCTGGCAGGAACTTGCGGCGGGACTCGAAGCAATGCTTTTCGATGCACGGCGGATTGCGATGCAGTATTCACCTAACAACGCAATCATGTACGTCTCGATGGTGGACGCGGGGACGGTGGAGTTTTTGCGCGGGCTGGGCAAGGAGATCGTGAGCTCGGCAGATCTTGTGAGCCAGTTTGAGGCGGTTCTGACCGAGGAGCAGATGGTCAGCCACAACGTTGCGCAGGTGGCGATCGATCGGATTCTTGCGGAGGCTTGGCGGGAGATGGGGCGGCGGTTGCGTCCTCATGTGGGCGGCGCTGGAACTTTGACGGAATTTGAGATGGTGCAATGGCTGAGCGAGGCCATGCGCCGCGAAGCGCTGGTTTGGGAGAACGGCCCGAATGTGAGCGCCAACGCGAACAGTTCCGACTCGCACTATGAGCCCACAGCGGAGCGCCATTCGCCGATTTGCGAGGACGATTTTGTGCTGATCGACATCTGGGGGCGCCAGGCGAAGGCGGGGAGCGTGTACTACGACATTACGTGGACCGGCGTGGTGGGTCGCGAGCCGAGCGAAATGGAGGAGCGGGTTTTCGAGACAGTGAGCAAAGCCCGCGATGCGGCTATTTCGACCGTGGAGCAGGCATTTGCTGCTGGACGCCCTATTTACGGCTACGAGGGAGATGATGCGGCGCGGGCGGTGATCCGCGAGGCGGGTTTTGGCGAGTTTTTCACGCATCGGACAGGCCACAACATTGCCAACGAGATTCACGGGCCTGGAGCGCATCTTGACAATCTTGAAACCCACGATGTGCGGCGCATTCTGCCTTATACGTGCTTTTCTGTTGAGCCGGGAATCTATTTGCCGGAGTTTGGCATTCGCAGCGAGATAGATATGCTGACGACTCCGGACAAGGCCTGGGTGACGGGGCGGATACAGCGGGAGCTGGTGAGGATCTGAGAAGCAGGGATTAGGGATCAGGGGTTAGGGGTTAGTAAAAACCCGCTGGATTCACTGCGTTTTAAGTTGGCACTGGGCAGAGCCGATTCCCTAATCCCTAACCCCTGATCCCTAACCCCTGTTCCAGTGCGATATAGTCAATAAGGAATGGCAACTACCCAAGACAAGAAGAATGAGGCGGGAAGCGGGTTTGTTTACTTGCCGCTGATCGCTGGCTGGCTGGTGCCCGGTGCGGGCCATTTTCTGCTCGGCAAGTGGGGCCGCGGGGCGATGCTTTCGGCGTCCATCCTGGGCATGTTCGCCACGGGCCTTGCCATGGACGGCCAGATTCATACCGGGGCGCACGACATTCTGGACATGTTAAGCATGGCTGGCGATCTGGGGACCGGAATCCTGTATCTCCTGAGCAGGGTGATGGGGTGGGGCACCACCTTGGTTCAGATCACAACAGAAGACTGGGGCTCTCGTTTCATCGTGGTCGCAGGCCTGTTGAATGTGATCTCGGCGGTAGACGCGCACAACCTTCGCACCGGGAGGAAAGCCTAGTGTTCAGGCCCTCTCATTTTGCAGCTGTGGTGCTATTCGCTCTGTTCGCCTCGGTGGTATTCGGCATAACCCAGCGCGACACGCCGCAGAAGATGGTTCGGTATGGGCTTTATTGCTTTGTGCTGTTTGTGGGCGCGGCGATTCTGCTGAGCTGGTTGATGTTTTTGATCGCGCGGTAGGTTCGCGACCTGCTGACAAGCCATCTCAAAATATCCAAAATCAGGAAATGCGGGATCGTTGCCAGACGGCGGCGTCAAAGGTATGCACGCTCGTATAGCCTTCTGACAGGTATAGGTCGATGGCGGCGGTGTTGGATTCCGTGACGGTTAGGGATATTTCACTAGCTCCATGGCGCATGAAGTGGAAGGCGGCGACGGAAAGCAGCATTCGAGCAAGGCCGAGTCGACGATAGGCGGGATGAACGCAGACCTGGGTGATGTGGCCGCTTTGCGAGCTTACGCGGGATCCGAGGACTACGGCTACGAGTTCACGGCTGCGGCGATCGACAACTACGTGGGAAACCTGCGGCGAGAAGACTCCGCAGCCGGAATAGCGGACGATGTTGTGGAGAAATCGCTGCGAGCCCTGGATTGAGCGGTACTGGTCATTGATGACGCTGTCGGGGTGGTCGCGGTAGGCTTCAGAGATCAACTGGCCGGCGGGGACTAAATCCTCTTCGCGCCAGGGACGCAATTCGAGGCCTGGATCCATTTCCACGCGGGGTTGATTCCAGAGGCCTTGCAACTGCTGAACCATGAAGAGGCGCTGACAGATCTGAAATCCTGCCTGACGAAAGAGGCCGGAGTGGACGCCTGAGGGATGGAGCAGAAGCTGAGACTCGATGCGGTCCACATGGGGTGAATTGAGCAGAGTCTCAAAAAGGTGCTTGAGGAGGGTTTGCTCGATTTCGTGGGCGGAGGCCGGAACCTGGAGCAGAGGAGACGAGCCCGATCTCGGTGCGATGTCGAAGCTGGTTGGATGGCTGTTGAGGGCAAAAACGTCGCCGATTACGGCCTTGGTTTCTTCGTAGACACAAAAGGCGTATCCCGTTACCTGGCCTCCCTCAAGGGCCGCGTAACCGGGGAGCATGTGGCTATCGAGATACTGCATGAGCAACTTCGAGGAGGATTTATAGTCCCAGTGGAGCCGGTGTTTCCATACTTCGCCCTCGGCATCAAGCACTGGGCGGAGCACGGGCGCCGCGAAATGCCGCAGGTCGAGTATCTCGATAGAAACACCGGTTGCCATGCTCTTCTCCCGAAATATTTGACAGCGAGTTAATCGACCGAAAAGCGGATGTCTTTCAGGCCGGTCAAGTTGCAGGACACGGCGGCATGGGATTGCGCCTTGCGGTCACTTTGCCATGTTTTCCGAAGGAGCGCAACTTGAAAGAAAGCTTATCAGCTTACCGGCTTCCCACCATATAGACGACAAGTCCCTGCTCGGGCCAGGTAAAGAGCTGCTCGTAGTGGCGGCCTTCGAGGTATTCATCGAGTTCGGCAAGAGTGTGCAGATCAACGCCGTTGCGGCCGGTGACGCGGACGACGAGCAGATGCTGGCCGTCCGGCACGCCGTCTCGCTTGTAGTTGATGACCTCGCGATTGCGATAGAACGAAAGGCCATACTCGATGTCGCGTCGGACTTCGAAAACCGCTACGGTTTCGTCGGCGGGGGCCAGGGTAGCGAGGCGGTCGGCAAGTGGTCGGGCGGAGTAGGCGCGGTCGAGGAGGTGGATGACGCGCTTGCTTGCTTCCACACCTGGGATACCGAAGAATGGGCCCACTCCATAGAGGAACAGGACGAGGACAGCGAGAATTCCGGTTGTGACCAGGCGTAGGCGGGCTACTCCATAGCCCTTGACGACGATAAGGATAAGAAGTGCTGCACCGAAAGCCGACAAGGCGGCGATGGTGAGGGCGTGGGTTGGGGGCATTTTGGCTCCGTGCGCTACGAACCAAGGCAGCAGGAGCGCGAACATGGTCATAATGGCGCACACGAAGGAGTGGCCGATGAGCACCCAGCGATTGAGTCCGGGTTGGCGGCGGCGGAAGAGGTAGTCGCCGGTAAGAATGCCGAGGGGTGGAATCGAGGGCAGGATGTAGCCAGGCAGTTTGGACTGGGAGAAACTGAAGAAAACGATTGGAATCAGGGCCCAGAGGACTAGAAATTCGGGGAACGCGTCGCCGGGGCGGTTGGGAGCAGGGCGGCGCGAACTTACACGGCGCAGACGCCACTCGGCGAGTGAGGTCTGGATTCCGTCGACGAGTGCGCGGACGGCTATTACTGTCCAGGGCATCATAGCGAGTACGACAACTACGAGGTAGTACCAGAAAGGCTGAACGTGTTGATAACGGTCGGTGGCGAATCGCTGGAGGTTGTGTTCCATGAAGAATTCCCAGAAAAACGTGGGGTTCTGCAATTGGACCGCGATAAACCAGGGGAGGACCATGGCGAAGTACAGCAGGACGCCGGGCCACCAGAAGGATCTGAGGAGAATTTTCCATTCGCGGCGGAGGAATGCAAAGGCGGCCACGATGATAATGGCCAGGAAAGGGGCGACGGGGCCTTTGGCGAGGGTGGCTACTCCAGTGAAGAAGTAGATGTCGAAGAGCCAGAATTTGGAGCCGGTCTCATACCAGGCATACCAGCCGAGGAGGCCGATGGCGAGGGGAGCGGCCATCTGCATGTCGGTGGATGCGCCACGGGCGAAGCCGATGATGCCGGCGCAGGCTACGGTGATGATGGCTGCGTCCAGATGTCCGCCAGGGCGGAAGCGCCTCATGTGGAGGTAGATGAGGGCGGCCATTACGAAGGCGAAGCTGGTGGAGGGTAAGCGGGCGCTCCAGTCGTGGACGCCGAAGTCCTGGAAGGTGAACATGGCGCGCCAGTAGTAGAGGGCTGGTTTCTCGAGCCACGGATGGCCATAGAGATAGGGCGTTACACAGGCGCTGAGGCGATCGCTGAGAGTATGCGCGGAGTCGAAGCGATCGAGCATTTCGTGTGCAATCTGCGCGTAGCGGGGCTCATCGGCGCCGACGAGGCCGAGGCCCGCGCCGCCCAAAAGAGGCGTTAGTCCATAGGCGAGAAAGAACACGGCGGAGAGCAGGAAGACGGATGCTTCAGCGACAGTGGCCCAGCGAGGCAGACGCTTGCGCCAGGTTTCTGGTCCGGCTGGAGCGGATGGTTGCGGCGCAGTCTCCACTTCGAGTGGTTCTCCAGTCCCAGCTTCGTTCAAGTGCGGTCCGCGCCGCACAGAAGAGCGGATGTCGTGCTCGGTTTCGACAGGGACAAGGCTAACAGATTGATAAGGAATCTCAAGAGGTTCGTGACCGGACGCCTATTTTGCGGGCGGCAAGTCAGCTAGTTCGGCGACCTGGCTGGACTGCGGCTCGGGTTCGGACTCTGGCAGCGAAGGCTCTACGGGGAACTTGTTCCTCTTGCGGGAGCGGTCCATGAGCTCTTCGATGCGGGCCTGGAATCGGCCGGAACGGTCTGCGAGGAAGGCCAGATCGGGGACGTGTCGGACTCCCATGCGCTCCTTTAACTCATAGCGAATGTATCCTTTGGCGGCTTCGAGTCCGGCGATGGTGTCTTTCTCAGCCTGGACGATGTCTTTGACGGCGCTGTCGACGGCAACGTAGACGCGCGCGGACTTGGCGCCGGGGTTCAGGGAGACTTCACTGACGTAGCAATTGGCGATGCGCGGGTCGGAAAGCTCGCCGTCGATCATGGTTCCGATCTCGAGTCGCAGGGTTTCAGCGACGCGGTCCTGATGATGTTTGCGTGCTCGGTTCTCCGGCATTGGAGTTGCTCCTGATTGGTCTTGCTCAACTTGACAAGTAAACGATTCAGGATAGCAGAGAGCGGTGCTGAGGAACATGATCGACGGGTGAGGCGCCGGGTGATTTGATGGGTGGCGGGTTTCAGGAAAAAGGCCTTCAAAGAGGGGCTGATTTTGAGGTGAAAGTGGCTAAAAAGACGGATTCTGGGGCAAAAAACGGGCCATTTTTCGGGGTTTCCAGTTACTACTAAGTCAACATGAGATTTCGTTATCGTGTTTAGTATCAATGACTTGCGGTGGCGATGAGGGGTGAAAAAGTGTGAAATCGCGTTAAACAATTAATTAATTGCTGGAAAAGCGTGCCTGAGGGGAGCGATTTGGGTGTTGTGCTTTTCATGAATTGGGGTCTCCGAGGAGCATGGAATTCCCTTCCCTGCCTTCTTAAAACTGAGTGTAGGCCTTCGGTGCGTAATTATCTGCAAACTGGGGAAAAGAAAATCTCGGGATAGAAGGCTTTGTTCATTCGCTGGAGAGAAACCTCGTTAGGGAGCGCCTGCCAGCATCGCAATCGCCGGTGATGAGATAGGCGAGGACGGCCCCTTGAAAGAGTTGGAGCAGATCCTCAACGAAAGATATATTGGGGGAGAATCCCAGAAGCAGCTCGATCCATAGTCTTTGCTGCTCCGCGTAAAAGGCCTTCGCCCTTGCGGAACCATTCCAGGCGCGCCGGGATAGGTCCATTATGAGAAGGAGAACGCCTCTCGATTCCGGCGCCGTTGTCCGATTCCACAAGGCATCGACGACTACTGTGAGAGAAGTGGACGGAGGGAACGTCTCAGGAGCGAATTGCTGCCGCAGACGGTCTTCGAGCAAGGTCATGGCTCGCTCCTCGATTTCCTCTCGGCCGCCGAAGTAATGAATCAGCATGCGTTTGCTGACCCCGACGCTTTCCGCAAGGCGGTCGAGACTGAGGTCGATGGTTCCGGCTCGAATGAATGCTGCCAAACTCATCGCCAGGAGGTTTTGCAGATCCGGCCGTTTTTCGTTTTGCATTTCTGTGTACCATGTGGTACATCTCAATGATGTACCTGCTGGTACATGATACTGCCGAAGGGGAGATTTCATGAAAAACCGGGATGTAGCACTTCTTCTTGTGTCTGGTTTGTTGATCTGGGTGGTTGGGACAATCTATTACGGATACCGGGGTCCGACGATTCTGGAGACGAGCAGCCTGCGTTACAGGATCGCTTTTGCCTTGTCGCCGCTGGTTTCCGCTGGATTTTGCGTTTCGATACTCTGGTTGCGCCGGATTTCGCCTATGAACTGGACGTCAGCGATGCTACTGCTAGCGATTCCGGGGATGGTCGGCGAGGCGGTGGTGCTGTCTAACCTTTCAGTTTTCATGCCGAGGCTGCATGCTGCTTCAGGAGGCAGGTATGGGGCATTTCTCTTCGCGACTTATGCTGTGGTGTTGAGTGTGGCCGAGGTGGTTACGCTGACGGCGCGGTAAGTTCTGGGTGCTTCGGCTAGCGGTGGCGTCTGAAGGCTTGTGGGTGAAGAGGGGAGATTCTTTGGACAAGTGCAGCAAGTTAGCCCCCGCTGCGCGGGGATAGCGAGTTAGCAAGTTAGCGGGTGCGTTGGTCGGGTTAGATTTCAATCCTCCGTAGGCCGGCAATTTGAGTTGCAAGCACGGGGCTAGGGAGGCTGCGGCTAAGCTGGTGTCGCCGGCTCGCGAAATGGTGAGGCAACTCGACCCGTGCAAGTTCCTTCTAACTGAACCGACAAACTGGCTGCTTTAAATTGCCGGCTCGCGCTGGCCTACAGGCTACTTGTTGGAGGTTCCCCCGATGCAGTTTAGACGTTGTTTTATATTGGCTTGCAGTGTTTTTACCCCTGCGGCGATCTTAGCCCAAAACCCAGTTACTTTCACACCAGTGACCAGCCCAGGCGGACAGGGCCCTGCAAACACTTACGCCGTAGATCTGAACAACGACGGACTTACAGATATTGTTCAGGATTCGGGACCACTCGAACCGGGCATTCTGGTCAGCATCAACAAAGGGAATGGCTTCAAAGCGCCGGTTAGTTATACACTGCCCGGATCTCCCAACGGCCCCAATTGCATTGCGGCGGCCGATTACAACAACGACGGGAATGTCGATCTCGCTGTGCCGCTGAATGGCACAAATAAGGTCGCAGTTTATCTGGGCAAGGGCGATGGGACTTTCCAGACGCCAGTTATCTCAACGATCACCCTGCCCACGGGATATGAGTTCACCACGGCGGGTTGTTTGGCGGCGGACTTCAATGCTGACGGCTATGTCGATCTGGCGGCATGGGTGGCCGGTGGGTCTGGAAGCCTCTCCGCCGTGACGGAAGTTTATGTTTTGAAGGGCTTGGGCAGCGGCAGCTTTAATGCGAGCGCGTACCCAGTGCTGCAGAGCTCGCCGCTTCAGCCGGATCAGCAGATTTTTGTGGGAGACTACGACTCCGACGGCAAGGCGGACATAGCTGCAACCTCGTCTATCGAAGGCAGCGAGGGCAATACGGCCAGCGTCACGATCCATGTGCTTTACGGCAATGGCGATTTCACGTTCGACGCTACTACGCCCTATACCTACACCGGCGACATGGCGATTGGAAGCGGAGACCTTAACAGCGATGGTTACAGCGACTTTTGGATACTGACCAATGCGCATACAGGCTCACAACAACTGGGGGTGTTTTACGGGACCGTTTCGCGCACGTTTGACAGTTATTGGATCCCTGCGCCTGTGAGCAACCCCGTTGGCGACTCGCCGGCAAGTTATCAATGGCAGCCGCAGCTTACGATGGCAGACTACAACGGCGATGGACATATGGACCTGGCTGGTCCGGCGATGAATTCGGATTATGACTCGGGCTATATGTTGTTTTTCCTGTCGAACGGTGACCCTGGACAATTTACAACGCAATTGATTTCGACGCCCTATAGTTATGCCTTGCAGAGCAACCCCGTGGCGGGACTGTTCAGTGACAGCTATCTGAAACCGGATGCCGCGTTGAATCAGAGCCCGAGCACGAATGCGTCGGCGACCAACACGCCTTATCTGATTGCCGAGCAGAATGAAGCCACGAGCGGCTATTTTGGACCTTGCGAATATCCGAAGAGCGGCGAAGGTTTCAACCCATGCGTGGGCGGAGGCGTGACGGGAAACAAGGTGCTGTTCAGCACGGCAGCTAACTCGTTTGGCAAGCTGCGCAAGATTGAGTTATGGGTGGACGGCAAGAAGCTTTCGGAACAGTTCCACGCCTGGGATACGCACGCATACTTCGACTATAGTTCGACCTTCTCAAACGGTACGCACCAAGCCACGTTCTACGCAGCGGATGTGGACAATAGACTGCAGCACTATAATTTCCCCTTCACCGTGGGCGCCACATGTAGCGCGTTCCCTGCGCTCGGTGTGCATGTGTGCGGGCCGGGAACAAACGGTGAGAGCTCGCCGATTCAGGCGCTGGCGACGGCGACTATCACGGGCACACTCGATCGCATGGAGGTGTGGCTGGATGGCGTGAAGCAGTATACGGAAACGGCGAGCACGACACTCAACACTACGCTCGTAGTAAGCCCAGGCACGCACGACTTCGACTTCTACGCTGTGAACACCGCGGGGACGAAGTGGGAGACGAGTATCAGCGTGGTGGTGAAATAAAAGCCTGGTGGGGTTTGTTATTGTTGCTGCGGCTTCACGATTTAGATTGGGTGGTTAAGTTGTGAAGCTGCGGTGGTGCTGGTGTCTGCTAGAGTCGCGTCCTAGAAGATCATTGAAGGAACAACCGCAGATTCCAGTTCGACTTCGCTCAGGCAGGCTTTCGACTCACCACCTCCAAACTGAAGAACGTTTGTGGCGCCTTTCGCTCCCCATGAACAAACGACTCATGCTGCGATTGGGGTTCGTCGTCTCCCGCCCTCGCGCCAGAAAAAAGGCGCAAGAACGGGGCACGGAGCATTTTTTGGCGCCAATGGCGGGCGGTTCATTGCAGATGTAACTCGACGCGGCGAGTCAGGATGCTCAGGATGACAGTTTATTTTTTGATCGGAGCTTTTGAGAGGTGTCCGGCCGACCGAACTTGAACCCAGCGAGGACTGGAGCAGGATATGGAAGAGGAACAAATACTTGTGGCACTGAATGCGCACTGGCATGCTTCGGCGGTGGGCGATGTGAATGGGGAACACGATATTTACGATGACGATGCGATTTGTGACTATCCGCAGTCAGGTGAGCGGATTCTGGGGCGAACCAATCTTCAGGCCTTGAGGAGCCATCATCCTGGAAAGCCGTGAGGTTTCGAGGTCAGGCGAATTGTGAGAAAGGGTGACGTCTGGATTGCGGAATACACGATCGCGTGTCAGGAGCGCCAGGCATTTACGGTGAGCATTATGGAGTTCCGGAACGGGATGATGGTACATGAGACGCAGTATTTTGCTGATCCGTTCGATGCGCCGGCCTAGCGAAGGCGATGGGTGCAGCAGATGGCTTGGTGGCTACTTTACAGTAAGGGCCAGGGTGGTGAAGTGGGTGGTGGCGGTTACGCCGTCGCTGGATTGCGCGGTTACATCGACGGTGTAGGTGCCGGCGGGAGTGGCGGGATTCACGGGGGGTCCGTGGTTGTAATAGTCGTAGCGGGCGTTGCAGGCGGTGGTTCCGAGTAGAGTGACGAGTGCGACGAGCGCGAGGAGTGAAAGGCGCTGGAGCCAGGGACGGCGGCGAATGGACCAGGCCAGGCCACCGAGGCCCAGAGCGCCGGGCAGAAGGATTGCAAGGGCTACGGAGCTGGAACGGGCTGCGGAGGCTGAAGAGGCCTGCTGCGTGAGGACCACCATGGAGCTGGTGATGGGGGTGGTGGCGTTGGGGAGGATCTCGATGTTTTCAGGGGTGAAGACGCAGGAGGACTGATCGGGGAGCCCGGAGCAGGAGAGGGTGACGAACATGGGCGAGGTGAGCGCCGCGCTGTTTTCAGGGGTGATGGAGGCGGTGACGGTTCCGGCTTGTCCGGCGACGAGGGAAAGCGTGGCGGGCTTTACGGAGATCTGGAAGTCAGGGGTGGTGGTGGATTGTGCTTGCGCGCTGACGGATTGGGAGACTGAGGCGCGGTGGATGGGGTCACCGGTGTAGGTCGCGGTGAGGGAATGGTCGCCGGCTGGAAGCGCGAGAACGATTGTGGCCTGACCCTGCTTGTTAAGGGCTGCACCGGCCAAGGGGCGGCCGTGGTCGCTGATGGAGACGGCTCCGGTGGCGGGGAGGTTGTCTTCTCCCATGACGGAGATGGCCGCGGTGGCCTGGGTGCGGCCGGCCTGGTCGCGGGTGTCGACGGCGAGGGTGGTTTGCGTGGCTTGCGCGTGGGTATTCTCCGCGGCGACGGCCAGCGCGGGGCTGGCGAGCGCGATGCTCAATGCTGCAACCAATTCAAGCCGCAAACCGCGGCGGATCATACCTGTCACGTGCACCTGCTCCAAATCTGAAGAAAAGCTGTTTGTTGCGTGTAGCCGAAACACCATTGTAGCTGGCTTGGGCGCGGTGGGGCTATGGGTCTGGCAATGGTTTGACGGATGGGGGGAGAGAATGGTGCTGGGCGTGTTTCACACCGTCCCTCCAGGACGGAGAGATTCGGGCGAGCTTAACCCGGGTTTTCGCTGCGCCCGACCCGGGGCTACTATCATCTCCTCCCTACGGGAGGAAAGCGCTGTATGCTTTTTGCTTGAGGAGAACGCGATGACTGAAACTGCTGCACGGCCCCAGCTTGCACACTTGACCGCGGTGCTGGATGAGTTGCGGGCTAAGGGGACGCATTTCAACTTGCGCATTCTGGACGACCAGCAGGCGCCGGTTTGCCACTACGACGGGAAGCAGGTGATCAACCTGGCGAGCAATAACTACCTGGGGTTGGCGAATCATCCGAAATTGATTGAGGCGGCGCTAGCGGCGACGAAGGCGTTTGGCGTGGGGTCGGGCGCGGTGAGAACGATTGCAGGGACGACTTACGCGAGCTGGTTGGGGAGATGCCTTTCATGAATTTGTCCTTTCGGCGGCAGGGTCGGCGGGGCAGGGATTTTCTCTGCTGGTCCTCTCTATTCATAGTGTGCGCGTTCAGGCGGTAATTATATGCAAATTGCCGAGAAGAAACTTTCGTGACAATGGAGCCGGGATTGGCCTCGGTCGCCGGATTGCTTTCAGACTCTCAAAAATCAGAGCGCAGGATGCGACTGAGGTGCTGGACGCAAGAATACGGGATACCAAGGTGTGACCCGTTGCAGGTCAAAGCATCCGAACGGCACCCCCGAAGAGCGGGTCGCGCGGCAAGGCTTCGCAGGCTAATCAATCGCACAATGGAGTTTGACGCGAGAATCGCAGCGACCCTCTGGGGCGCACGATTTTCAGGCTGTCGGACCCCAGGGTTTCACCCTGGGCTATTCTCACATGCTCCCTCCGGGAGCGTCTGCAGCGCTTCTCATTTGCGCCCCTCCGGGAGCATCTACAGCGCTTTTCACATGCTCCTTCCGGGAGCATCTGTAGCGCTTCTCACATGCTCCCTCAGGGAGCATCTACAGCGCCGCCATAGCCTCAGCCTGGCTGGGAAACAGCCCCGCGTATTTCGTAATCCCCACCATCGTGAACACCTTTACGAAATGCGCTGAAAGCCCGTACGCATACACCTTCTGCCCGGAGTTCGACGCCTCAATCAGCAGCTGTATCACCAGCGCAATCCCGCTGGAATTGATGTAATCCACCTTCGTGAAATCCAGCAGAATAAGCTTGTTCGTTGCCTTCGCGAGCCCCTGGTATGTGCCGAGAACGGCGTCCTTTGAGGTGCTGGCAATGTCCCCTTCAAAACGCAGGACGGTCACCGGATGTCCGGCCGGGGAAGTGAGCTGGTCAACATGCGACTTGGTTTCGCTCTGCACGATCGATAATCTCCGTATGTTCCTGGTTATTATGCGTCTTTATCCAACCGGATCACCAGCCGGACATAACTGCTTTTGCCGTCGGCACCTGCCACCCACTCCGCTTCGTCCACCAGCGCCTGGATCAGGAACATGCCCATCCCCCGCGCGTCTTCCTCGCCATGCATCTTACGATCGATATCGGGCTTGGCCGGATGCATTTTCATCCCCGTCCCATCGTCAATCACCTTAACTTCCAGCGAGTCTTCCCCGGCGGAAAGCACCACCCCTACCGACAGTTTCTCATTGAGACGGTTGCCGTGTTCAATGGCATTGATGCAAGCTTCGGCCACGGCGGTTTTCAAGTCCTCGACCCGGTCATCGCGGAAGCCCATCAGCTTGGCCACCGAGGCAGCCGTGCTCATGGCCACCTTCTCGAAGCCCATCCGCGATGGCAGCCGGACCTCAACGTTCGTGGTTTTCATTGCGCTCATGCCGCCATCTCCGGGTTACTCCTACACCGGCACAGCGCCAGTGCGGTCATATCGTCTGCCTGCGGCCCGCCCGCGGAGAACTCTGCCAGGGTTGTCCACAATGCATCGAGAATACCATCCGCCTTCTGTGACGGGCACTTGGAAAATTCATCTAAAAGTCGCTCCGGCCCAAATTCCTCATCCCCTTTGAATACTTCAGTCAGTCCATCGGTATAAAACAGCAGGCGCGATCCCGGCTTGAACCCGCGCTTTTCGATTTCGTAATTCATCCCCGGCAGCAGTCCCAGCGGCGTCCCCGCAGCATTGAATTCATGCGCTATCTCCCCCGGAGTTACCAGAAATCCAGGATTGTGTCCCGCGTTCAGCACCTCCAACTCGCCTGAATCAGGCCGAAGCCGCATGAAGATTGCCGTCACATACCGGCGTCGCGACTCTTCACCCTCTTCCCAGTGATGCTGATTGATCCGGTTTGCCAATTCGTCCAGCGGCATCCCCGTCACGGCCATCGCGCGGAACGCCGACCGAAAGCTCGTTGAAACAATCGCCGACGCCAGCCCTTTGCCCGCCACGTCGGCCACTGCCAACAGCACGCTGCCGTCAGGCAACTCCACAATGTCCAGATAATCGCCGCCAACCTCGTAACACGTAGCTGATCGGAAGCCTAAAGAGTATCCAGGTATCGCCGTCTGTTTCTGCGGCAAAAGCGATCGTTGAATCAGCCGCGCCGCATCCAGATCCTGTTGCACCCGCGCAAATTCAACATTGCGCTTATGGTTCCGCGCATTTTCAAGTGCCACCGCAGCCTGCAGGGAAAGCCCCTCAATGAAGTCCGATTCATACAGCGTCAGCGCCCTGCCGTCCGGCGCCGCAACCAATAGCTCCGTCATCCGCTTGCCGTCGCGATCGTCCAGCGCAAACCCCACCACGCCTGCAGTATCCGCAGCAGGCTCATCCCCGTAAGCCAGCCCGGTACCCGCAAACGACGCCCCCGCCATCTCCAATTCTCTGACCACGATCCGCAGCACTTGCTCCAAAACCTCTTCTTCGCGAATCGTCGAGTGAACCTGCCGCGAAGCCTCAAGCAGCGCCTGCAATCGCGCCACTTGCTGCTGCAAATCAATCGTTTCGTCATTCCCAGGGATCTGCACCCCAGTCGCCATCCGTGCTGTCCTCCGTGGATTTTCACTCTACCATGGCCGCGTTATCGCTGGCTAAAATCAAGCCATCAACCTGAATCCAAGCATAATCCCACTCGTTCTCCGCTCCAATGTTGGATACTCGTGGTGTGCGCTGCCCATTCATCTTTTCGCTCGGCCTGGCTCTTCTCGCAGCAGCCAGTCCTTGCAGCCCGCAGGCATCCTCCACCTGGCCTTCCGCCGTGGCCTACGCAGCGCAATCAGCCCCGCAAGCCCGCATCGTTGTCCTCGACATCGCAACCGGCCATGTACTCGCCGCGAGCCACTTACCTGAAGCCGCGCGCACCCTCGCCGAACCCGGTTCCACGCTCAAGCCGCTGGTACTCTACAGCCTGGTCGCCTCCGGCCATTGGGACCCCGCTCGACGTATCGCCTGCACCCGCAACCTTCGCATAGCCGGCCACGCGCTCAACTGCTCCCATCCGCCCGCCGATCCCATGGACGCGCGTCAGGCCCTCACCTGGTCCTGCAACACTTACTTCGCCACCGTTGCTGCAACGCTTGGCCCTGGCGAACTCCGTCATTTGCTAGCGCCAACCGGCCTCCTCGGACAAACCGCCCTCGCACCCGCGGAGGCTACCGCCGTCTTCCATGATCCCCATACCCACGATGAAACCAGCATGGCACTCCTCGGCGTAGAAGGTATCCGCGTCACCCCACTCGAATTAGCCACAGCCTATCGCTGGCTCGCCCTCCAGCTCGGCGCCCATTCCGATTCACCAGCCGCACAAGTAGTTCAAGCCGGCCTTGCCGACTCAGCCAGCTTCGGCATCGCCTCCTCAGCCTCCCTCGGCGGCGTCCTAGTCGCAGGCAAAACGGGCACCGCCAACCAGGGCCCTGGCACACCGTCTCACGGCTGGTTCGTAGGCTTGGTCCCCGCCGACAAACCGCGCGCTGTAGTAGTCGTTTACCTACCAAATGGCCACGGAGCCAACGCCGCCCAGGTAGCCGCGGCGATTCTCTCCCACTCGTCCCTAAGCCATCCGCTGCCATGAAACCAACGAATAAACTCCGGGTGCCCGCGGTCTTGGTATTGAGACCTGGGAGGCGAGTCTGCACTGCGGCCGGACTGGGAAAAATCCTCGGTCACATCCTCCTGTGCTTTGCCGCCATTGCCCCAGCCTGGGGCCAATTCTCCCCAAACCGCGCATCGGCAACCCTCCGCGTCGGCCTCTGGACCCTCTGGCACGACAAGTCCCTCACGCTCTCACCCACAACCGATGGCGCCGTAACACTTCGCACATGCGCCCAGACGAACAAATGCACATCCGCAGCCTTGGCCCAACAAACCCAAATTCGCGCCTCCGCCAACCACTTAGCCCTGGGAAAGGACAATAATCCACAATCCATAGAAATCATCGGCCCTATCACCCTCACCGCCCATGGTGAGTCCCTAACTCTCCATAATCCCGTCAGCATATCCGCCCGCAACGGTGAATTCATTCTCGCCGTCACGCTTCCCGTCGAAACCTACGTCGAGCGCGTCGTAGCCAGCGAAAGCGGCCCGGCCGACTCGCAAGAATCCCTCAAGGCCCTGGCCATCGTCGTCCGTTCCTTCGCGCTCCATCAGCCGCACGGCCACGCCGACTACGATCTCTGCGACTCGACCCACTGCCAGCTTCTTCACTGGTCAGGTGCGTCCAGCCGCCGCGCCGCCGCCCACGCCGCCGCTCTAGCCACCGCCGGAGAAACCCTCTGGTTTCACGGCCAGCGCGCAGCAGCCTGGTTTCATCAGAATTGCGGCGGCCGCACCGCTTCGCCCTCTGAAGCCTGGCCGTCAACAGCGAAGGGAAGGGAATCGCCGCGCGCCCCCATGCCCTGGCTAGCCTCGCGCATCGACCCCTACTGCACCGCCAACGGAGCACGCGAGTGGTCCACCAGCCTGTCACTCACCGATCTGACTGCGGCCTTGGCAACCGCCGGCCTTGCTCGTCCCGGCTGGAAATCCATAACCATTACCCATCGCGGCGAATCGGGCCGAGCCGTCACTTTGCAGATTGGCCCCACCGAGATCTCCGCTGAAGATTTTCGCCTCGCCGTAGGTCGCTCCATGGGCTGGAACAAGATTCTCAGCAACTGGTTCGAAGTCTCAACCCAAGGCGATCAATTCCTCTTCCACGGACGAGGCTCAGGACATGGCGTCGGCCTTTGCCAGGCTGGAGCGGCCGCCATGTCCGCTCTCGGCCGCAGCTCCAGTCAGATACTCGCCCAATACTTTCCCGGCGCAATCGCCACCGATGAAGCAACCGGCCAGCCCTGGCAAACACTTAGCGGACAAAATATCAAGCTTCAAACATTGAACCCGATAGACACAGCCTATCTGTCGCAAGTCAGCCAGGCGCTTGCTGAAGCCGAATCTAAATCCGGCCTCCAACCCACCGACCCAATCACCATCCGGGCCTTTCACTCCACCCCAGCCTTTCGCGACGCCACCCTGGCTCCCGGCTGGGTTGCCGCATTTACCGAAGGGAATTGGATCGCCACCCAGCCCCTCTCCACACTTGCCTCGCGGAAGCTCCTCGATTCAATTCTTCGCCACGAATTCCTCCACGCCCTCGTCGAGTCCCAAGCCGCGGCTGGCACGCCCCTTTGGCTCCGCGAAGGGCTCGTAGAAGCATGGTCCACGACCGCAAATCCCCCAAAATCCAGCATCCCACCAATGAAGCTGGACCAGCTCGACCACGCCCTGGCGCACGCCGCTTCTGAAGCCCAGTCCCAGGCCGCCCATCATACCGCCGCATGGTACGCACAGCGCCTGCTCGACCGCTACGGCCGCACTCAAGTCCTCACCTGGCTCCGCTCCGGCTTGCCGCCCAACATTCTCGCCGACCCCCGCTGATTTATCCTTCGACAGATGCGTCAGACCCTGTCCGTAGCGATGATTGCCATGAACGAGGAGGCCAACCTGCCTCGCACGCTCGAGTCTGTCCGCTGGGCTGATGAAATAATCCTCGTCGATTCCGGCTCCAAAGATCGCACCCTCGAAATCGCCCAATCGTTCGGTGCTAAAACCAGCTACCACGCATTCGGCGGCCACGGTGAACAGAAAAATGTCGCTCTCGATCTGTGCACTTCCGACTGGATTCTGCTCCTCGATGCCGACGAAGTCCTAACCCCTGGCCTGCAGCAGGAAATCCGCGAATTACTGGATTGCAAAGACAACTGCTCGCCCCAATACGATGCCTACTGGATTCCCCGCCTCAACCTCTATTACGGTCGCTGGATTCGCCACGGAGGCTTCTATCCCGACCACAAGCTGAGGCTCTTCCGTCGCGGGTCAGCGCGCTTGAGCGAAGGCGTCGGCCCACATTCCACTCCGCAATTCACGGGACCAAGAGGCAAGCTCAAGGGCGACATGCTCCACTACGCCTATCCCACCATGGGAATCTATCTCGAACACATGAACCGCTACAGCTCCGAGATCGCACAGCTGTTAGCGAACAAAGGCCGCACCAGTAAGTCATTTCCGTCCTTTATCTGGAACACCGTCGCCAATCCCGTCGCCACGTTCATCTATAACTACTTTTTCCGTCTCGGTTTTCTCGATGGCCGCGAAGGCCTCATCCTCCACATCAACCACTCCGTCTACATCCACTGGAAGTTCATCAAAGCCTGGCGAATCGGCCAAGGCAAAGAATAAGCCCGCGCCCCCCTACGCCGGGACGGAATTAGCCCTGGATCAAAGAATACGGAGGGAGCAGGGGGTTTCAACCCCCTGAAACCAAGCCAATTTGATCAGGCCTTCAGCCCGGGCCTTTATTCCGTTGGAGTCTCATCCGGCGGCGGAACCACTGCCCGCGCCTTCAACTCCCCATTCGGCGGCCCAGCCAACACCGGAACCGGCACCATCACCTCTTCATCCGGCGGCGCAGATTTGCCCAAAACAAACAGCGTAGCCCACCACCCCAATAGCAACACCCAACTACCGATGGCGAGCACATAAGTCGCAGCAAGCTTCCACACCACGCTCCATTCCTGAGCAGCCACGGAACCCTTCGGTGTCCCATTGAAGAATTGCCCCGGCAGCCAAATCCCGATCAACACCAAAACCACTACCCCCAGCCACCAGCGCCAATTGAACAGGAACTTCAGAATCCTGCGCCACGGCAAACGCCAACCCCATTGCGCCGATGCCGCCGCATAAGGAATCAGCTTCGCCGGCACTACGATCCAACGCACTGTCCACTCCAGCACCGTAAGCCAATGTTGAATGTGTTCGTATGTAAACATCGTCGCCCGCGCGTGCGCTGAGCTTTTCGAATTCCAATAACCCGCCAGCAACGGAATCTCGTTATCGAACCAGTCCAGCAGCGACCACACCGCGATGCCAACGGCGATCCACACCAGCAGCGAAACCGCGCCCCACACCAGCTTCACGCGCTTTCCATCGTCGTCCGCGAACTTGCGCACTGTGCCGGCTTCCAACTCCAGCGCGCAAAGAGCCAGCAACAGCGGAATCACCAGCGTCAGCGCCACTTGCCACGCGTGTTTATCCGGAATTCGCGTCCAGGCCAGTCCTGCCGCAATCAGCACCAGGGTCAGCACAAACTGCAACGCAACCCAAACCCAGCCGATCCGCAAACGCTGAAACAAACTCTTGTTATTCGTCACGGCTGCACCTCCAAAGTTGCCGGGTCAGTTGTCACTTGCACCTCTGGCTGATACATCGGCCCCGCCTGCGCCGGGCTAATCGCAAACTTGCCCGGATTCACCACCTTCAGCAGATAAACATATTCACGCCGCGAACTGAATTCCGTGTTGAAGAACGCGGCGCGGTCATCGTGGAATTCCTTGCGCGTAAACCAATCCGCCCACCAATCCGGCTTGTTGTTCAGCTTGTAAAGCTCCGTGTGGTCAAGGAACTCCGTTCCCGCCGGAATCGGGTCCTCAGCCAGCAGATACTTCCAGTCCGTCCCATTCACTGCCAGCCTCACCGCCACAATGTCGCCCACATGCACTGGCCCTTTCAGCGGCGCAAGATCGTACGTGATCGGATCGCTCGGCTTCGGTTGATTCTTCTGCAGCACGTAATAGTCCCGCGTAATATTCAGAGCCAGCTTCTCCTTCTGGAACAGCTTCTTATCCGCCGAATACCACGCGTTCTCCGCCGACCAATAAGTAATCCCGTTGCCGCTCTTGCGGATAGTGACCTGGCCGCCTCCGCCCGTTTGCGCCGCCGGCACCGTCAGCTTCCACGGCAGCGCAAACCCATCGCCCACACCAAAGTGCCGCTTGCCAACGCTCGTACCGTTCACCAGCACTTCAACGTCGGATGTATTCGCCAACTCACCGCTAAGCACCAGGTAATCCGTAAGCCCCTGGATCACCATCGACGTCTGCTTGGTCGACTCCCAATAGTCGCCCGTGCGACTCTTCCCCAGCCATAGCGCCGCCTTGGTCAAAAGCCCGCTCGTGCGGTCCTGACGCACAATTAGCTTCAGTGCAAACGCCGTAGTTTCGAATGATGTATCGCCCCAATAGTCGAGCAATTCATCGTAATTCCCCGACCAGTAAGCATCTGAGTCGGTTACTTTGGCCTTCTTCTCCACCAGTTGCGCCGCTTCTTTCGCCCGCCCATCGCTGGCCGCATCAAGCGCCAGGCCAATCAGCGCAAGCCCCTCATCGCTAACCTTGCTGCGGCTCGCCCACGCTTTATCGACAGCCTCCTTTGGCGCGCCGCCAGTGGTAGCCAGCGCGTACACCGTGTATGCCCGCAAGTCTGGAATCATGTCAGGATGAGCCGAAAGTGTCTGCTGCAACCACGTGCGGCCCTTGTTCAACCGATCCTCATCCACCTTGAATCCGGCGTCTTTAGCCTGTCCCAGCCCGCTCACAACATAAGCGGTCATAAACACCCGACTCTGATCGTCAGGCCACCAGCCCCAGCCGCCATCATCGTGCTGGAAGCTATACAGCCGCTCCAGTCCAGCCTTCACTTCATCGTTCAAAGTCGCCCTGTCGATCGGCGACTTCAAATGCAGCTTATCGACAGCCTGCGCAACAATCACGTCAGGCAGGAAGCTTGACATCGTTTGCTCCGTGCATCCCCACGGATAACCCGTCAGATAATCCAGCGCTTCAAACACCGTGCCCGCCACACTGGGCGCGACAGTAACTGTCAGCCCACGCGTGCCGGCGTCCGAGTTAGCTGGATAGTTATAGCTCCAGGTCCCCTGCGCCGTTCCTGAGAACACCACACCCGACCCCGCCGCTCTCTGCTTCACGCCGTACGCCAGCACCGGCAACGGCATCTCCAGCGCGTCACTCTCTTCATTGGTCAGCGTCTTGGCCGTCAACACAGCATTGCCGGTCGTATGCGCCTTCACGCGCCATTCCGCAAAGCTCTCTCCCTTGGCCGGAATGTTGATCACCTGCTGCTGTCCGCCAACCACTTCCAATCCCTGAACATCCAGAGCGAAAGTTACGTCCTTCGCTGTCTCCAGGTAGTTATGCGCAATCACGCGCAGAGTTACCTCGTCGCCCTGCCTGAAGAACCTCGGCGCAGCCAGCCGCACAATCAGATTCTTGCGCACCAGCACCCGCGTAACCACGCCTCCGGCCTTGCCGTCATCCGTCATGGCGCGGATCGTCGTGCGCCAGGTAGTCAGCGCATCAGGGAAGTTGAATTCCACCTTTGCGTGCCCATCCGGTCCTGTCCGCACACTCGGATTCCAATAAGCAGTATCTGGAAACGCCTTTCGCACCTTCGGCACCACCAGGTCCGACCCCGGCTTCACCTGCGCCAGCCGCGGATGGTACATCCCATTCGCCAACTGCGCCAATAACGGGCTCTTCAAACCCGCCTGGCCCGAGAAATAAAACTCGAACGAAGTCTGCGGTTGCAACTCGACAAATCTCTTGGGATAGAAAGAGGCGACCATGTCCCCAGTCTCATCCGGCCGCACCGAGTAGAGCGCTTCATCCACTTCACCAAAACTCAGATCCGCCTCCACCGGCTTACCTTTGTAATCGAGCGCCAGCACATCGAAGCTGCCCTTTTCTCCCGGCAAGAATTTCGACTTGATGGGCGTTGCGGTTATCGTCAGCGTTCGCTCCACCGTGGGCACTTTCAGGCTCTTTTGTGCCGTTATCATCTGATCGTTCTGAATGATCACGGCGCTCACCACAAGATTCGGCTGAGCGAGTTTGGTTATTGGCACATCGAACGCAAAGCTCTCCCCAGTCGCATGAAGCACTTCGCGCAACTGCACGCTGTCGCCCTCCGCCGTCACCACAGCCCACGAATCTTTCAGGCCCGTCACCAGCAGCAGATGCGCCGTATCGCCCACCTGGTAGCTCTTCTTGTCCGCAACAATCTGCGCCTGCGTATTCTGGTTGTAGTACTCACCGCCGCCGTTCCAGATCCACACCCAGGTCTTTCCAGCCACCGTGCGCTTCTCCGGCGTTTGCGCGCTCGCTGTCACCTCAAAGTCCCCACTGCCGGCACTCCCCACAGGCAGTTCGACAAGCGCCGTTCCATTCGCTCCAGTCGTCGCATCGCGGCTCGTCACTTGCGTATCCTTGCGCTCATGCGTCACTGAATCCCACTTCTCCAGCTTCACTCCAATATGGATCGCCGTCACCACAGGCTTGCCATCGTAGTCCTGCGCAGTCACCTTCACCTTTACCGGATCGCCCGTCTTGAATACATAACTCGTAGGCTCCGCGCTAACTCGAAACGACCCATAAGTCGCCAGCACCGTGGAGTGCCCACTAACCTCGCGCTCGCCGGCATCCGTAACACGCGCCTCAATGCGGTAATCCTGATCTTCGTGCTTACTATCGATTGCCACCGGCACACTAATACTCAGCCGGCCGTTCGCATCCAGCAGTCCGTCGTGTTCTTGTTGCTCAGTCGCCCCGTAAGTCTCGTCGGATTCCGCATCGCCCGAATCATCGCTCGCCCCGCTATCGTTCCCCGAGTCATCCTGATCCTCATCCCACCAGTAGTGCGTGATGGTATGTACCACATACTTCACCTTTGCATTGGCCACCGGCTCGCCGAAAAAGTACCGCGCCTCAATCGTTGCTTGAATCTGATTCCCCTGCAGCACGCGCGCCACTGTCGGCTTCACCGTTACCTGGTACTCAGGCTTCTTGTACTCCTCCACATAAAAGTTGCCGCTTCCCGTGACACCACCCAATTCAATGCTGTAGTAACCCAGCCCCGCATCCGCCGCCAGCGTCAGATCCGCCGACACCGTCCCATGCGCCGACACGACCGCATCTTGCTGCAGCACTACCTTGTTATCCGCATCCGTCACTTTCAGCTTCAGCGTCTTCAAGTCCGGCAAGTCCAGAGAGTCATTCTGCTCCTTGCGAACCACGCCCTTGATGTGGACCGTGTGCCCCGGCCTATATACAGGCCGATCGGTATAGACATAACCCTTCAAGCTCTCCGTCGTGTCCGGAGTAAAGTTATAACTCCACGGAGTAATCAGCGCCGCATCGCTCCCATGCCGAGCCAGAATCCACACATTCTCCGGTTCTGGACCCCCAGCCGCTGCATTCGTCGGCACGCCCGTCCCACTCATCGCCAGCGAACCAAGCCCATCGCTCCCCGTCTGCCCTAGCGATTGCTGTTTCCCGTTGGCCCATAGCGCAACATCCGCCTTCGCGACCGGTGCGCCCGTCTTCCTGTCGGCCACATATAAGCTCACCTGTCCATTGCTCACCCGCTCGACGACTGCAATGCTCGTGACAATCGCGACTGTATAAGCCTTATAAGTCCCGTCCGTAGCCTCGATAAGATACACGCCCGCGGCAAGCCCATCGATCGGCAACTGCTGCGTCTCGCTCACAATCGCCGGAGGCGTCTCCAGCTTCCACCGCGCCACAAGCTGGCTCTCATTCAGGATTGGAATCTGCGCAAACTCCGCCTCTCCCACCACCTTGCTCCGCTTGCCGAGCTTTCCCTGGCTCTCGCGAAAACTATCCCGCGCTTCATCGGTGAATTGGCCGCGAAAGAATCGCCTTACCGTCCACCAGAGGTGCGCCTTATAGTCGTGCAGCCGCTCAATCCATGTCCGCTCATCGATCTGCTCGGTCGGCGACGACGCGTTCTCCGCACCGAAGCTGTGGATGTCCTTGAGGCCGGCAAAAAACTTCTCCGCGTCCTTCACCTTGTAAACACGAAACTCCAGCGCAGGCACATTTCTCGCAAACAGCTGCACCTTCACGCTCTCGCCCGGCGCAAATGTCCGCGTAGTAGAAAGCGAAAAGGACCGCGGCGCATCCTTGGCAGCCGCTGCTGCTTGGGCGGCAAAAGTGACAAGAAGCGACAACGAAACCAACAGCAGCGACTTGCTCAGCCTCATAAAGTCCCTCGCAAAATGTTCCACCGATAAACGCCCAGAAAATTAGGATTCCCAGCCACCGGCCTCCACTGCGGCTGCGGATGGTCGAGCAGCTCAGCCAGCGCCACGCGCCTTAACTCACCCGCCTTGCCATGATCCTCGCCAGTGTCGTAAACCACCGCCGCCCGCCCGCCAATCCGCGTAACAATCATCGAGTGCCACGGCGAAGACTGCTCGAACTGCCGATAAAACAGCAAATCTCCCGGCTCGGCCTGCCGCACATCCCGGCTCACAAAATACGCATTCCGCTCTACCAGCGTCTTCGCATCCGCAAACTGCGCAAACGCCCCATTCGTCGCATCTGCCGCCTCAAAACTCCCCGCACGCACACGGAACAACCCAGCCCCAAGCGGTGTCTCCGGGTAGCGCCATGCGCGAATCTCTCCCGGCAGCGCCGCTACGTCAAATCCCGTAGCCGCGAACCATGTATCGTCGTGCCGCTTCAGGGCCTCGCGATACGCATAGCGCAACAGGCTCGCACAATCGGTTATCTCCGCAGGAACGTCCGCCCTTGGCCGGACAGCCTGGTAATCCGCAATCTCCGTGAACCATTGCCGAAACGCCGCCTGGTCTGCCGGGTCCGTCAGCCGCAGAAAATCCGGTGTCCCATCCCCAAACCGATCCGTCCAAGGCCGACTGACCCATGCCTCATTACTCGCCGCATGAACCGTGCGCACGGCAGCCGCGGGCTCGCTTCTCGCTCCGTAAAATCTCCGCCGCCCATGCCCATTCACAAACACAACCAGCCGCAGTAAGAGCAGCAAAAGCGCAAGCGCCACAATGCCTGCCAGAACCAGGCGCTGCGGCCGCGACTTTTTTTTGGGATTCATGGGGTAAGCAGGTTGGAAGCGAAACCCATCTTACCGCGAATCTCCGCTTCTTTGTAAGAAAGCTGCTGAAACACTCATCATCCGCCAGCGCCCCACACGCGGAAAAGCCCTCCGGCCATCGCCGAAGGGCCTTCCTCACATCCACCGTAATTTGCGTTAAGCCGTAATCGTCCGCGAAGGCTTGTGTCCCACAAAGCCATAGAAAGCGATGTACAGGTAGCAGAGAACCGGCACAACCAGCGCCCATTGATAATTGGTGTTGTCGACCAGCAATCCGATGAAGACCGGAATCAGCGCGCCGCCCCACACCGCAGTCATGATCAGCCCCGAACCTTTGCTCGTCATCGGCCCCAGACGGGCAATACCAAGAGTAAAGATGTTTGGGAACATGATGGAGTTGAAGAAGCCTGCAAGCACCAGGCATCCGATGGCCACCTCGCCACTGGTCACGATGGAAACGACAACGAGGATTGCGGCTATGGTTCCGAAGATTCCGAGCAGTTTGCCAGCGGCGATCTTGGTAAGCATCCACGACCCGAGCAGTCGGCCGACGAGCGCTCCGAGCCAGTAGAACAACACCAGCTTCTGCGCTGCAGCTACCGTTAGAGCATGCAATCCACCATGGACTGTATCGCTGAAGTAGAGCACCATGGTAGTTGCCAGACCAACCTCCACGCCTACATAAACGAAGATGCCCAGGGCGCCCAGAACGGTATGCCGGTAGCTCCAGATGCTGCGGCTCAACAGCGGGTCGCCTTCCTTTGCCGGCCGGAACTGCTGCGTGGCCTCAACATGGGGCAGCCGCGTGAAAGCAACCGCGATCCCCAGAATGATAAGCGCGAAAGCAATAACCAGGTACGGCACCCGGACGGTGTCCGCGATCGTTAATTGATATGCGTGCTGTTCAGCAGCGCTTTGTGTTGCAACGACAGCCGGATTGAGGACTGTGGTGGTCAGAATAAACGTGCCGGCCACCCACGGGGCAAAAGTGCCACCGAGCGAGTTGAGTGCCTGCGCCAGGTTCAAACGGATCGGAGCACTGTGTTCGGGTCCGAGGATCGAAATATATGGATTGGCCGCGGTCTGCAGTGCCGCTACTCCCGCTCCTACGACGAAAATCGCCAGCAGAAACAGCGGGAAAGAAACCTGTTGTGCAGCGGGTACAAAGAGCAATGCCCCCAGCACCTGAACAAACAAGCTGACAACCATTGTTCGCTTATAGCCGATCATTTCAATCAGCTTGCCCGTTGGGCTCGAAAACACGAAATAAGCGGTGAAGAACGCTCCATTCGCCAACATGGCCTGCCAGGTGGCGAGGCCCTGAATCTCAAAAATCTTCTTCAGGTCTGGAACCATCCCCATATTCAGGTTGGTAATAAACCCAAAGATGAAGAACAGCGCAGTGACGATGATGAACGGGACAAGGTATCCAGGCGATGTGAGCGCCGTCGATGGTTTCGTTTGTGCTGCCATAAAGTGTTGTTCTCCGCTTCCTCTTGAAAATTTCGCCCGGTTAGGGCTTGAATCTGCATTCGCAGCCTCGATCGGTCTGCGAATAGTCGCCAACATCCTTCGCCAGCTGGTTCTCTGGCGTCCCGGAATCCCGGCTTTTTGCTGCACACAACACTATACGTAAAACCCTGTTGCGGGGAAGTGCCAGCGCCGAGAACTACTCCCCAATGTGCCCTGCGGCCAATCAAGAGGCTACCGCCCGCGCACTGCATTCCGCTATTCTGAATTGAAGGCGAGGAGACACAAGTGGCCACTGCAACCCTGAGCGGAGCCAGGCTGAAGAAGGTTTTGGCAGCCCTGGAAGAAAACTGGCACGCGGAAGTGGAGGCTTACTACACCTACCTCGCCCTCGCCGAACGCGATACCGAGCCGGTCCGCGCCCAGGTCCTCCGCCACCTCGCCACAGCCGAGTGGGAGCACGCCGCTCTGTGGCACGGCCGCATCATGGAATTAGGTGGAAAAGAGCCTGTCTACAAGGGCAAACCGGGCGGAGAGGCCGACTCGCTGGCCAATCGTGCCGGCGGCGTCCGCATGGCCCTCCGGCGTCTCGAAATCGAAGAGAGCCGCCACATCGCCACCTATGGCGAGCAGCTAAAAGCCCTTGGCGACGAAGGCTCAATCGCGATCCTCGATCATGTAATCGAAGACGAGAAGGACCACTATCGCGAACTCGGCTCCCTGCTGCGCGGCCACTACGCGCCTTCCGCCGGCGCTCCCAAAATCGACGCTCAGGCAGTCCTGAATGAAATGCTGGCCAAGCGCAACCAGGGCCGCAAGCAGCCCGGCGCATGGATCGGCGACGCCATCTACGGCGTCAATGACGGCCTCGGAGCCATCTTCGGCATCGTTTCCGGCGTCTCCGGCGCAACTGCGGGCGACAGTAAATATGTTCTCCTCGCAGGACTCTCCGGCATGATCGCCTCAGCCCTCAGCATGGGCTCCGGCGCGTATCTCGCCGCCAAAAGCAATCGCGAAATCTACCAGGCGGAAGTAGCCCGCGAGCGCGAAGCCATCAAAATGAACGGCCCCGAAGCTCGTGAGCTTCTGTCGCTCTATTACCAGGTCAAGGGCCTGCCAGAAGTGGACGCGCTCCACATGGTGAACCACATCGCCAGCGATCCCGAGCAGTTGCTTCGCGCCCTGGCCAGCGAGCGGCTTGGCTCCTCTGAAGAATCCCTCAGCAACCCCTTAACCTCGGCCAGCTCCGGCGCTCTCTCGACAGCCATCGGCGCAGCCATCCCCATCATTCCCTTCTTCTTCCTCAGCGGCCTCAACGCCGTAATCGCCGCCGCCGTCATCTCGCTAGCCGCCCACTTCGCCGTCGGAGCCGCCAAGTCCCTCATCACGGTGCGCTCCTGGTGGTCCTCCGGCTTCGAGATGACCATCGTCGGCGCAGTAGAGGGCGCAGTAACCTACGGCATCGGCATCCTCCTCGGCAAAGGTGGCATGTAGCCGAAAGAGAATGATCTTTTTCTCTCTCGGCACGATAAGCTACCAGACTGTATCTCATAAACTAGCCTTGTTTCGGGGCATGAATTCACAGGCTGCGGAAAATGCTCGAACGAATGGCGAACTTGGGCAAGGACAGATTGGCAGGGGCTAAACAGGCTGCGGGAAAAGGGGTGGTTGAGAGCGAAGCCCTCTCCGAAGTTTGGCAGGGGCTAAAGAGGCTGCGGAAAAAGGCCTGAGTTCTGGATCGCAGTTGCTTGGCGACCTGAAGCAGGGGCTGAAGCCCAACTCATTCTATTGACTTTTATCGGCCCGGCTAAAGCCGTGCCCTTGTTACAAAGCATTCGAAGTTGAGCCTAAGCGAGTTTTTCCGCAAGCTGTAAAGCCCAACGTTGATTTGATAGGCTTTGTCGGCCCGACTAAAGTCGTGCCCTTTTACAAAGCCTTTGAAATTGGCGGATGAATGAGTTTTTCCGCAGCCTATGAAGCCCGGCTACATTCTGTTTGCCTTATTGGCCCGGTTAAAGCCGTGCTCTTGTTACAAAGCCCCTTCGATAGAGTTTTTCCGCAGCCCGTGAAGTCGTGCCGAAGATGGCCAGGAAAAGGAAGGGTTTTAACCCCTGCCGGATGAAAGCCCAGGCTCGCGGCCAATCAGAAAACAAGCTATAGAATGATCTCGGCCATCGCCACCGGGAGAATCTCGTGTCGAAAAAATCCCTTTGCCTTATTGCTCTCTTCTTTCCCCTTTTGCCCTGCGGCCTCGCCCAGCCCACTCCCGCCGTCGAATCTCCCACCCACGTAATGGTCCAGCACGACGTCCCCATGAAGACCCGCGACGGCGTCACTCTCCGTGCCGACCTCTACTGGCCGGCCACGGAAGGCAAATTCCCGACACTCCTCCAGCGCACCCCCTACAACAAAAGCAATGCCGCCGAATTCGCGAGCCAGGCCGCCGTCCGCGGCTACCTCGTCGTCGTCCAGGACGTCCGCGGACGCTACACCTCCGACGGCGAGTGGTACACCTTCAAGCACGAGTCCGAAGACGGTTATGACGCTGTTGAATGGGCTGCCGCGCTCCCTCACTCCAACGGCAAAGTAGGCATGTTCGGTGGCTCCTACGTCGGCGCCACGCAGATGCTGGCCGCCATCGCCCATCCGCCCCACCTGGCCGGAATCTGCCCCGTCGTCACCGCCAGCAACTACCACGAAAACTGGACTTACCAGGGCGGCGCGTTCGAGCAGTGGTTCAACGAGTCATGGACTTCCGGCCTTGCCCAGGACACCCTCGACCACGTCATCCGCGACAACACCAACGCTCTCGTCGGCAGCACCGTTCTACCCCTGAACCAGTACCCCGTCTTCAACATTCCCGCACCGCAAAATGCCTCCGCACTCACCAGCGTCCTCGCCCCTTATTTTCTCGATTGGCTCGCCCATCCCACATACGACGCCTATTGGAAGCAGTGGTCCATCGAAGAGAATTTCCAAAACATCCAGGTTCCCGCGCTTACTATCGCAGCCTGGTATGACATCTTCCAGGGCGGCTCGCTGCGCAACTATCTAGGCATCAAGGCTCATGGAGGATCGGAAGCTGCGCGCAACGGCCAGCACTTGCTGGTCACCATCGGAGGACATTCCGGCAACGGCCGCAAAATCGGCGCAGTAGACTTCGGCCCCGCCGCCGAGCAGTACAACGAAGACAAAATCACGCTCGATTGGTACGACTACCTGCTCCAGGGCAAGCAGAACGAGTTCGCCACCAAAAAACCAGTAAAGATCTTCGTCATGGGTAAAAACGAATGGCGCTATGAGGATACCTGGCCACCCGCGCGCGCCAAGGCCACCAGTTACTTTCTGCATTCGGCCGGCAAGGCTAACAGCGCTTCGGGAGACGGCGACCTTTTAACCGCCGCCGCGCCTTCTGAGCCGCCAGACACCTACACCTACGACCCCGCCAACCCCGTCCCCACGGTAGGCGGCCCGCTCTGCTGCGACGGCAACCATCTGCCCCCCGGCCCGCGCGATCAGAAGGAAGTAGAAGCCCGTCCCGACGTCCTCGTCTACTCCACGCCTCCGCTCGATGAGGACCTTGAAGTCACCGGCCCCGTAACGTTGGATTTGTTTGCAAAAACCTCCGCCGCCGACACAGACTTTACTGCAAAGCTGGTCGACGCGGGCCCCGACGGCTTCGCGCAAAACTTGACCGAAGGCATCTTGAGAGCCCGCTACCGCGAATCCACCACCGGCGCGCCAAAGCCCATCACCCCGGGCGAGGTCTATGAGTACAAAATCGATCTCTGGTCCACCAGCAACGTCTTCCTCAAAGGCCACAAGATCCGTCTAGAAGTAAGCAGCAGCAACTTCCCCAGGTTCGACCGCAATTTGAATACCGGCAAAGACCCCGCCACCGACGCAACCATGCTCCCGGCCAGCAACACCATCCTCCACGACCAGCAACATCCCAGCGCGCTGATTTTGCCGGTGGTGGCACGCTAAGAATCAGCGGTCTCCCAACCCTCAGACGCAAGACTTAAGGCACCCGACTCAGTCCGAAAAATTGGCGGGTGGCCACGGTCCCCAGTGATCTTTTCAATCTAAGATGAGGGTGCCACCGGTCCCTCGCAGTTGGGGACCGGTGATAGCGGTACGGCGATGCGTGTGCGACTATGCCGTGAGTTCCCGTTTGTGCATCTGACGTGCGTTTTGAGCCATCCCGTTGGACCGACAAAGAACGCGATAGCTAGCCAACCAACTGCCCCGCCGACTTGCTACCCTCCATCAACTCCCGTGCAGCCACCCGTCCCAGCCGAATGCAATCCGGAATCCCAATCCCGTCATAAGCATTCCCCACCAGCCTCAGCCCTGCCAGCCCAGCCACCCGTTCTTGCACCCGCTTGGCCCTGGCCTGATGCCCAACAGCATACTGCGCCATAGCCCGTCTCCAGCGCGAAACTTGCGTATACTCCGGCTCCGCTTCAATCCCCAAAATCTCCTTGAACTCGCGCCTCACCGTCTCCACCAGCACGTCGTCCGGCTCCGTCAGCAGCGCCTCATTCTTCATCCCACCCAAAAACGCCCGCAGCACAGCCTTCCCCGCCGGAGTCCGCCCCAGAAACTTGCGATGCACAAACGTGCAAGCCAGCATCGCCCGCCCCTCGCTAGCCGGCACCAGAAACCCAAACCCATCCGGCAGCGTGCCCAATCGAGCCTCGTCGTAAAGCAGGTTCACCGTGATCGAAGAGGAATAAGGAATCGCGCCCAGGTCATCGCCCAGCGCCGCGTCCACAGGGCTCAACAACACTCCCGCAGCCCAGGCCGGCGAAGCCACAATCACCGAATCGTAGTTCTCCTTCGCTCCCGCAGCCTCAACCCTCCAACCATTCGCAACCTTCTCAATCGCGCTCACCGGCGTTCCCATCCGCACCCATGCCGGATTCAGCTTCGCCTCAATCGCGTCTACCAACTGCTGCATCCCACCCCGCAACGTCGTAAAAATCGATCGCGGCGCAGAGTGGGCTTTGCCATTTCCGTTAGCCGCGCCATTCTTCTTCGCAGCTTCCTTCGCCTTGGCCTTCATCTTGCTATGCCCGGCCAGCATTCCGCGTGTCAGCGATCCGAATTCATTCTCCATCTCCACCAGCCGCGGCAGCACCGTGCGCGCGCTCAACTGCGCCGCGTCTCCACCATAGATTCCGCTCAGCAGCGGGTCAGCCAGCCGATCCACAGCCTCCGCACCAAAATGCCGTTCCACCAGCGCAGCAACTGACTCATCTTCGTCGCTGCTCGGCCTTGGCGGATGCAGCAGTTCCATTCCCATTTTCAACTTGGTAGAAAAACTGAATAGCCGCGTCATCGCCGTCGGAATCAGCTTCGTCGGAACCAGAAACATCAGCCCATCCGGCATCGCCACCAGCCGATTCTTCACCAGGATGTAAGTCTTCCGCGCCGCATCGTTCGATGGAATGAGCTGATCGCCAAGTCCCAACTCCCGACAGAGCTCAATCCCCGCCGGCTTTTCCGTCAGGAAAGAATCCGGTCCCCGCTCGAGCACCGCGCCGTTCACGATCTCCGAAGCAATTGAACCGCCCAGCGTCTCGCGCGCCTCAAACAGCGTGTACTCCACAGCCGCGCCCGCAGCACGTGCCTTTTCGAGTTCATAGGCAGCCGCCAGCCCCGCAATGCCTCCGCCAATGATCGCTGTTCTCATAACAACCAACCCCATAGCAATCTTAGTCCAGTGCCCGCATTTCCGGGACCCGCGCAACGCCTTGGGTGCCACCACCAGAATCAACGCACACACCCAATGTCTCGTGTGATCCTTATCACACCGATTTTCCGATCCAAACGCTACAGTCGAACTTATTCGCGGCGCTTACAATTGCTGTTTTCCGCAATCGCTATCTCTCGTCCGTCTTCCCGCGCACGTCCCGCAACCGGAGACCTTGTATGTCTGCTGAATTGATCCACCGACTGCACTTCGCCTTCACCGTCACCTTCCACTATCTCTTTCCCCAGCTCACAATGGGCCTCGCCCTGTTGATCGTGGTGCTCAAGTCTGTTGCCCTCAAAACTGGCGATGAGAAGTGGGACCGCGCCGCCCGCTTCTGGGGCCGCATCTTCGGCATCAACTTTGTATTCGGCGTCGTCACCGGCATCCCCATGGAGTTCGAATTCGGCACCAACTGGGCTCGTTTCTCGCGCCTCTCGGGCGGCGTCATCGGCCAGCCCCTTGCTATGGAAGGCGTCTTCAGCTTCTTCCTCGAATCTGCATTCCTCGGCCTTTTTCTCTATGGCGAAAAGCGTTTGTCCAAGCTCATGCACTGGTTTTCCGCCGTCATGGTATTCATAGGCTCATGGATTTCAGGCTTCTTCATCATCGTGACCGACGCCTGGATGCAGCATCCCGTAGCCTATGATCGCCTGCCCAACGGACAGTTTGAAGTCCTCAGCTTCTGGCAGCTATTGATGAACCCCTGGGGCTTGCTTCAATACGCGCACAACATGACGGGCGCAGTCATAACCGGCTCCTTTGTCATGAGTGCGGTAGGTGCTTTCTATCTCCTCGATGGACGCAGGGAGGATTACGCCCGCATCTTCCTCAAAGTCGGAGTCATCGCCGGCCTCATAAGCTCCATCCTCATCATCTTTCCCACCGGCGATCTGCACGGCAAATACGTCGCGCACAACCAACCCGCCGCAATCGCCGCCATGGAAGGCCTCTTCAAGACTGAGGACGGCGCAGGTATGATCCTCATCGGCCAGCCAAATGAGGAGACGGGCCTGGTCGACAACCCCATCGTCGTCAACAATCTCCTCAGCTTCCTCATCTACGGAACCACCAAGGCCCAGGTCAAGGGCCTCGACCAGATTCCCCACGACCAGTGGCCCACTGCGCTGCCGCTACTCTTCTACGCTTACCACATCATGGCCGGGCTAGGGACTTGGTTTCTGCTGCTGATGCTCGTTTCCGCTTTCCTGCTGTGGCGTCAGCGACTCCACCATTCACGCTGGGCTTTATGGGCTTTGCTGCTGAGTTTTCCGCTGCCCTACGTCGCCAATACGGCAGGCTGGATGACCGCCGAGCTCGGCCGTCAACCCTGGCTCATCTACGGACTCATGCGCACCAGCGAAGGTTTTTCCGACACCGTCTCCGCCAGCAACGGCCTCTTCACATTGATAGGCTTCATGGGCCTTTATGCACTGCTCGGTCTCTTGTTCACTGTCCTCATCTATCGTGAGATCAGCTGCGGCCCCGAGCCCCAAGCCATTCACGCTTAATGCTGGGCGGGAGTTCACAAACTTCGATCATCGTTTTCGGGAGTCTCCTCATGATGGGCTTTATCTGGTTCTGGCTGGTAGCCGTAATGATCGTCGGATACGTCGTTCTCGACGGTTTCGATCTCGGCGTCGGCGTATTGCATCTCTTCCTCGTCCGCACTGAAACCGAGCGCCGCACAACCCTCGCGAGCATTGGCCCTGTCTTCGACGGCAACGAGGTCTGGCTCCTCGCCGGCGGCGGTACTCTCTACTTCGCATTTCCCCTGCTCTACGCTTCAGCCTTCAGCGGCTTTTATCTGCCCCTCATGATCGTGCTTTGGCTCCTGGTCTTGCGCGGCATCAGCCTTGAACTGCGCAACCACATCGACGTCGGAGTATGGCGCGCCCTGCTTGACGGAGTCTTCGGACTCTCCAGCGCCCTTCTCACAATCTTCTTCGGCGCAGCGCTCGCCAATGTAATTCGCGGGGTTCCTCTGCAAGCCGACGGATACTTTTTCCTGCCTTTATGGACCAACTGGCAGCCCGGTCCCCATCCCGGCATTCTGGATTGGTACACCGTCATCGGCGGCGTAGTCGCGCTCGTAGCACTCACACTTCACGGCTCCCTTTGGCTCGCCCTCAAAACATCAGGCGCTCTGGGCCAGCGCGCTCGCCGCATCGTTAATCCGCTATGCCTCCAACTGGCGGCTCTCACCGTAATCAGTCTCGGCGCAACCATTCATGTCCGCCCCGCCAGCCTGGACAACTACTTCAACTATCCCATCACTTTCGTGGTGCCCGTCGGTGTCATTGCCTCGTTGGTCTTGATATGGCAATTCAATCGCAAGCATCAGCCTCTCAGAGCCTTCCTATGCTCGTGCTCCTATCTCTTCTTCATGCTTGCCGGCGCCTGCTGGGGCCTTTATCCCACGCTGCTCCCCGCCACCACAGGTGCGGATCGCGACATCACCCTGGCCAACGCAATCTCCGGTCCGCACACCCTAGCCGTAGGCCTGGTCTGGTGGGCAGTCGGCATGGCACTGGCTGTCGGCTACGTCGTCTTCGTCTACTACAAATTTCGCGGCAAAGTCGACCTGGCCTCGGCCAGCCACTAATCCTGACGCATTGCTTCAATTCAATTCTCAAACCCGATAAACGCGAGTTACAATTCGAGAAAATCAGTCCTGAACAGGGAGATTCCCATCCAGAATCCCAACCTCCAGACTGCCTCTTCAGCCCCTCATCGCGTAGCCTCCATCGACTTCGTTCGCGGCCTCGCCATGATCTTCATGGCCCTCGATCATACCCGCGATTTCATCTCCAACATCCCCTTCGAACCGGAAGACATTGACCATACCTGGCCCTTCTATTTCCTCGTTCGCTGGGTAACTCACTTCTGCGCCCCAGCCTTCTTCCTTCTCGTCGGAGTAGGCGCATACCTCTACGCAACCAAGCATTCCCCCGCCGCGCTGCAAAGGTTCCTTCTCACGCGCGGCATCTGGCTGGTTGTTCTTGAATTCACCGTGATCGGCTTCGCCTGGACGTTCCATCCCGGCTGGTTCATGTTCGGCGTTATCTGCTGCCTGGGTCTTTCCATGATCCTGCTTGCAGCCTTTGTTCGTTTGCCAACCTACCTGCTGATGGCTGTTGCTTTGATTGTCATTGCCACCCACGACATATTCGACGGCCTCAAGCCCGCAAATTTCCATTCCTGTCAGTGGCTGCTCTTCGTCCTGCATCGAACCGGAGGCGCACATTTCGGCAGCCATTCGATGTTCGTACTTTTCCCATTGATTCCGTGGTGTGCCGCCACGCTGCTCGGCTTCAGCATGGGCTCGCTTTTCCAAACCAATTCCGCAACATCCCGTCGCACGCTTCTCTGGACAGGAACAGCTGCCTGCGTACTGTTCGCCATCCTGCGCGCCACCAACGCCTACGGCAACCCAGGCGCTCAAATTGCCCATTCCACACCCGGCGACTGGCATATACAGGCGACTCTGTCCAAGACCATAATCCTGTTCTTCGATGTAGAGAAATATCCGCCGTCGCTGCAATATCTCCTCATGACGCTGGGACCGATATTCATCCTGCTCGCCATCGGCGGAGTGAAATTCTGGGGCAAATTCGGTTGCTTCCTGGAAACTTACGGACGCGTTCCATTATTCTTCTACATCCTGCATTTATATGTAATCCACCTTGCCGCCGGCCTTCTCGGATACCTGAGCCACCAACCCGTATCCTGGCTCTTCCACGGTGGATTCTTTCTAAACTACCCTCCCGATGGCCAGCCCTACGGCCACGGTCTCGGAGCCATCTGTGCAATGTGGATAGCAGTAGTCCTGCTCCTCTACTGGCCCTGCGCCTGGTTTGCAAGCGTCAAGAAGAAACACCCCGACTCGCTACTACGATTCCTCTGATGAATATCAACACGATTCGCTCGCCAGTCAGTTCACAATCTGCAACTGCCCCGCCCCGGAAGTCGCAAACGCCCCAGCCTTGCACTCCAACTCCGGATCCCAATTCTTCGGCTGATAAATGCAACAAGGCTCCTGCGCCAGAGGATCGCCCGTCAGCGCATATGCCCGCGCCCGCGAGCCTCCGCAGATCTCCTTATACTCACAAGCGCCGCATTTGCCTTCCAGCTTGCTCGTATCCCGCAACGATTTGAAAATCGGCGCCTCGCGGTAAATTTCACTTACTGGCGTTTCCCGCACATTGCCCGCATGAATCGGCAAAAATCCGCTCGGATAAACATTCCCCACATGCGAGATGAACATGAAGCCCTTGCCATCATTCACTCGCCGCGTTGCCCAACTCGTTGTCCGTGTCTGCGCGTCGGAAGTAGGCGCGCCAGGCTCAAATGTATGCACGGTAGCTCCACCATGCCCATGCCCCAGCTTCCGCTCTTCGAGATTGTGCTGCAGTAAATAACGCCGATAATGCATCGCTTCGGTCGTCTTGATCTGGAAACTAACCCGATGGCTCAGCTCATAAATCTTGCCGAACACCTTCTCGAAGTCCTCGCCGCTCAGCAGATCCGCAACCTGTCCGCGACCTACCGGTACCAGAAAGAACACATTCCACATCACGATCGCCAGCTTCTCAAACAGAGCGCATAAATTGTCCAGATCGTGCGCGTTATGCCGGCTGATCGTTGTATGAACCTGAATCGGCAACCCCGCCTCATTGGCCCACTCAATAGCCTGAATCGTCCGCGCCCACGCTCCCGGCAACCCACGGAACGTATCGTGAATCTCCGGCGTCGACCCATCCAGCGAAATCCCCAGCCGCACCAGCCCCGCCGCCTTCAGCTTGAACATAGCCTCCCGAGTCAGCAGCGGCGTTGCGCTCGGAGTCAGCGCCACCTTCACGCCTTTGCCCGCGGCATACTCAATCAGCTCAAATACATCCTTGCGCTTCAGCGGATCTCCCCCGGTAAACACGAAGATCGGCACGCCCATAGCGGCAATTTGGTCAATAAGCTGTTTGCCTTCAGCATTAGTAAGCTCATCCGGGTGTGCAATAGGCTGGGCCGCCGCGCGGCAGTGTTTGCACGCCAGGTCGCAAGACTGTGTAACCTCCCAGATCGCCAGAAAGGGAGTCTCGTCAAAGTTCAATCCACCCCGTGCGGGAATATTGTGCATCGGCTGCATACGCCCTCGAATCGAATCGCAGCCGGCGTGCCGAAAATCAAGCCCACCACAAAGCCAGTGAATCACCACGATTCGGGTCTAGAAGAACACCTGCGAACAACACAATCTGTGATTCAGATCACTCCTCTGCAATCAATGCGCCGGAACGGTCTTGTTCCGCTATACAAATTTCTGAAATGAGCGCACAATCCATCTCAAGTGAACGATTGCCCTCAGATCTGCGTCCTTACTGCTTGAAGGATCATCTACTGAAAGTCGCGAGGGGTAAGTCGCAGCACTTTTGTTTCGGGTGTGATCTGTCACAACCTGATGTGTGTCACCGGTCACAGAAAAGCCGGTGGCGGCACTGCTAGTGTTCTTTCGATAACCAATTTTCCGGCATCCAGGAGGTTCCCATGGCAGCCGTGATCAAGCCAGGTTGGAGCAAACCCTCCAGCATTCTTTTCGCCTCTGAAATTCCCGCCAACGAGAAAGCCTTCGCCTTCGCTCTCGCGCAAGCCACGGAGTTTGGCGCCGATCTCATTCTTTTTCACGCGTATGACACGCTCGTAGTGACCGCAGCCGATCCGTCAGGGATTCGCTTCTACGACTATGCCGCTGCTGCACGAATCGAAGCCGATAGCCTTGAGCCGTTAGCGCGACGGGTGCGCGACGCCGGCCTGCGCTGCGAAATCGTCGTCCGTCCAGGCCTGCCCGCCGAGCAGATTCTCGCCTTCCTCCGCGAGCGCGAATTCGACCGCGTAGTCATGGGAACTCACTCTCCCGGCCCCATCGGTAAGCTGCTGGTTGGGTCTGTGGCCGAGGCTGTGCTCCGTACGGCAAGGGTTCCCGTTTACATTGTTGGTCCCGACGTGGTCGATGGCGATTCCCGCAGATTCGCTACGCGCACCATCCTCTGTGCCGTCAGCATGCAGGAAGCTAGCCACATCGTCGCGGAATTCGCCGCCGATCTTGCCGCGCAGCATCGCGCGCAACTGGTGCTTCAACATGTCATCCGGCCCCAGGATCGGCACGAAGTGCTGGCCAGCCGCACCATGGAGCAAATCGAAGCCGACCTTTTCGGGCTGGTGCCCATTGAACTGCTGGGCAAAATTACCTTGAAGACCATCGTTGTTCCCGGCGATCCAACCGAAGAACTGCTCTACCAGAGCCATGCCCAAAAAGCCGATCTGATCGTCCTCGGCGCGCAGGGCGCATCTGCATTTGCGGCTATCACCCGCCATGGCGTCGTCTACAAAGTGCTTGCCCACGCCCACTGCCCGGTGATTACACTATCGCCCGCAGTCCTCGCCGAAAGCGGAATCCACGTAGCGCGCCATGCGTCCGAAGTCTACATGGCCGGCGTTTTTTAGAAGGCAATCAGCCACATGGCCGGGTGCTCCACCCTCGCGACGTACTGTTCTTGTCGCCAGGGTCGGATACCTCTGCTTCGGGCCCCTAAGGCGACTTCTTCTGCGATGAATGCGCCAATCCAGGCCCCGCCGTTCTGGGTGCGGCCTTTTCCGAGCAAGGCTGCTTTGCGCACAACACGCCCGTAATCCCACGTCCCTCCGTAATCGTAAAAATCCGATCCTCCGCAGGCAGCTTCACCTTCTCTATCACCCCTGAGGGCCAATGAATCTCAGCGGTCCCAGCCTCCGTCGCATCCCCCAGCCCGAAATGCAGCCGCCGATCGTTCGACGAAATGTAACTCCCGCTGGCCAGGACGTCCTGCCGCATCCGCATCCCATTCGCGCTCAGGAAAACGGTCGCACACGTAGCATCTCGCGGACTCTTTCGCCCTCCCACCAACTCCATTTCAACCCAATGATGATGATCCGGATTCACATTCCGCAGCAGGACCGGCGGCCCATCCACCGGGTTAATGATCACATCGATTTTCCCGTCGTTGAACAGATCCCCAAACGCCGCTCCACGTCCCGGAATCACCACCGCCAGCCCCGACCCCTTCACCGGAGGAACATATTCGAACTTCCGTGCCTTCCCTGTCCCATCCGCAACGTTATGGAACAGCAGCGGCCGCTCTGCAAAGCTCGTGCCCCACTCGTGTTGGTCCACTTCGGGATACACATGGCCGTTTACCTCAAACAGGTCGAGCCATCCATCGTTGTCATAGTCGATGAATCCATCGCCCCAGCCGACAAACGGAATCGAAGTCTGCGCAATCCCAGCCTTGTAGCTCACATCCGTGAAGCTGGCGTCGCCATCGTTGTGGTACAGAACCTTGTAGTCGTCGCCAAAGTCGCTGACGAAAAAGTCCACCAGCCCGTTGTTCTCGTAGTCGCCTGCCGCAATCCCCATTGAGGCAATCTCGCGCCCATCCTTGTTCAGCGCAAACCCTGAGACGTAGCTCTCATCGTCAAATGTTCCATCTCCCTTGTTGATGTAAAGAAAATTCGGCTCAGAGTCGTTGCCCACCACAAGGTCCGGCTTGCCGTTCCCCTTTAGCGAGACAAAAACCGCAGTGAACCCGTAATACTTCTCCTTGTCCTCTACCCCGGCCTTCACCGTCACGTCGGTAAACGTCCCATTCCCATTGTTGTGGAACAAGTGATCCGGCTCGCCCTTCAGTCCCCTCGGCCCGCAGTTCACGTTCGCGCCGCGATACAGGCACGTTGCGTAGCCCACAGCCTTTGATCCTGCAATAGGCAGATTATCTCGATCGAAGTGGACGTACCCGCTCACATACAGGTCCAGCCGCCCGTCGCCGTCGTAATCGCCCCATGCCGAGCCTGGCGACCAATTCCCCAGCGCCACGCCCGCCTTCTCCGCCACATCGGTAAAGGTTCCGTTGTGGTTGTTGTGGTAAAGCCGGTTCTTTCCGTAGTTGCCGACATAGATGTCCGGCCAGCCATCGTTATCGTAGTCGGCTACACTCACGCCGTAGCCCCAGCGGTCGTTGGTCACTCCCGCTATTGCCGCCACGTCTGTAAATGTTCCGTCGTGATTATTGCGGAACAGCGCCGCATGAGGAGTAGCTTCCTTCCCGTCCAGCGCCGCAAGAGTCGAACCGTTCACGAGATAGATAGAAAGCCATCCGCTGTGATCGTAATCAATCAGCCCCACGCCTGATCCGTTGGTCTCGACAATGAATTTCTTCTCCGGCACACCCATCTTGTGAATCCAGCCGGAGAGACCAGCCTGTTTCGTGATGTCCTCGAAGACCACTGTCCCGGAGTCCACAAACCCGCCCGCAGTGATCGGCCGCTTCTGGTCGTCATACACCGGCGCCGCACCGACGCCTCCCGCAATCCCGCTTGATCCATTTTGAGAAGGAGTTTGCTGAGTACCAGCCTGCGTCGTCGCCGACCGCTCCACCGCAGTTGCAACCAGAACACCGGAATCGGGACTCGAGCCCTTTGTGCTTTTCTGCTGTTGACCCGCCAGCGCAAGACAATCGCCCGGCAAAGCTAAAACACCAATCAAAATGCCTGAAAAGACAACACGAACGTTCAACAGCAAGGTATTTCCCCCACGGCATGAAGTGTACCGCAACCGGCATTACCCTACTTTGGCTGCCAATGAACCGAGATTAGATCGATACAGCGCCATAACGAGTCCCTAGTCCCTAAGTCCCTAACCCCTAATCGCTAATGACTAAACCCTGCATTTAACAATTCCCCCATAGCTTCTCTCCCACCGTCCGGGTATACTGTCCGCAAGGTGGCGTGCACGCAACCCCGTCACCCTCAAGTGAGGTGCGTCTTCCGCAGGGACTCCGGTTCACTGACGTTCGACGTTCCACCATCGGAGACTTCACGCTGGCGCGCCGTTGCCCGCGTGCTTCGAAGTCCCATGGACGCCCTGAGTTGCGCCCTTCTTCCTGCATCCTGTTCTCTCTGCGGCTTCCCTCTGCCGCAGCTTTCTCGCGTCCCGATTTGTGCTGTCTGCTGGACCGAATTTCCCTTCGAGACCGGCCCCGCCTGCGCTCGCTGTGGCGATACGCTCGACATGCCAATCTCGGATTCAAGCCCTCCAGCCGCTTCTCTTTGCCGTTTCTGCCGACTCGCGCCCCCTCCCTTCGAGCGCGCCGTCTCCTTCGGCCTCTACCAGGGCCGCATGAAAGCCGCCATCCACGCCCTCAAGTACAACCGCCTCCATCCCGCCGCCCGCGCCATGGGACGAATGCTTGCTCACGCCATCGCCCAGTTGGCCGGCGAAGCGCCCGCTGAAATGCTCGTCGTTCCCATCCCCCTGCATCGGTCCAAACACGCGCAGCGCGGCTTCAACCAGGCTCGTGCGCTGGCTGAACACGCACTTCGCTTTCTGCGCAAGTCCCATCCGCAATGGCATCTCACACTGGCTTCCAGCACACTGATGCGTCTCCGCGCCACCGGCAGCCAGGCGGGACTCACTTTGCATGCGCGCAAGCTAAATGTCCGCGGCGCTTTCACAGTGTCCGATCCCGCAGTCATCGACTCCAAACACATCCTCCTCATCGATGACATCTTCACCACCGGCGCAACCGCCCGCGCCGCCGCTACAGTCCTGATTCGCGCCGGAGCGGCCTCAGTCTGGGTCGCCACTCTCGCTCGAGCCCGTCGCATCCATGAAATCCACCTAAGCTCAAATCTCGAAGACACGCAACACAGCATCGAACTATCCGGCACCGCGCAGCCCACAGAAGCACCACAGGCAAGCATCAATTCATCGCACCGCCAACCATCTTTTTGACGAGAGGTTAAAGGATGTCGCTGGGAAAAGCCATGATTCATGCCCGCAAGCAAAAGTCCATCGCCAAGGCCGCTGCATTGGCCGCGGAAAACGCCGCAGGACAATATGCAGTCCAGCCCGTCCACATGCTGCAGATGCCGGTCCTGGTTCTCAACGCATCCTATGAGCCCATCAACATTTGCGGTGCGCGGCGAGCACTGGTGCTGGTGCTCAAAGGCGTTGCGCGCACTGAGGAGGAACACGGCCTCACGCTCCATGCCCAGCGCAGTCGCATCGCCATGCCATCCGTAATCCGTCTCCTCGAATACCGCCGCATTCCCCACCAGACACGCGCCCTCTCGCGCAAAAATATCCTCCTGCGCGATCGCAACTCGTGCCAATACTGCGGCGTCGTCCTGCCCTCCAGCGCGCTCACCCTCGACCACGTGATTCCACGCGCTCGCGGTGGCAACACCACGTGGGAAAACCTCGTCGCCTGCTGTCACGCCTGCAACCGCCGCAAAGGCAACCGCATGCTCCACGAAATCGACGACATGGTCTTGATGCGCGACCCTCGCCCCTTCTCGTTGCACACCAGCCGCCAGATCATGCGCATGCTCGGCCGAGGCGACGACCGCTGGCGCAAGTACCTCTTCTATTGAAAGCAGGGGTTAGTGATTAGGGGTTAGGGAACCGAGGAAATCCAACGAAATGTTCAAATAAAATGAATGTTGAATGAACGGCATCCATGAAATCATTTTCCTGGAGGGTCCGCTTGTTCACCCACGCCATTGTCCGCATCCCTGGAACCAACTTCGACGCCGGACTGACCACCGTCTCCCTCGGCGCCCCAACATTCGACCAGGTCCTTGATCAGCACCAGCATTACTGCCAGGCGCTTGCAGAGTGCGGTTTAGCCGTCACCACCCTCGAAGCCGACCTTCGCTTTCCCGACTCCACCTTCGTAGAAGACACCGCCATCATCACCCCGCGCGGGGCCATCCTGACCCGTCCCGGAGCCGCAAGCCGCGAGGGCGAAGTCGAGGCCATCCGCCCTGGAATCCTGAAGTTCTTCTCCTCACTGCTCACCATCGAAGCCCCAGGAACCGTCGACGGCGGAGACATTTGCGAGGCGGAAGACCACTTCTTCCTCGGCATCTCGCACCGCACCAATCAGGAAGGCGCAAGCCAACTGGCAAACCATCTCGCCACCCTCGGCTACACATCTTCCACGATCGACGTCCGGCCCAGGACCACGATCCTGCATCTCAAGAGCGGCATCTCCTACATCGGCGACAACACCCTCGTAGTCATGGAAGAAATGGCCGATAACGACGAGTTCCGCAACTTCAGTTTGATCCGTGTTTCGCTGGAAGAGAGCTACGCCGCCAACTGCGTCCGCGTCAACGATCGAGTACTGGTAGCTGCCGGCTTCCCCAAGCTAACTGCCGAGCTAAGCGCCCGCGGATTCAGCCCGCTGATCCTCGAAATGTCCGAATTCCAAAAGATGGAAGGCGGCCTAAGCTGCCTCTCTCTGCGGTTCAAAGCCGGCGACTAACCACTAATAACTAACCCGTAATCACTGCTTCGGCTTGGGATCAGGCTTCTTCTCCGGCGCAGTAATATCCTGTCCCTCATAAATAATCTTGCTCGTCGAACCGAACTTCTTGTAGTCGGAATACTTCACCGTGTCCCGCATATGTACGTCCTGCGCCAGGTACCCGCTGCCACCCGCAAAGTGCAGAATCCCTTCGCCCTTCGTGTACACCGGAAACCAATAGTGTCCATCCACCTGCTGCCGCCACGTCATGAAGGGAGGATGCAAGTCTTCGCTCCCTTTCCGCGTATCGTCCGGAACCATTCGCCCGTTTGTCACCACGATCTGCAACTCCGTCGTATCCACCCAGATCCGCCCCAGCAGGTAGCGCTTCTTCTTCTCAATTACCTTGGGACTCACGTCGAAAACGTAGCAGTCAACCTCATCGACCTTCTGCCGTCCCACGTATTTCACGTCGTACTGCCCAATATCTTCCTTTGTCAGCACAAAAGGATATCCGCGCTGAATGTCCTGCAAGTCCGACGGCGACATCTGCACCCGCTCCAGCGTATTCTGCGGCGCAAATACCACCTTTTCGGTGCGCGCCCCCGCCGGATCGAAGATCACGTCGTCCACTTCGTAATACTCGCCGTCCACTTTGTTGTCATCGTCTATGGTCTGTACCTTCGCAACGCGGCGATAGGTGTAGTGGTTCAGGGCCTGCTGAAATTCACTCTCCTTGGCCGCAAACTGCT
>Ga0206847_10050_pt1 | contig 43768 bp, 35 predicted proteins | sample Alteio_BWOrgCont_17_FD_152880 | JGI IMG/M metagenome (GOLD analysis project Ga0206847, IMG submission 152880) | Enriched cells from forest soil in Barre Woods Harvard Forest LTER site, Petersham, Massachusetts, United States -... | ecosystem: Environmental > Terrestrial > Soil > Temperate forest >... | reverse complement strand
ACCTTCGTGCGGACCAGCACTGCGCTGTGCAGGAAACTGTTGTAGAAAAGATTCGCCCAGCGAATGGCCGGCGTGTCGCGTGGCAGGTCGGTAACCCCGATCGACTTGCCGGCGGCATCGATTTCCACCGCGTTCGCGCCGAGGAGAGCGGTGTCCGGATGTGCGTCGAGAAACCGCGTTTGATTTTCCAGTCGGTCGGGACTCGAAAGATCGTCCGCGTCCTGCCGCGCGATGAATTCCCCACGCGCGAGCGCCAGTCCTTGATTCAAACATGCAGTTTGACCTCGATTGACCGCGTTGCGAACGAGGCGAATGCGCGGATCTGCGAAACCCTCGGCGACAGTAGCGCTGTCGTCGGTAGAGCCGTCGTCCACCACGATCAACTCGAAGTCCGCAAAGCTTTGCGCCAGGATGCTCTCGATGGCTGGCCGCAGATAGGCTCCCGCATTGTGCATCGTCATCAGCACACTGACGCGAGGCGGCAAGCAATGAAGGGGTGTCCCCGCCGATGCGGGATTCACTTGCCGAGAGAGTCTCGGATCCACCTCAGCGGCGCCGTCAATTTCCAGGAAAGGCTTCCCTTCATCATCTCAATGTGCGCTTGCAGATCTTGATTGGCCCCGTCTGCCACCTGCAGTTTCCTTCGCAACTGATGAATCGTCGCCTCGGGGCTCTTCGCGAGTTCCTTTTCGATCGCCGGCGCGTCGCCAGGAAGTTCGAAGTAGGTCACAGCGTCCGTGATGATGTCCCCATTGTCGGATTTGTCGGTAAACTCGAGAACGCCGGCGAGGTATTCACTTCTGAGAATTCTGAAGCCCTCCTTCACCAGCCAGTGATGGAAAAGATCGCGATTCATGAAGTTGCGCCACCCGGGATGGTCCCGGTAGTTTCCCGTGGGATTTTTATCGTAGGCGCTGTAGTGGACAAATCCTCGCGCTCCCGGCTTCATTTTTCGCCGAAACTCCTTGATATAGGAGCGGACAACGTCGCTATCAAAATGAACCATGGCGTCAAAACAGTACACAAACGTAATACTGGCGTTATCGATGGCGTCCAATTCCTCACCGTCGTTTTGAAGGGCGACCAGATTGCCGGCCCCCGCGAAACGCTGATTTAGAAAGTCAATGTTCGTCTGATTGATATCCACCGCATACACTCGCGAGGCCAGTGGGAGGAGCCTGGCCGTATTTCGGCCATGGCCCGGGGCTAATTCCAAAATGGTGGAAAAATCCGAACCGCTAATGATGGGCCAGACCACACCAGACCACTGCTTTTCCATGTCGCTTTCGGCGTCATCGTAATATTTTCCGGCCACCCAATCTTTTCCAACAGCTCTGGCGGGATCGACGGATTTTGAAATCATTTGCGGCATTTTAGTAAGCGATCCGCCTCAGGCAAGAAGTTCTCGGGCGTCGAGTGCCCGGCGATCGGGCGGTTTGGACCGGCGTCAATCGAAACTGGTTGATTCCCCATTGCCAATTGTGCCTTCGTTGCGTCAGAGTTTACGGCATTTGAAATGCCTGAAGCAGCATTGACAGAAAACGACTCCTCAACGGAACGGGTTCCTCGCCCGAATGCACTCGCGGTGTCGGGCGGCGCTGCGGCCAAGGAGGGGGAGCGCGATCTGTTTTTCGACGCGATGAAGGGATTTGGCATCCTGCTGGTCATTATGGGACACGCGCTGCAGCAGAGCGGGCCGGACTTCGAGGATAATTTTGCGTTCCGCTTGATTTACTCGTTCCACATGCCGCTTTTCTTCTTCGTGAGCGGATACTTGTTTCAAGCCGGTCTCGAAAGGAAGAAACTGTTTCCTTTCACATTTACCCTGAAAAAGGCGCGCGCTCTCGTGGTCCCTTTCCTGTCATGGTATCTCATATTTGGCCTCTGGCAGGGTCTTCCGCCAGACATGACTTTTTCCACCTTTGTCCACCGATTCGTGGATAATCCGACTTATGGATATTGGTTTCTGTGGGTCCTCTTCCTCTGTTTTGTTTCATTTTTGCCCTTGGTTTGGCTGCAACAGCGGCTCAGCGCAAAGTGGCACTGGATCTTGATCGTCCTGTCTTACCTGTTTGCCCATTACATCCGGAAGCAGCCGATTAACGAATATGGGCTGCTCCTCCTAAAGATCCACTACTTTTACTTCGCGGCGGGTTTCTTCCTTTGTTGTTGGCGAAAGTATCTCTCCATATTCAAAAACTGGTGGCCGGAGCTCTGTCTCGTTGGCTTTCTTTTCATGATCCCATACTATAGGTATAGGCGCGGGGGGGAAATGCCATTCCACGCCTATTTGGTGACGTACCATCACCGGCGTGTCGCATTGCTGACCGATGTCTTCAAATACTCTTTGGCGCTTTTCGGAATTGGGAGCGCCGCGCAGGTCGTCAAGGCGCTCATCCGAGGCCGGGGCGGCCGCTGGCTCGCCTGGATCGGCCGCCATACGCTCGACATTTATGTGATCCATCTCCCCGCCTTGAGCCTCTATCCATTCGGCCTGATCTTTAGCAATCGAACCGATACTTTCATCATTCTGGAAAAAGTCGCCTGGGGCCTTGGGTTCTCTCTGGCGGTTTCATTCCTGATCCTTCGGCGCAGTGTGATCCTCAAGTTTCTCTTCCTGGGAGTGATCGATTCCCGAAAGCCGCTTGTCCGACCGGGTCAAGCTCTCCTCTCATGAACGCAGCGCGCCCCGGATACGCTCTTTTGCATTGGCAGAACCCGACCGATGCATTAAACCCCCGCTCGAGATGCTTGACGCAACGTTGACAGAAGATAGTCCGCAAAAAGAACGAATGCACGCCTCGATTGAATCTGCGAAGCAGGAAGACGCTAAATCCCTGGCGGCTGCCACGGAGCAAAAGCGAGACTTGTTGTTCGACGGAATGAAGGGATTTGGCATCCTGCTGGTGATCACGGGACACGCGCTGCAAGGCAGTTCGGAGAAGTTCGACGATATCTTCGCCTTCAGGATGATCTATTCGTTTCACATGCCGCTTTTCTTCTTTATCAGCGGCTACCTATTTCAAGCCGGCCTTAGGAAGAAGCTGCTTCCTCTTAGCTTTGTTCTTAAAAAAGCCAGAGCGCTTGTGGTGCCCTTCCTATCGTGGTATGTGATCTTCGGTCTCTGGCGGGGTCTCCCGCCGGATGTAACCTTGTCAAACTATATCATCCGATTTCTGCGTTCTCCGGACTATGGGTATTGGTTTCTCTGGACGCTCTTCCTTTGCTTCGTGTCTTTTCTGCCTCTCGCTTGGCTGCAACAGCGCCTAAACGCCAAATGGCACGCAGTCTTAATCCTTCTTTCCTATTTGTGTTTCCATTACCTGCGGACCTTACCCACGGGGCAGTATGGCATCGGTCCGCTGAAGATGTATTATTCTTATTTTGCGGTAGGCTACTTCGTATGTTGCTGGCGTAAGCACCTCTCACTCCTCAAAAACTGGTGGCCAGAGGTATCGATAGTCGGATTCCTTTTATTAGTCCCATATTGGAGACGCCCAGGACTCGTATCGTTTCGACCGTATCTTGACGCGCATTTCCCGACACACGCTGCTACGATGGATGAGGTGCTCATCTTTGCTTTGGCGCTTTTTGGCATCGGATTCGTTGCCCAGATTGTCAAATGGCTGATTCCCGGGCGTATCGCTAACTGTCTTGCCTGGATCGGCCATTATACGCTCGACATTTATGTGATTCACTTGTACACTTTCCAGCTTGTGCCCTTTTCGCGAATCTTTGCGGGTCCGGGCGACACCTTCAATATCGCGATGGATGTCGCTTGGGGTCTGGGAGCTTCGCTGGCGATTTCGTTTCTAGTCCTGCGGCGCAGCGTCGTCCTTAAATTCCTCTTTTTAGGAATCGTTGACTCTAAGAAAAAGGCGCCACCTGAGGCGCTGACCTCAAGCGGAGAGAAGCTCGGCCTTGCGCCCGCGGCTGGTTAGAAGCTTGCGTCCAGGCAGCGGTGATATTTGTCCGTCAAAGAGCCATCAAGTCCCGAATGCCGGCGAAAATGTCAATATCCGCCGAAAACCCCAGCGCTGCCTTTGCACGTTCGATATTGCCGTACGAATGGCGCACTTCACCCGGGCGAGCGGGTAGGAATTCATAATCTGGCATCGAAGCGCCGCCCTGATGGATGATGTGAAGCAGGTCGAGAATGGTGGTGGCTTTGCCGCTGCCGACATTGAATACGCGCTTTCCCTTGAGCGCTGCTAAGGGGCTCTCTCCTGCGAGGCTCAGCGCCCGGGCCACGTCTCTCACATGAACGAAATCCCGGGATTGCAATCCATCACCAAAGATCGTCGGCGCCAGTCCGCGTGAATGCAGATCGATGAATTTGGGAATCGCGGCGGCGTATCCGGAATCAGCGCGCTGGCGTGGCCCATAGACATTGAAGAATCGAAGACAGACCGTTTCGAGTCCGTAGGAGTGGAAGTACGCTTGGGCCAGCGATTCGTCCATAGCCTTGCTGGCCGCATAGGGAGATTGAGGGGAGAGCACGCTGTCCTCTCCCACGGGTGGATGTGTTGCGTCCCCATAGACGGCGCAACTCGAAGCCAGGACCACGCGCTTGGCCCCGGCTTTGCGCGCGGCTTCCAGGACATGGAACGTTCCGTCCACATTGGTCTGGAGACAGGCGCGTGGATTATCGATCGATTCGGTGACGGAGATCGCCGCCGCCAGGTGGTAGATGACGTCCGCGCCTCGGGCCGCCTCTTGAAGCGCTCGTTCGTCGAGAATATTGCCTTCGATCAATCTGACACTTTCGAGCGCGGGCAGATTCGAACGATGGCCGGAGCTCAAATTATCGAAAACAGTGACTCTCCCACCGGCGGGTGCCAAATTATCCACCAGGTGCGATCCTATAAAGCCCGCTCCGCCTGTGATCAAATAATTGGCCATCTTGACGCTTTTATAATCCCGCTCCTGGCGACGAACTTTATATAAACTTGATCTTCCTGGCCGCGAACGCGGTCATTTTCAGCAGCAGAAGGCCATGTCTCCAACGATCGATGTTCGTGGTCCCATAGGTTCGGTCGCGGTAACGAATCGGCACGTCGGCAATCTTCAGGTTTAATTTACTGGCCCCGAAAAGAAGATCGAAGTCGCCAAAAGGGTCGAAGTTTCCGAAATATGCGCGATTGGAAACGATGCTATCGTATTCCTCTTTGAACAGAACCTTCGTGCCGCAGAGCGTGTCCTTGACGGGTTGGCCAAGGAGCCAAGTGAACGCGATGCTGAAAAACTTGTTCGCGCACATGTTCAGGAAACGCATGGCTTCCTTTTCCATGGGATAAACCAGACGAACGCCATTCGCGAAATCGGCGTGGCCGTTCGCCAGCACTTCGTAGAACTTGGGGAGTTCCTCCGGAGGCATCGTAAGATCCGCATCGAGGATCATCAGAATCTCGCCGGTTGCCTGCTCGAAACCATCCCGGACGGCGTTGCCTTTTCCTTTCCCCGTTTGTTGGAGGATTTTGATCCGTCGGTCAGGATATTTCTGCGCGACGCGCTGGATTTCCTCCCAGGTGTTGTCCGTGGAATTGCCCTCGACGAAAATGATTTCCGTAAACTTTCCCATCTCAGGAGTCCGCAAAATCGCGGCCTCGATGTTGCCTGCCTCGTTGCGCGCCGGTACTACGACGGACACGGAAAACTCGGAAGTTTCGGAGGCGTCCCGAGGACGCGCCACGCAAAAAATCGACAGACAAAACATCTGAAAGAGCGGGCCAAGGAACCGGTTGATCCAGTTTTCGATCCCACCCATTGGCAGCGGCGCCAGGATGCGTGAGTGCTTTCGGACGACCTCCCAATCCGCGAGGTCCAGAAGGTTGATGACGTCATCGCTGCTCAGCCAGTTGTTCGGCGGCTCCGGACGTTTGAGACCAAACTGCCTCGCGAGGGAAAGCAGGGGGCGCCAGAGGGTGTTGTAGAAGTTGAGGACGAGCCGTGTGCGCGGATGCGAGAATTTGCGGATTTGGTTGAAGAGGAGCTGCACGTCCCCCACTTGATTGATCGTTTCCGACAGAATGATGACATCGAACTTCGCGGTGGTCTCGAAAAGTTCCCCCGCGTTGACTTCGAATTTTCCATGCGGCAATCGCCGGCGCGCTTCCTCGATATTCTGCTCAGACAGATCGATGCCTGTGATGTTGCGATTGGGTAGTTGCGCCAGAAGGCCGCCCCTCCCGCACCCGATTTCCAAAACGCTCGCGGATTCCGGCGTCAAATGCCGGTAATAATGGCCCAGCATCTTCGAATAAGCCTGCCCGGCCCAGCTCGGTTCCGGCTCCGGCTTGGAAAAAAACGCCTTCAATTCCTGATAATGGCGCTCCCAAAGAGCGGAAGGTTTGGATGATATTGAATGCATTGAGGGTTTGGTCCTATTTCGAAAAGACGAGGTTGTAAAGCACACGATCGCTCACCGGCAATCCAAGTCCACGCGCTCCGCGGTCAATTGTGGCGCGGCGCAAGCGTCACTGTGCCGGCGCCCCGGTGTTGGTTGGCGGACTTGCTGCTTTTCTCCGAAAGAGCACCACTCCCATCCCGGACTCGAACGGTACGGAAATGAATTCAGGATCTTTACGAATACGGCGCAAAGCTTGGTTCGAAATCGGATCTACAGAATTCCAATCCTCCGGTTGCGCTTCCTCCTCCAGCGAAATAAAATATTCGACCTTGAGATCGCTCAAGCGTTTCCAAGTCAGGTCGAGGTCCCTGGATCCGTCCCCCACGGAGGTGTAATAGCAACGACCGCGCGTTTTCAATTCCTGCTTGGCCGCGTAGAACGAAAGCGAATTGGCATTCAGCCATGGCGATTCGACGCCAACCATGTTGTAGCGGACTCTGTCTTCGGTGTTCGACGTCTGACGCACAAGCCGGGCCATTTCATTTTCCGGTTCCCGGTTCTTATCGAACGGAATTAACCAGTAGGAGCAGCTCCGCGAATCGAGGCTCCCCCACCCGAGCGCGTGCGAGTAAACCACAGCCCACTGGCAGGACAGGATAGCGATCACCCCGGCAAGAAGTCGTGGTTGCCGGATCTTACAAACGAACCAAATATTTATCGTGGCAATCGCCGGGAGCAAGGGGAGGAAATAGCGAGTGTCCTCATTGTGATTCAGCGAAGAGAGCGCCAGAACTACGAGAATCTGAATCAGTGAGCAAATGGTCAGCAAGTTCAGACGCCCGCTTCCTGATTCGCGCGGTTTCATCCCACCCTCCCCGAGGATCCTCGCGAGCGCCACGCCCGACCCCACGAGCAATACTTGTCCAAAGATCACCCAGCGCAATTCAAAACTCGACTGCAAAGCGGAAAGCCAGTCTGATAGCTTCCCGTGGAATGTCGGTCTGCCGTAGTTCGTTGTGAATTCCAGGAAAGTCCTCAGCTTCAAAGCTTCCCGCAGAGCTGGAAGATTCCTCACATACCATGTTGCGCATGCCACGCACAGAACCATACCTCCGAACAACCCCACCCATTCCCAGAGGGCTCTCTTTTGGGCTGCCTCGTGCTCGGAATTTCGTCTCCTCATTAGACCATAGGTCGCCATCAACCCCGGCAGAGCGCAATAGACTGGCGCGTTTATATTAGCCAATAACGCAATGGCAGTGGCCAGCAAGAGATGGCCCATCAGCTTTATTCGGCGCATCTTGTGCCCGGTGACTGCGAGAAAAAAGAAGTACGTGACGCCAAACAACTGAAAAGGCTCGGGGAAATACTGGTGGGACATTGCCACGAACAGCGGCGCGCCTGCGAAGAGAAGAATGCCCGCAACAGCCACAAGACGCCTCCCGGGAGCAAACTCCCTCACTGCCTTGTAAAAAAGAGCAATACTCCCGATTTGGGCCGTTAGGATCGCACAAAGCAGACCCGCTTCGATGGACCCTGCGGCGCCCCCAATCGGAACGAAGAACTGACCCAGCCATGCGATCCCGGGCGCCCTCGAGCCAAAGACTGTCGCCATGGCCGCGAACCACTCCAAAAAATGATGGGAGAACTTAAACCAAAGTTCCACACTTGCCTCACCATACGAAGCCGCGTCCGATGTCCAGACATGGTGATCCTTCATCATCCAAATAAAGCTGGGCAGCGTCACAATTAAGATAAGAACAACGGCCCAATTCTCCCGGAGCAGGTCTGGCCAGCGCTTGCCGGTCTTATTAGGCGGTGCGCGGCCGCCCTCGCGGAGGGAAGCCACGGAAGCGCCGATCGATAGTGGCTCCGTCGGAGGCGGCGCCGCCGCGCGCCGCTTCAGCGTTCGCAGCAGGGGACACTCGGTCGTCAGATAAACAGCAATAGCAAGAAGGCAACTGGCAAATATCGCGACCACCAGCGCGAAGACGGAACTACTGGTGTTTAATGAGGGAAATGCGGCCGACGCATGTCTCATCATGTCCATGACATCGCCGTGGAAAAGGTAGAGCGCATAGGACGCGTCCCCGAGCAAGATAAGCCATGGCCATGAGATACGCATCCCTTTCGAATGCATGGCCAGAGCGCCGAAAACGATCAACGCCGGCAGCGTTAAGTAAGGATAGGGGATGTTGATGTAGGCCGAGCCCTTTAGTGAATAATGCGCAAATAGCGTCCACGAAACGCCGACGGCGCCACAGACAATGAATCTGTTCACCCGAGCCTCCCATAACTCAAAAACCTTCCAGGCATAATATAGCCCGACCCCGATGATGAAGCCCACCGTATAGGAGTGGGCATAAAGCGCGCCCGGCGCCCCGAGTTCTCGCAGCGGTGTCACCTTGAACACGATAAGCACGGCACAGGCGATCAGAGGCGCGAAACGCCTGCTGATTTTTAGCGCCCCCCAAAACACCACATAAAAGAACATCTCGATATTCAATGTCCATCCGACACCAAGGTAGGGCAGCCTGCCGGTCGGGATAAAGAGCATGCTTTTCACAAGCTCGATCACGACGCCTCCTTTGCAACTCGCCGACGCGGTATTGGACAACCAGACCGCAAGCTCAGGCGGTGAAGTAGTCAGGTAATGCCACCACGTCGGGAACGTAACCGTGGGATCTTCGAGCTCCAGTCCACGAAATAGAAAAGTGAAAATAGTCGCGATCCAATAAAGCGGGACAATCCTGAGCACGCGGTTCGCGAGGAATCTCTTATCACTCGACCTGGTAATGTAGGTCATAATGAAGCCACTGATGATGAAGAAAATCATCACCCCAAAAAAATCGGTGTGAACAGCTCCGGGTATTACAAAGGCGGTGTGGTAAAAGACAACACTGAACGCCGCAAAAGCCCGTAAGGCCTGAAGATTTGTAATCACGCCCCCCTTGCCTGATTCCTTCAAGTCCCGATTCGAAACATTTTTGTCAGAAGGTTGAGCTAGGCGCATGACGTAAGGCATTAAAGACCGGAACAAGGCGGGAATGTTGAGTTCAGGTTTCCGGCGCTCCTGCCGTGGCGAGCCTCCGTCGCTGCTGCGAAGATCACGGCGGCGGGCCGTTGGGACGCCCAGCATCTTTCCGAAAGATCAGGACGCCAAGGTCTGATTTGAACGGTTCGGAAACGAATTCAGGATCATTGCGGACCCGTTGCAATGCGGGAATCGCGATCAAATTCAAGAAATTCGGATTTGGCGGTTGAGCGGTTTCTTCGAGCGAGATATAATACTCGATCTTCAAGTCGCTCATCCGCTTCCATGCCGGGTCCATATCCTTGGCGCCGTAACCGAGACTGGTATAAAAGCTTCGCTTGCCTGCTTTCAGTTGTTCCTTGGCGGCAAAGAATGAAAGCGTGTTCGCGCTCAACCAGGGCAGATCAATTCCCACGATGTTGTATCGCGGCGGCCCCTCGGGCTCCGTACTGCGAACGATCCGGACGACCTCCTCCGCATGCTTTCGGTCCTTATCCAGCGGAATCACCCAGTAGGAGCACGTCCGGTGGTCGAGATGCGCCAACCCCAGAGCCTGCGCGCAGACGGCGGCCCACTGAGCCAGAAGAAGGGCCATCACTCCGGCGATGAGCCACGCGTGCCGAATCTGGCTAACCAGCCAGATATTAACCAGGCCAATCGCCGGCAGAAGAGGGAGTAAGTAGCGGGTCTCTTCATTATAATTCGAAGAACAGAGACAGAGGACGGCGAGGATGTGAACGAGCGAGCAAATGGTCAGCAAATTGAAAAGCCGTTGTCCAGTTTCCCGTGGCTTCTCCTCGCGCTCGCCGCCGCGGATCCTGGCAAGAACCGAGCCAACGACGATCAGGATGAATTGTCCGGCGATGACCCATGGAAACTGGAGACTCTCCCGCAGAGCGCGGAGCCAATAGGAAAGCTTCTCGAAGAACGATCCGGCTCGCCCGTAGTCCAAAGTGAATTCAAGGGAGGTTTGCAACTTCAACGTTTGGCGCAACGCCGGCAGGTTTTTGATGTACCAAGTCGCGCAGCCCAAAAATAAAATGGCGCCGGCGATTAACCAGACCCATCCCCAGAGGGCGCCCTTTCTGTCCGCATCAGTCCCAGGTTCGCGTCTCTTAATCAACACATAGGTCGCGATCATTCCCGGCAGGAGGCAATAGATCGGCGAAGTCATCTTCGCCAGGAGAGCGATCGCCGTCGCCAGCAGTAAGTTCCCCGCCAGTGTCATGCGCTGCATGCGATGCCCGGTGGCCGCAAGAAAATAGAAGTAGGTGATGCCGAATAACTGCAGCGCCTCCGCAACATATTGATGAGACATTCCCACAAACAACGGCGCGCCGGCGAAAAGGAGAATTCCCACGGCAGCGACGAGAGGTCTCCGAGGAACCAGAGCCCTGACGCTTTTGTAAAACAGTGCGATGCTCCCAATCTGGGTCGCGACCACAAAGAATAGCAGTGCCGTGTCGATCGATCCGATAACGCGCCCCAGTGGAACGAAAAACTGACCGAACCATGCAATGCCCGGCGATTTGGTTTCAAAGGCCGTCGCCATGGCGGGGAACCATTCGGAAACGTGATGAGTGAATTTGAACCAAAGATCGGCGCTGACCTCGCCATACCAGGCCTGGTCCCATGGCCATGGGTGATGATCATTTGCGATCCAGTAGAAACTGGGAAGCATGAGGACCAGGATCGAGAGAACGGCCCAATACTGGAGAGGGCCCGGGGATCGATCAGTTTTGGCTTCAGTGTTCATGTACAAATTTGGGCGTTCATCCGTCACTGGGCGCTTTCCTGGCTTTGCCCATTGGGCCCCTCATTGCTCCTGCGAAAAATGACGATTCCGAGTGTTGACGGAAATGGCTCTTCGATGAAAGCGGAATCATGACGGACGCGCTGCAATATGGGCGCTGATATCCCGTTCAAAAAATTCGGGTTGGCGGGTTGCGCGGTCTCTTCGAGCGAAATGAAGTCGTGATATTTCGGGTCGTGCAATCGGTTCCACGCGGATTCCATGTCGTTCTCCTTGTAGCCGAGCGAGGAATAATAGCAGCGCTTGCCGCCCTTCAGTTGCGCCTTGGCCGCGTAAAACGAGAGGGAAGTCGCGTTCAACCAGGGCAATTCGACTCCGACGAAATTGAAGCGGGATTTCCAGTTCGGATTGGTGGTTTTGCGGACTACCTCTGTGATTTCCTTCGCGGGAATGCGATTGCCGTCGAACGGAATCACCCAGTACGAACATGTGCGCCCGTCGAGATGCGTCCAACCCAGCGCTTGTGAGCACACGGCGATCCATTGCGAGATTAGGAGCGCAATCACCCCGCCGACGATCCATGGTTGGCGAATCTTGCCAATGATCCAGAGGTTGATCGTCGCCACGGCGGGGAGTAAGGGAAGCAGATAGCGATTTTCCTCATTGAAGTTGAGGGAACACAATGAAAGGACAGTGAGAATGTGAACCGCCGAGCAAATCGCCAAGAGATCGAAACGCCTGTCGGTTGAGCGAGGTGGATCGTCGCGGTGGAGACTGGCGAATTTCGCGAATCCCATGCTTGCGCCAAATAGAACCAGCTGTCCGGCGATCACCCAAGGCAATTGAAAACTCCATTGCAGCGCGTGGATCCAATAGGAGAACTTCTCGAAGAACGTTCCGGGGCTGCCGTAGTCGGCCGTAAAATCGAGAGAAGTCTGCAGCTTTAGGGTTCCGCGCAAACTGGCGAAATTCCTGAAATACCAGGCGGCGCATGCTACGCACAAAACGATTCCGGCGATGACGGCCAACCACTCACGGCGCCTTTCCATGGACGTCGGCTGATCGCCAGCATCCCGATCTCGAAATAGAAACCACGCCGCGATGAGAGCCGGAAGAGCGCAATAGATAGGTGAAGTCATCTTCGCCATGAGCGAGATTGCGGTTGCCAGTAGTAAGTTTCCCAGGAGGGGCACTCGGCGCATTCGATGGCCCGTCGCCGCGAGGAAATAGAAATAGGTCACGCCAAACAACTGCAGCGGTTCAGGAAAATATTGATGAGACATCGCCACAAATAATGGCGCCCCCGCGAAGAGGAGGATGCCCGCCGCCGCGGCCATGTGTTTCCCCGGCGCAAGCTCCTTCGCGGTTTTATAGAAAAGGACAAGGCTTCCGACTTGGACTGCGACGACCGAGCAAAGCAACCCGACCTCCGTAGATCCCATCGCGCGTCCCAGCGGCACGAAGAACTGGCCAAACCAGGCGATCCCAGGGGATTTCGAGCCAAAAGCCGCGAGCATCGCCGGGGCCCATTTGGAAAGACGCCCCGTTAGCTTGATCCAAAGATCGACGCTTGTCTCGCCATACCAAGCGGGGTCCCATGGCCAGACGTGATGATCGCTGACGATCCAGTAAAAACTGGGGACCATTACGAGGAAGATGAGAATTCCAGGCCAATGTGCTTGGGTCAGACGGCGCAATGGTTCGCATCTGCTCACGCGGGACAGGCAAAGTCTGAGTGTTCTCCGGAGCCGGTCCGCTGAATTGGGTTCCGACAAATCGCCGGGGGATTCTGTCACCCTATTCTTTCGAAAGACCAGGCGCCCGTGCCGTCTCTTTACCCATACCGATAAACGCGTTGCCGGCTCATCGATGATAATGGTGAATGCGTAACCTAACGCATAGACTAAAAGTAGATAACCGAGCGCCGACGCGGCGAATGCTCCGTCGGATTTGTATCCCCATCGGACGAACAAGTAAGTCAGCGCCGATCCTACAAGCGGAAAATGCACGAGATATACCGAGAAGCTGACACGGCCCAGGAAACGAGCCGCTGGATTTCCGAGCAAACTTACGGCAGGGCGCCAGGCTAAAGCGCCTAGGACGGTGAGCACAGCCCCGGTTGGCCAAATATACATCTCTCCATGAATGGACGTGGCGAACCGGTACGGCCAATAATAAAATGTGCTTTCCGGCGGTGGGAAAAATGGTTTCCCGCCGACAATAAGGCCGGCGACGAGAGCCGCCGCCCCGATGGACGATGGGATTCGGGCCACGGAGCGCCGCGCGAGATAGATCAATGAGCCCGCTACGAAGCAGGAGTAATAGAAGGGTTGGGCATTTGCAAAGAAGACGGAAACAAAAATCAAGACGCCGGCAATCGCGCGCCATACCGGGTGTCGGACAAAAGCGAACACGATGTAGATGGCGAGCGACCCAAGCAACTCGATCTTCATCGTCCAAATCACTCCATTAAAATATGCAATGCCAGTTACATAATACCAGCCCAACGCGTACTTTAGGACAATCAACCATGGGGCCGGGTTATCGAATGTAGGAGGCAATTGCTTTATCCACCAATGCCCCACGATTTCCGCAGCCTTGGAGGCCGATGTTAATCCGAGATTGATAAGCGTTGCCGCAAAGATCAGTGAAGCGGCGCAAGGCAGGGATAAGCGAATAATGCGAGCCAGGATGGTGGGCAGCAATGCGCTTTGGGTTCGATCAGCGGAAGCCGAGATCACGAACCCGCTGAGCGCAAAGAATATATAAACGGCGAAGGATCCGTTGACGAAGACGAAAAGAGGGCTCGTTGCGAACCAGGTCTGCGCAGTCTGCGCCACACCCTTCTCGATTCCGAAATACATTTGAGGCCTAAATCCCGTCACAATGTGTGAAAACACCACCGCCAAGGCCGCGATGCCGCGCAATCCATCCAATTGAACCAAACGCTCAGATGGGCGCGGGCTTTCGGTCTTCATTGCGAACGCGGAAAGCGCTGGCAAATCGAAAATGCGCCATTGTTCGAAATGGAAGCGACACGTCTTCGACCCTTCAAGAATGAGAGGAATCGCTTGAAGAGCACAGGCTTCTCAGCTTGCAAATGCCTAAACACAGAATTGAGTCGCAGTATGGGCGAACGTCAATTCACGCCCTCAACTGCAGGAGGCAGCCATGGCGCATTCTGCTTGAGCTTGAGGCGCCAGTACAACACGTCATAGATATACCGCGCGCGCACTGCGATGTGTGTGAATAAATAATAAGGCGTTCCTCGAGAAGCGTCGACGATGGTTCCATAGTATTCTCTGGCCTTCTCCCAAGGCACGATATGCTGGCGTGGATTTACTGGAACGAAGCCGACCTCCCGAGGGGCGAGCCGTTTGCTGAAATGAACCTCAGGATCAACTCTAATGTTTGCCCGGCACATGAAAGCATACAGAAATATCATGTCGGAACCCCAAATATTTAGGTAAGAGCGGGTTTTCACCATGATGGCAATCAGTTGCGGTCGTCTGTAAACAGCGTAAAATAGATTCGCTTTACCAAGACATTCCGGGTCAGCAAGGAAGCGCGCAAGATCGATTGCCTTGTGTTCAGTCGAGTTGAATCGGGCGAGACTGGGTATCTCCCGGACAACGGCCCCAGTTCCATCGATGACATCGATGTGGCACATCCACGCAGAGATCGAACTGTCCGCATCGAGCGCCTGAACCGCCTTTTCCAGGAAAAATTCATTCCAAAGATCGTCATCGGACGCCCACACGAACAGAGGCGCGCTGGATTTTTCCAAAACAGTCAGAAAATTCTTGGCCGGACCGAGATTCTCGGACTGCCGGATATATGTTATCCGGGAATCGCTCTCAGCCCAATCTATACAAGTCTCCATCATTCGCAAATCCGGCGAACAATTGTCGGAAATGACGAGCTCGAAATCTTCAAATTTCTGACTCCGGATTCCGCCCACGGCTTGCTGCAACATCTCAAGACGATTGTAGGTCGGAAGCCCTATCGAAACTCGCGCCGTCTCGGGGAGCCGCACCGTTTTTTTCGCAATCCGCTGGGCTACGTCGGAGCGCACGTAAAGAGTATTAATGTGGTCTTTGAAGAAAGCGCTATATCCCAGCCCTTCTATGCGCGCGCGAATGGACGCCGCGGAATTCACGACGCGGGCGTTGTCGCGAAAGTCCGGATGTTCGTCCTCCAGTTCTATGAGAATAACCTTGGGCTGCCACCTGGCGATATCGAAGCCGGCCATGACTTTATCCTCCGCTCCTTCCACATCGACAACGAGGGCATCGAATCCGACGGGCGCTTTCGCCTCCTCGAGAATAGCGTCGAGCCGTTGCGTGCGAATGTCCCTGCTTTCCCCCCGATGGAGATCCTTGGCCCAATCGATTTTCGCATAATCGGCGACCTGGTCGCCAACGAGAGTCGTGAGAGTGTCGCCGATGAAGATTTGGGCCACTCCAGCGGCGTCCGAAGCCGCACAATTGAGCACTGAGACGCGGGAATTCGCGGAATGCCGGGCGCGGCATTTTACGGCAAATTCCTCAATGGGTTCGATGTAGAGTCCGGCCCAGCCAGCATCCGCCAGGCAACTCGTGTTCGAAAAATTCTCGCCGTCATAGGCCCCCACCTCGACAAAATAGCCTTCGCTTCTTCGGCCGAATATCAAATCCCATTTCTCTCCAAGGAAGGGCACCTGACAGTTTGATGGCGGAGAGTAAAAAGAGGCCGGCTGGTTCATTGCTTGGACGATTGGAAATCTATTTTGGATCAGTTCATTTGGCCTGAGCGAAGGCCGCTTGATCAGCCGCAGGCACGATGACGATGTTTATAAATGCGGAATGATATTGAAGGCTAAATTTGATAGCGGGCGGATCAGGGAAGCGCAAGCGATCTCCCACTTTGAGAAAGTGGGAGAGTCAGGAAGAACTTTGGATAGGGCTGAACCTGGATTTGAATCGGAGGATGGGGCGTTCCATCAACACAAAGCTCAGATAGCTGGTCAGGAACGCCATGCACAGAACGAAGGGATAGAGCATCAAGTTAACGTGGGCAATCGTTGGCGGCGCCTCCTTGTAACCGAGTCGCACCAGCATGTTGCATCCGAGGGCGACGAAAAAATTGTGATACATGTATGCAGAGTACGAACAGTCGCCGGCCAATCGGAAGTAATGGCCGTCCAAAGGGGCCTTCACGCTCGAGCCTACCGCAAAGTTTACGATCAAAATGCAGAATAGGATTGAGTAGCATTCCGGTTGAATGGCGGTCAGACGCTGGGGAAAGATCTCCAGGGAAAGCACCGCGACGGTGAGGAGCATCGTCAATCCAAACGTAATCGGCGAAGTGATCACGGCGAGCATTCTGCGGGGTTTGTCCATCACGATGATCGCCCCAAGCGCTCCTATGCTCATGCATCCAAAGCGATTCAGCATCAATAACATGCCGCCCACCGATGAATAGTTTCCGTAGCGATATCTGATCGCGCCAAGCGCGACGATGGCCGAGACCAGGAATGGCGCAATCCATTTGCGCGGCAGGAAGCCGATGACGAGAGGCCACAAGAGATAAAACTGCTCCTCGGAACTCACCGACCATGTCTGATCAACGCAGGCTAGATTTCCAAATAAGGCGAATGCCGCGTTCGATAAAAAGGAGACACATAAGGCGAGTGCGGGCCAAAAGTGTTGCTTCAAGGCTTCAGTCTGGCCCGGAATAGCGAACATCGTGAATGGTGGGAGGACAAAAAACGCCACCGCCAAAGTGACAAAATACACCGGCATGATGCGCAGGGCGCGACGACCGTAGAACCTGAAAACGCTAATCCTGGAAAAAACATCGCGTTCCTTGAGGAGGAGATAGGTAATCAGGAAACCACTCAGAACGAAAAAGAACGTGACTGCGTGATACCCTATCGTCGAGATCCAATACAGGCGACCCCAAAGAGATGGCAGCCCAAAAACATATTTTTTGTGCTCCATATGAAACAGAACGACGGCAAGCGCCGCAAAGAAGCGGAGCGCGTTCAGGTTCGGAAATCGGATCTTCTCAGCGCCAATGCTCATTCGTTCACTTCGTATCTCACCATGGATGGATTGAAGCGTTTGTTCTCCCATCCCTCGCATCTCAATCTGCGATGCACTTCAAATAGCCATCCGGGGCCACAGTGATGAGGAGTTTATTCTCAATTTCCTTGTCCACCTCAAACCGGCTATTGTTCCGAAGAAACTCCCAGACTGCTGTTTTGGGATTATTGCCCTCACCCCATGGACGTCCCGCGAAAAGTTCGGACGGGACATCTTCCACCGCCGTATCCATGACCACCAGATAGCTGCCTTTTCCCACGAAATGCGAATACAACTGAAGTTCCTTCATGACGTGCTCGTGAGTGTGATTTGAATCCAGAATCACCATGACGGGGCGCGCGTCTTTGATTAAGGACGTCACTTCCTGCCCCACAGCCGGGTCCACCGATGAGCCCTGGATCAAACTGATGCGTTTGGCCATAGGATGAGCCTCGATTTCAGCGCGGTTGTGCGCGCGAATATCGATATCCACTCCGATGACCCGCCCTTCGCCCCCGATCAACTCGAGCATTGAAGCGTGAAAAATAAGGGACCCTCCGTGCGCGACGCCCGTTTCCACAATGACTTTCGGACGGACCAACCAGATCAATTCCTGCAAGGCAATTATATCCATCGGGAACTGAATGATCGGGCGGCCCATCCACTTGAAGTTATAGGTGTAATTATGACGCGCGGAACTGATCATAAACTCGCGCGCAATTGCCTTGAGAGCTTGATCCCGCCCAAGCGCTTCGATATTACGGCGCACTTCCTGTTGAAATTCTTCGATTGGATTCATTCTTGGTCGAGAATATGGTGATCTGAAATCTTCGGAGAGGACACTGCCCGCCCCTAGGTAGTCTGGTATTTCTTAAGGCACACCGTATCAAAAGTGGACCACTTGCGGCGGTTTATGCAATCGGACCAAATGTCCTCCTGTTCCTCGATCCACTCCAAGCTCTTCAGGAATTCCGCCGTTTGTTGTCTTTTCTCGATGATCACCACTCCGCAGTCATCGCAGACCGCGATCGCATCCTTGAAGCGCTCTCCAACGGCCAGCAGGTCCGGTCCGGGTGCAATCTCTGGGCGGGTGTTGAAACAACCGACGGGATTGGCCCCGGCGCACCAGATTGGCCAGTTCTCTTTTATCATTCGGGGCACATCCCGGACATTCCCGCGCACGACAATGGCGCGCGCCTGCCGATAAAGCAGGAGATATTTGGAAACCAGATCGCCGATTAGAGCCCGGTCGTGACACTCGAGCGCATCAATGACCACAATATTGCCTTCCGGCACGTCTGTAATCTGTTCGTGGACGGTCCAGTTACTTTCCTTCCAGGCATAGACCCATGTGACGCCCCCCACGCAAAAGTGACCCCGATTGAGCGCCGAGACGTCGGCAACCACACCGGATTTGTTGAGACAATCGGCAACTTCAGTGGTGGAAACGCGGTTGCGCCGAATGTAGTCAATGATTTCGTTCTTCATGGATGTAGCGGTTGAATACAGTGTCTTTATCTGCAAAGGAAGCGTCTTTGAAAAGCGCCACGGAGAATTCAAAAGGCATATAGTCATGACGCAGGCGCACGTTTCGCGTTATGCCCAGCGCAATGTCCAAAATCCTCGCGGGGTTGGCATAAAAAGTACGCTCCCGTCGGAAGTTCACCCGGTCCGAAAGGAAGTTCACCAAGACGGCCTCCTGACACAGGCTGAACATTTTCCCAAGGGCCTGTTCGATGTACACGTAATTGTCGATCTCCGTTAATTGAAAGGCGAAGATTCCGGAGCCGAGGACGTAATCGAACGCACGCGACCATTCGGCGGACATGAAATCCCCGTGCACAAACGAAACGCCTTCGCGTCCGTATTGACGCCGTCCCTGTTCCAGGAATTCCTCCATCATATCCAACCCCAGATACTCGTAATTCTCCGTTCGCCGGCGCAAGGCCTTGTTCAAATCGCCGAAGCCGCATCCCACATCCAGAAACGACCGTCCCTCGCACCGCAACCCCGAGAGCAACACATCGAACCGAATGTCCTGTTTGTCCTTGGTCCAACCCAGGCTCTGCTGAGATACGCCGTGTTGACGCCAGCGGGAGCGGTATAAGTCTTCCAGTTGCCGTAGATCGTTGAGGTGCGAAGCCATAAGATGAAGACGCCCCGAGGCTTAGCGGCAACTCTCCGTTTCCACACGCACGGCGTGGAGAACCTGCTCTCTTAAGGCCAACAGCTCTGATTCGGTATCCGTCAACAAAATGAAATGACCCTGTCGCGTGGTGTCATTCGTAACGGATGGCAGGGAGTCTCCCACTTCGTATCCAAAGATTACTTCCCGCACGCCGGGCATCCGCCTGGTCTTCTCGACCCCCTTGATGCTCAAGATTCTGCCGGGCGGAAAATGGAAGAACTCGAGTAGAGCGCAACGCCCGGCAAGGTTGAAATTCGTAGGGTCCGGCGCGTTGCCACAAGCGGAAGCCAGCAGCCATTCCTGAGAATCCACCCCGGAGATCCATGGCACGATATCGGATGCGATACGTGTGCCGCCGCCGCGCGCAGCGACTTCAATCATGTAATAACGCCCCCTCGCGAATTTATACTCCGCGTGCGTCATGCCAAAAGGCAGGCCAGATTCCTCCACCCAGGCGTCGTGGGCGCATCGGAGTTCTTCGTAGTCAAAGCGATTGTTGGCCGGGGTATACTGCAAAGAACAGGCAACCATCGGACACTCCCGATAATGCCGCTTCTCCGAAATGCCCAAAGTTCGATGCCGGTTGGCGCCCATGAATCCTTCCGCGGTGAACTCGACTCCGTCCACAAACTGTTCCAGGAGCACTGTTTCCCCCGTCGTGTGCCGCCAGGCATCCGGCCAGCGCGCCGCCAATTCCTCCGCATTGTTCACTCGATGCACCCCCTTGCTGGACTGGTTGTCAATCGGCTTGAGCACGAGGGGAAAGGACAACTCCCGGGCGGCAGATTGGGCGGAACCGAGATCCAAACACAGGCGGAAGTCGGGCGTCGCAAACCCATGACTTCGGCCGAATTCACGCATCAAGGATTTGTCGGTGTATAACTGCGCGCAGCGTGTTCCAATCCCCGGCAGTTTCAAGTTTTCCGCAAGCCGTGCGACCACCTTCACGCCGGCGTCGGTCTGGTCGGTCACGATCCCGACGGGTTGAATCGTGCGCGCCAGTTCCAGCAACTGCTTCTCTTCATTTAAACCGATTGAATGAAATTCGTCCGCCTCCAGGCTTCCCGCACAGTTACCGTCGCGATCCGCGCACACGGTCCAATAACCCAGCGCGCGCGCCTTCTGAATCAGAGGAACTTGGAAGCGGCCTCCCGGCAGCACTAAGACTGAGTTCTTAGCAAGAGGAAGCATTGGTGACGCCGGTAACTGATTTCCTAACCTCGCGAATTAATTCGCTGGGGAATCCCGTGAATTCGAGTAAGTTGCGAAAAGCCAATTGTTCGCGATGCTCCAGTGTAAAACCTTGGGTGAGCTGCTCGAAGCGAGTTCGCATGTGCGACGGTCGAAAGTCGGGAGAGTCTGATCCGATGCACGTCCGGCCCCGGCAACGATCCATCACGTATCGCAAATCCATGTCCACCGATGACCCGGCGAATTCACAAAGCGTGAATGATAAATCCAGCAGGACCTTCTTGAACGGGCGGGTGATTTCCGAAAGCTCCAGGACTCGCATTAGTCCGCTGTGCAGAAGGATCAGTTTCTGGTCTGGAACCGAATATAAAAGATCGCGCAGCGTTTCCACCGAAAGCGTCCGACATATCGGATCGCCGGAATAAAAATACGTGCAAAGAAGCGGTATGAGTCCTGCGCGATTTGCTAACTCGATGCTCGTTGGAAGCAAGGGATGCTGAAAATCGAACCTCGCCAACCGAGGGTGCAGCTTTACGCCCAGAAACCCCTGCTCTTTTCTTTCGGCCAGCCAATCTTCGACCTCCGCGGCGCCGGAAAAATCCGAGAGTTTCATGAACGCCACGGGGAATAACTGCACTTCCGATTGACCGCATAGTTCTACGTAGCGAGCCAAGTCGGAAGCGTGCGCCGTGTGCATGGATACAGCCCAAGCCCAGCGAACATTCGCTTCTTTTAGCGCCGAAACTATTTGCGGAAACGAATTCTGTCCTCCGCCTCTCGGCCCGATCCATGAACCGTCCAGCGTTGGATGGGTCAAACAATCGAAGATAGGAATATCGTTGGCGATCATCGCAAGCGAATCAGCCAAAAAATGGATTTTTCAGGTTTGGTTTTCAAGAGAGGCCAATGGAGCGAAATGGGGTCCGCGGCCTTCACGAGCGGACGGGAGGAGAAATAGATGAAAATCGGCTGCCCGCAAGCGGAAATGGAGGCCCAAGGCCGGTGGCTGGCCGCGTCTTCACGCAAGGCGCAGAGGTCCGAACTTAACCGTCAGAAGCACCGTTGGCGTTGTTCACGAACGATTTCAGTGTTTCGCAGACATAATGTACTTTTTCCTCAGTTAAATTCAGCGCCGACGGAAGGTTCACGGCATTCGGGGCAATGCGGTAGCTGATGTGATTTCGTTTCCGCGCCAGGGCAGCCTCGGGCTGTTTTTCAAAAGCCGGAATACTGCTTAGCGGATGGAAGAATGGCCGGGACTCAATTCCCGCCGCGCTCAGCAATGCCATCAACCGTTCCTTCGTGAGACCAAATTCCGCAGATAAGGCGGCCGTCACCATCCAGTAGGTATTCTTGGAGCCGGGAGCCTCGCTATTGAGCGTAATTCCAGGGTAATCGCCGAGAGCGCCGTGATACCAACCGAATATCTCCCGTTTTCGTTCAATTAACTCATCAATGCGCTCTAATTGAGCCAATCCGAGGGCCGCCTGCATGCTGCTCATTTTGTATTTCCACGCCACCTCGGTATTGTGGAAGAAACGGTCGCCCGGTGGGCGGCCGTGATCACGGAGGAACAAGGCCCGCTCGCGAATATCGTCCCGATCCGTGACGAGCATACCGCCTTCGCCGGTCGTCAGTGTCTTTGAGCCATGAAAGCTGAAGACGCCCGTGTCCCCAAAGCTTCCCGCTTTGCGGCCCTGAAATTCTGAACCGATCGCCTCGGCTGCATCTTCGATGATGGCAATGCCATGGCGATCCGCCACGGCTCGGATCGCGGAAAGATTCGGCATATTGCCATAGAGATCGACGGGAATTACAGCCTTCGTCCGGGGAGTGATGCAGGCTTCGAACGCGTCCGCGGACAAACACCAGGTCGTCGGGTCGATGTCCGCGAATACCGTGGAAGCGCCGACATAAGTGACGGGCGCGGCGGAGGCAATCCAGGTGCAATCCGGGACGATGACCTCATCACCTGGGCCAACTCCGAGCGCGAGCAATGAAAGATGGATGGCTGAGGTGCAGGAGGGTAAGGCCATGGCATGACGAACTCCCACATAGTTGGCGAACGCGGCTTCAAATCGTTCGTGGTAGCAGTTGGCATTTCCATACCAGGCGTTGGTGACGGCGTCCGTGACGTAATCGATCTCCTTTTGCGTGATCCAGGGACCCGCTACCGGGATGCGTTCCTTGCTGTCAGGCCTTGTCTGAGCGGTCTTTGGGTCCATTAAGGATTCGATTTTGTCACGGTTCATTGACCGGTCGGGAGACCGGACTGAAGAGGGGGTAAGTTCGCGTCGCGCGAAGATAGGATGGCTGGTTGCACCGGCCAGTCGATCGCCACCGCCGGGTCGTTCCAAAGCACTCCGCGGGCAAGCTCTGGCACATAGTTTTCTGACATTTGGTAGAAAAGCTTGCAGTCTTCAGTCAGGCACTGGAAGCCATGCGCGTAGCCCTCCGGAATGTAGAGTTGGCGATTGTTTTCGCTCGTCAGTTCAAACGCCTCCCATTTTCTGAAGGTGGGCGAGTTGGGCCGGATATCCACGACGACATCCCAGACGGCTCCAGCAACACACCGGACAAGCTTCGTTTCCGGATTTGGATCCGCCTGATAGTGGAGACCACGGAGCATCCCGCGCTGCGTGGTTAGCGTGAGATTACATTGCGGCCAGTGGGTTTTCAGTCCGTGTCTTGCAAATTCCTCTTCGCAATACGTGCGGAGCAGGAAGCCACGCTCGTCTTTACGGGGTTCCAACTCGATCAACCAGACGGCCGGCAGCGATGTGGGATGGAATTGCATCAAACAAGAGTTACCTTGGGGATCGGAATGACAAATTTGCCTCCAGCTTCACGATAAGCCTTTTGCTGGCCCAGTATCTCATCGGCAAAGTTCCAAGTAAGTAGCAAGACGTAATCCGGCTGGCGCCTGATCAGGTGGTCGGCGGCAACGATGGGTAAATGTGTCCCGGGTGTTCGGCGTCCCTGCTTTGCGGTGCTGCGGTCAGCGACAAAAGCGAGCGTCTCGGCGCCAAGGCCGCAAAAATTCAGCAGCGTGCTGCCCTTGGCGGATGCGCCGTACGCGGCGATGGAATTCCCCCCCTCCTTCAGCTTCCGAAGGAGATTCAAAAGATCGCCGCGGATTCCGCAAACGCGGTCGGCGAAATCCTCATAATATTGGGCCGAAGCCACGCCTTTTGCGCGCTCTTCTGCAATGAGCGAATGCACTTCTGGCATGACCGGGTGAGCGCCAAGATGGCCGGCGGAGAGCCTGAGGGATCCACCGTGGATGGGGATTCGCTCGGCGCCGATGATTTCGAGTCCATGCCGGGCAAAGAGCGGCTGTAGGGAAGTGAGGGAGAAATAGAAGACGTGCTCGTGATAAATGGTGTCGAATTCTACTTTCTCGACGAGGTCGCAAACATAAGGAAATTCGAGGACAATGCGGCCGCCGGGCTTCAAGAGGATTGCGCAGCCCGCCACGAAGCTATTGGGATCAGGCACATGGGCGAAGACGTTGTTTCCAAGGATGAGGTCGGATTGGCGGCCTTCCTCCGCCAACTCCGCCGCGAGTTCGCGTCCGAAGAACCGGGAAAGAGTGGGCACGCCGCTTTCGATGGCCGCTTTGGCGATATTTGCCGCGGGCTCGATCCCAAGGCAAGGGACGCCGGCGGAGACAAAGTTTCTCAGTAAATAGCCGTCGTTACTCGCGATTTCGACGACGAAGCTTTCCGGGCCGAGCGTGAACTCGCGGGTATGCTTTTCGGCGGCTGCCGCGGCATGCCGCAACGCCGCGTCGCTGAAGGAAGAGAAGTAAAGGTACTCCCCGAACAATTCGACGGGTGGAATAATGTCTGTGATCTGTAGCAACCAGCACGCTTCGCAAAGGGCGACTCGCAACGGAAACTTTGGCTCCGGTTTTCCCAGGTCCGTGAAGAGCAGGAGATTGTTGGCGAGCGGTTGGATGCCGAGGTCGAGAACAAGGGTTCCTTGATGAGACCCGCATGATCGGCAGCAGAAGTTCGTCATCGGGTTGTTGATAGTGACCACGGGATGGAAGAAGCGCGCGCGGCTTCCGAGTAAGCATATATCTGGCTCCGGGTGATCGCGCAAATGCTCTCTGATGCCCCGTTCTCCGCAGCGGAACGATACCACTCCGCGGTTGTAGCCACTGCCTCAGAGAAACGCCATGCGGGTGACCAGCGTAATAGCGCCAGCGCTTTGTCGATGGCCAACTGCAGACGGCCGGCCTCGTGCGGGGCCTTGAGCGGGGTCTGATCTTCCCACGTCCCGGGCCAATGCTTTAGCAATTCGGTAACCAGCTCTTCCACGGTGCGGTTGGCGTCATGCGACGGTCCGAAATTGAAAGCGCTGGCGAAAGCGGACGGATGCCCAGGGATGGCCGATTTTTCGGAGGAGCTTTCATCCCGCGAAAGGAGTGCGCCCAGCCAAAGGTAGCCGCTGAGCGGCTCCAGGACATGCTGCCAGGGGCGCGTGGCGAGACGATTTCGCACGGCGATCGGTCGTCCGGAGGATAACGCGCGAATGCAGTCCGGGACGATTCGGTCCACCGCCCAATCGCCGCCGCCGATCACATTCCCCGCGCGCGCGCTGGCGATCTTGACCGGATGATCCGTGAAAAACGAACGGCGGTAAGAAGCGATCACGATCTCCGCCGCCGCCTTGCTGGCGCTGTAGGGATCGTGGCCGCCGAGCCGGTCTTCTTCGCGGTATCCATGAAACCACTCCCGGTTCTCATAGCATTTGTCGGTGGTCACACAGACAACTCCGCATGGCTTTGACAAATTTCGCAGAGCGTCAAGCAGCTGGACCGTGCCCATGACGTTGACGTCGAATGTGCCTGCCGGGTCGTCATAGGAAGCGCGCACCAACGGCTGGGCCGCGAGATGAAACACGAAGTCAGGCTGGCATTCCGAAATTGTCGCCCGCAGCAGTCCCGAATTGCGAATGTCTCCCTCGATATGGTGGACCCGCGAAGCCAGCCCAAGTTGATCGAACAGGGCCGGCGAAGTCGGACTAGCGAGCGCGTAGCCGGTGACCTCGGCGCCCAACGCGAGCAGCCATTCACAAAGCCACGCGCCCTTGAATCCCGTGTGACCAGTGACAAGGACTCGGCGCCCCTTGTAAGCGTTCCCGAAGATCTGGAGCGCGCTCACCAGATTCTCCAGGGAGCTTTCCCGGCGCGCCACATTTTATCGAGTAGTTGCTGCTCGCGATACGTATCCATGCATTGCCAATAGCCATCGTGGCAGTAGGCCTTGAGCTGGCCTTCTCCAGCCAGACTCTCCATCGGGCCGCGTTCGAAAACACAGGCGTCTCCCTCGTCGAGATAGGCCGCCACGCGTTTGTCTAAAACCATGAAACCTCCGTTCACGTAGGCGTTCTCCTGCTCCGGCTTTTCACTAAATGAGGTGATCGTATAACCGTCCATCGCCAGTTCGCCGAACCTTCCGCTCGGTTTCACCGCCGTGATCGTGGCGATTCCTCCGTGTTCCTGGTGAAAGGCCACGCTGGCGTTGATATCGCTGCTGGTCAGGCCGTCGCCGTAGGTGAAAAGAAATGTCTCGTCGTTGACGAATGGAAGGGCTCGCCGTAGCCGGCCGCCAGTCTGGGTTTCGAGGCCGGTTTCGAGGAGTGTAACCGTCCAGTCTTCCTCGTCATGGTTCGAATGGTATCTGACTTGTGGATTCCGCCCCAGCTTCAGAGTCACGTCACTGGTGTTCCACAGGTAGTTTCGGAAATACTCCTTGATGACCTCGCCTTTGTAGCCAAGGCACAGGATGAAGTCTTTGTGCCCATGGTGGGCGTAGAGCTTCATGATGTGCCACAGAATGGGTTGTCCGCCTACGGGCACCATGGGCTTTGGGCGATACTCCGTCTCCTCGCGCAATCGAGTGCCCAGTCCACCGCAGAGAATGACGACTTTCATAGAGTTTTTGAGGTGGGGGTTTGTTGATCGGGACGCTGTTCGTGTCTCAAAGTCATGAACTCCTCCAGCCAACCCGCCCCATCTGAAGGTTGAGGGTCCTCACAGAGCGCCGCGCGGCGGAAGATTTGCGCCGCCTTCTCCGGGCCGAGATCTCCGCTGAAACGCTCCGTCAATTGCCGAGCCTCGTCCGCCCGTCCTAAATTTAGCAACTCGTTCAGAGTTCCAAGCAGCACGTCATGCAGAAAGATATCCTTTTTATGGCGCGAATGCTGATCCTTCGCGATCTGCTCAATTTCCGCCCAGGGCTTTCCGGCGTTGCGAAACGCGACTTTGGCCAGATAGACGTAGTAAAGCTGTTCCCACTTTCGTCCGAGACTCATCCCGTCCACCGTGAAATTGTAGCGCAGAAGTGGGATGGGAATATTCGCCAGTTCGTGGGACTGGTGTAACCGAAGCCAAAGGTCGTAATCCTCCGAGTTCTTGAACTCTTTTCTGTAACCGCCGGCTCTCAGCACCAGTGCGCGGTTCATGATCACCGAAGGGTGGTAAATGCAGTTTTCGTCCTCCAGTTTCTTGTTGATCTCCGCGCTGGACACGGGCACCCGGAAGAGCCTGTCCAGTTTCGGCGTGACGCCCATGTAATAGACAAAGCTTCCCGCGGCAGCCACGCTCGGCCGGTTCCTGATGAAGATATACTGCATTCCCAGACGTCCCGGCAGCGATTCGTCATCCGCATCCATGCGCGCCACGTAGGGCGCTTTGGCGATCGTCACGCCCTCGTTGAGCGTCGCGGAGACGCCGGCATTTTCCTGGTGAAAGACCGGTTTGACTCGCGAATCCTGTTTCGCATAACTCCGGATCATTTCCGTGGAATTGTCCTTCGAAGCATCATCGATGATGACGAATTCAAAATCGCCGAAGTCCTGCGTCAGGATCGACACGATCGCCGCCTCGAGCGTCTTCCCGGCGTTATATACTGGCATGACGACCGATAACTTCATTTGAAATGCCGATAGTAAAGCCCGAGAACTTTCGCTCGAACCGACCAGTAAAACGCGCCGACTCTGCCCCGAACTTTTCTCCGCAAGGTCCACAAGCTATTCGAGAGATCCCTGAGGGAACGGTTCCACTCGCTGCGGCGAATATCGTCCAATTCACACTGCGCCGCCCATACAGTTGGCTCGAACGCGGCGATCTCCTGGAGGAGCGCTTCGATTGCTTGCGACTGTTCCGAGGTTGACTCCCCCTCAATGCCATTCAGCGTCAGAGCGTGGTCCAGGTGGTCGCTGATCGTCTCAACGCCCTTTTTTAGGCCGCTATAATGGGACATCATTTTCTCTCGCTGATCCTTTTCCAGCGATTCAACCCACGAAACAACCGGGTCGCTGAAGTCTGAGAAAACTTCGCCGCAAAGGCGCTCGGTAAGGCGCTGAGCTTCATCCGTCCGACCCAAGCGCAGTAACTCGCTGACATTTCCCAATAGGACGTGGTTCAGAAAAATGGTCTTATCCTGGCGAGTGTACCGGTCGTTCGCGATCTGCTCAATTCTTGCCCAGGACCTTCGGAAACTGCGATTGGCCTCCTGGGCAAGGAAAGCGTAGCGGGATTGTTCCCACTTTCGTCCCAGGGTCATGCCGTCGATGGTGAAATTGTAACGTAAGAGCGGAGTCGGAATGTTTTCCAGTTCGTGGACTTTCCTGAGGCGCAGCCAAAGATCATAGTCTTCCGCGTTCTTGAACTGCTCCCGATATCCTCCCGCTTTCAGAACCATCGCCCGATTCATAATCACGGAAGGATGATAAAGGCAGTTGGTGCTTTCCAGTTGACGAGCGATTTCCGTGGGAGACACGGGCAGGCGAACCAGCGTGTCATGACTCGGGGTAATACCCATGTGGTAGACGAAGCTGCCGACGACGGCCAACCGCGGTTTGTCTTTCACGAAATCGTACTGCGTTCCCAGTCGGGCCGGCAACGATTCGTCGTCTTGATCCATCCGCGCCACATACGGAGTCGATGCCAGAGCCAGCCCCTCGTTGAGTGTGGCGGAAAGGCCCGCGTTTTTCTCATGGAAGATGGGTTTGATCCGAGGATCGCGGTTCGCAAATTCCCGAATGACCTTCGCCGAATCGTCCTTCGAAGCATCGTCGATAATGATGAATTCGAAGTCCGCGAACTCCTGTTTCAGGATCGATTCAATGGCCCGCGCGAGGAGATCGCCCGCATTATAGACCGGCAATAATACGGACAGCTTCATGAGCAGGAGTGGTGATACAGTGCTCGCAGTCCTTCCACGAGTTCCGTGGCCGGTTTCCAGCCTAATTCCGCGGCCGCTTTTTCGACCGACAAAACGATCCATGGCGCCAGACGTTTGTCGCTTTCGGAATATTGAAAAGTCTCGCGGACGACTTTGCTTCCCGTAATTCCTTCAAGAAGATTCAAAATCTCATCCACGGAATACCCCTCGCCGCTGCCCACGTTGTAGATACGAAATGACTCCTTCGCTCCCAGGATGCGCAGAAAAAACCCGCAGAGATCCTCGAGATGGATGTAATCCCGAATATTCCCGGGATCGCCAAAAACCTTAATTGGTTGTTTGCGCGAAATCTGGTGGAGAGCCACTCCGATGAACCCTTGCATTCTCTCCGGTGGCAGCAAAACCCCATAGGGGTTTCCGATGCGCAGCGCCGTCGCATGAATCCAATTTTCATTGGCGGCCATGCGAAGGTAGGACTCGAACGTCAGCTTCTGAATTCCGTAAGAGGTCGTTGGGATACAAGCATCGGTTTCCTTGAAAGACTCTCGTCGCGACCCGTTCGCAAGTCCGTAAACTGCGCCGCCACTGCTCGAATAAATGAGATGAGGACAGTGCTTCGCGTCTTTAATTGCCTTCAGCAGATTGAGCGAGGGCGTCAAATTGGCCTGAGCGTCTCCGGCAAAATCGCGGTTTGAAGTCAGCGGCGTGTTCGTATGGGCGAGATGAATCACCACATCGAGATCCCGGACGAAATCGACGCAGTCCGCGGGGGAATTCAGATCGCCTTTCATCCAGGCGACGCGCCCGCCAAATGGATCTGAGGACTGCGATAAAGTTCGGGCGATCGCTTTGACGCGCAAGTCGCTTTTGCGCATGAGGTAATTCAGAAGATACGATCCGATGAATCCGCTGCCTCCTGTGATTCCCACATTCATTTGGCGGGCGCCTCCACGAACTGCGCGGGTGCGCGCCGGACCAGAAGTTCACGAAAGGCTTTATCAAATGCTGTCACTGATTTGCGAATGTCGAAATTCTCCTTGGCATGCAGCCGCGCTCCGGTCCTCAACTTCGCGCAGCGGGTTGGATCCTGGGAGAGCTTCAAAATCGTCTCAGCGAATTGACGGGTGTCCAAAGCATCGCAGAGGAATCCGGAATATCCGTCCATCACGAGCTCCGCGAGGCCGCCAACTCTTGAGGCAATCACAGGCACGCCCATCGACATTGCCTCCATCACAACATTCGGGCGGCCATCCTGCCTTGAAGGAAGGATGAGCAAATCGCACCAGGACAGATGCGTTTCCACCTGACAATAACCAAGCATCTTCACGGAGTCTTCCAAGCCGCGATTCGCGATCTGCTCTCGAACGGCGTCCTCCATCGGTCCATGACCTCCGATCACGAATAGAATGTCCTTTTGTTGCTTCAGACGATCGGCAATTTCCACGAAGAGATCGGGGCCCTTTTCCTTCGAGAGTCGGCCAAAGAAGCCGACGACGAATTTTCGTCCGCAGGTGTCAAAAGGCGCGACTGGCCTTTCTTCCACGTTGAAGCGTGAAAGTTCCACGCCGTTTTGAATGACTCGAATCCGGTCCTCGCTCTCTCCCCGATTGAGGAGCCATGACTTGATGGGGTTGCTCTCAACAATGTGCAAGTCGATAAGGTAGTCGTATTTCCGATTGTTGGCCGTATGCCCGACTTCGTTGAATAGATTGTCCACCACCTTCATTTCCGGAAACAAAGTCTTCAGTTCCGGCAGCAAGTCGTAAATGTAAGCGGAGCCCGCCTGCAACAGGATATCCACCTGGCGCGACGAAATCAGATAGGAGATGAAGCCGCTCCATGAATCGACGGGAAGACATTCCGGCAGGCAGAATATCTCCGATGTCGATGGTTTGAACCATTCGGCGGAATTGCCCTGCGATAAAAGCGTCCTCTTGGTCGTGATGATAGTAACCAGATAGCCCTCGTCTTTGAGGCCCCGGCAGATCTGTGACAATATCTTCTCGGCGCCGCCGATTGTCAGGTAGGGCAAACAGAGAAGCACCCGGGTTTTCTCCGCGCTTACTCCGCGGTCCAAAAGCTCTCTCCATTGGCTTCGTCGCAGTGTCCTTGCTTTTTGGCTTGGAATGGCGCTTCCAAATCTCGCCTGGATTCTTCTCCGAACGGCGCGGAACTTCCTTTTGACGGCCCCGATCAAGTCGGCGCCTTGCGATGGCTGGATGGAAAGCGGGTTGGAAGTGATCTGGGCTTGCGGCGCTGGGCGAATCCAGAACTCCTGGTCTTCATAGCGAGCCGCCGTTTCCGGACGAATTCCTGATGCCGTTTCCCAAAAGTGCCTGGGAAATACAGCGTTGTGGATTAGTCCGTTCGATTCGATGACACCGGCAAAATCGAAATCCTCGGGCGGGCGCGCTCCATCTTCGATTCCGAGACTTCCCTGCCAGATACCGCAAACGCCAAATCCTTCAATGGCGAGGCGAAGCAAGCACTTCTCCAGATACGCGGGCTCCAACCTGCCGTCGGCATCCAAACAACAGATATATTTTCCCGCCGCGGCTGCGATGCCTATATTTCGTGCGCTCGATACCTCCGAGTCTGGCTGGCGAATGACGCGCGCGCGCGGGTCTCGCAAATCATCAATGATGCGTTTCGTGTCGCTATCGTTGGAACCTCGGTCTACGACGACGACCTCCAGATCCTGCCATGTTTGCGCCAGCGCCGAGTTCACCGCCTCCTTCAAGGAATCGCCGCCGTCGCGGCAAGCAATTACGATGGACACCAGGGGCTTCGATTTAGGCCAGAGTTCCTGCGGTGAACGCTTCTCATTGGCCTGAGCGAAGCGGACGAGGGCGAGCCAATGCCCGTCGCAGCAGCTTTGAAAAGTAATAAGGCTTTCTACGCTGGGTTGCGCGTTCGTGTCCTTACCGCTTCGTCCTTCCGCGGCGGCGTTTTTGATGATCAGTTGGCCTCGAAAGTGGAGTTGTTTATCTGAGAGCTGCGTGTCCTCGTCGATCCGGAGGAACGATTTCACGTCCTTTACTTTGCAGTTGCGCAATCGCGTCACCAAGTCCCGCAGTCTATTCACCACAGCCCACACGTTGTTCGATGTGCCATTGAGGATTCGGAACCAGAGCTTGCGGTGAATCTGCTCGAGTTTGAATTCCGCCGCGGCCAGGGCTGGCCGCAGCTTGCCGAGTTCCTGATGAAGCTCGCCGATATTGTTATGCAACTCTGCGATGATCCTGCCCTGTTCGCCATTCGCTTTTGCCTGCTCGCCATTATGCTTCAGCACAAAGGACAGGCGCTCTTTGAGCGTCGCGATTCCATTTGCGGAGGCGGTATTCTGGACCGCGAGCTTTTCGCGATGACGTTTTCCCACTGTCTCCAGCCAGGAGACAGACAAGTCGTTTGATCCCGCGCGGACGAGTTCCAAGGCGGTGAGGACGGATTGCAACGAGTCATCCGCCAAGCTTGTGGCTTCCAGTTCGCTTTCAGATTGCTTGGGCGGAATTTCACCGTCGCGCCCCTCATACTTCAAGCACAAGGAAGCCGCGACCTTCTTCCAACCAAGGCGGGGCGGCAGAAAGCCGATGTTGATTTCCTGATGGCAGCTCTTTGGCTGAAAGTCGGCGAACTCTCTAACATCAAGGCGGTAACCTAATTCAAAGCGATCAACCAATGAATTCACGGATGAATTCGTTTCCGCAGCGGCCCGATTTAAGTAGTTGTATTGCACCACGTTCAGCGGATTGCAAAACGCGACGGAATTCTCGAAGCAAAGTAAATCGGGGTGGCTTTGCGCGAATCGCCCCTTCTCCATGTCGATCCTCTCTTCCAAACCATTTGGGTGTTTGATTTCATCCGTGGTGTGGAGGATGGACAGGATTTGACGGACCCTGAAAACGGAGCTGGAAACCTCCATCGGATAGCCAAAGTCGTAGCTCGCCCCGACCCATTGGAAACGGAGGATCTTGCCCGTCCGTTTGGATTCGCTTTCCGGGCGATCCGTTTCCGGCGAGGGAATTTCCACGGCCTCGGGCATTTTCTGCGGCGTGTCATTATGTGAATAGCAGAACTCGATGTTTCTGCCGAGTCGCAATGAAAAGGCGATCGCCGAAACCTCGGACTCGAGCGCCGAAACAATTTCGCCAAGGCGAAACGGATGCACACAAAGATTGTCGTCCACCATGAAAAGGACGTAATCGAAACCTGATAGCGCCGTTTCAAGATTTTGGTGAAAAACGGATTCCGGAATGAACTCTACGTCCGGATAGTCCTTGCGAAGTGTCTCGTATTGAGCGGCGTGCCGGGAATCGGTGCATTTAAAGATGACCCGCTTCTGGCAAGTGTCCCTGTCCGTGCAATGGAGCGCAAACGTCCTCAGGCATGCGTCCAATTGCATGGCTCTGTCTTTGCTAAAGATGATTGCTACAGTCTTTCGATCGATGCTCACTTGCGGGAATTTTGTCCTTGCGGGTCACCGGGCGCTTCTTGCCGGTGAGGGGATGGCGATGCTTGGCGGTCGGAATACGGAGCGCTACTGGTACTGAAGGCTTTCGTTATAATAATTCACGGCATCCTGGGCTGGGCCGAGGTAATGCATGCGACCGCCCCCGAGAACGGCGCCGGTGTTGCAGAGTTCCCGAACCGCCTTTTCCGAGTGGCTCACGAAGAGGATGGTACGCCCATCGGCGCTGGCATTTCTCAGCTTCTCCAGGCATCGCGCTTGAAACGGTGCATCGCCCACCGCGAGCACTTCGTCGATAATCATCACTTCGCATTCCAAGTGCGCCGCCACGGAAAAGGCCAGGCGGACGCGCATGCCGCTCGAGTAACGTTTGACCGGTGTGTCGATGAACTTTTCCACCCCGGAAAAGTCCACGATTTCATCGAAACGCCGCGTAATTTCGACTCGTTTCATTCCCAGAATGCTTCCGTTGATATAGACGTTTTCCCGTCCCGTGAGCTCATCGTGAAAACCGGTGCCGACCTCGAGCAGGCTGGTCACGGTTCCCCGGACGCACGCCCTTCCGTGACTGGGCGCCGTGATTCGGGAAAGGATCTTGAGGAGAGTCGATTTGCCCGAGCCATTCTTCCCGAGGATGCCCAGAACCTCGCCTTGATGAACGTCGAAGGTTATATCCCTCAAGGCCCAGAAGTCCTCGGGCGTAGGCGGTCTGTCGTTGCCCTCTTCGTGAACGTAGGAATGCGGATCGACTTTTCCGCGCTTTCGCGCCCACCAACTTTGAAACTCCCTGAAGAGCATATCGCGATTGATATTCCCCAGGCGGTATACCTTGCTAACGTTTTCGATGCGGATGGCGACGGACATGATGAAATGCGCAGCAGCTTAAATAGTGTCGGTGAATGTCCGCTCCACTTTATTGAAGAGCACGAGCCCGATGATGAAGATCACGACCGTGACGCTAAAGCTCGTCACCAATTGCCATAGAAACACCGTTCCGACGCCGAAGAACGCATAGCGGAATGCTTCGATGATGGTCACCATCGGATTCAAAGCCATGAAGGGTCGAATACTCGGAGGAATCATTTTGAGAGGAAAGACCACGCAGCTCCCATACATGAGGAGTTGTGTTCCGAATCCCACGAGAACCACCAGATCCTTGTAGCGCGTGGTCAGCGCAGTGATGATGAATCCCCCTCCCATTCCGATCAGGGCCATTTGCAAGATGAGAACTGGCAAGGCGACAATGCGCCAATCCGGATGAATGTGCGCTCCCCGCAACCAGAAGAACACATACGCCGCGAGGAACAAGGAAAACACCATGAAGAAATTCACCATGCACATTCCCACCGTGGCGATCGGAGAAGACAATCGCGGGAAGTATATTTTGCCGAAAAGGTAGGAGTTGGTGGAAAACGTCACCGAGGACTTGTTCAGGCAATCCGAGAAAAACGTCCAGCACGCCATGCCGGAAAGATAGAAAAGGAATGGAGGAATGCCGTCCGTGGAGATTCCGCCCACGCCCCAAAAAACCAGCATCAAGACCACGGTTTGCAGAAATGGCTGCACCCAATACCAGAGCGGTCCCAGAACGGTCTGCTTGTAAGTGGAATTGAAGTCCCGGTAGAAAAAGAGATAGATCAAGTCGCGGTATTCCCACAGCTCCTTCCAGGGGATACTGAACAGCGTTTTCTTCGAATCGATTACTGTCGTCCACCACTCCTCTGGAATGTCAGTCTGCCGGGGGTTCGATCGAACCTCGGCAAAGTCAATGACGCCGGCGCGCGCTTCGGAAGCAGGCGTGGTCTTTTCCTCTGGCGCCGGCGTATCCGCCACTTGAACGACCGCGTTTTGGGATTCGAGGTCTTTCAACGGATTCCTCCGATGGTGTTTCTCGCTGGAAGGAAGGTTTGGTTCATAAATTGGAAGGGATCTCGCAGGCTAAAAAACGATCTTACGAGACAAGGGATTTGAGAATCCAGGGAATCAATTGCTGGCTTTTCTCATGCCAGTGCTGCAGCCGGGCCAGACGGTTGACCGCGGCCGATTGCTCCGGGGCCGGCAGGTCGGAGATGAGACTCTCCATGCGCTGCAACCGCAGCAAGCCGTGGTCCAGATGGGGCTGCAGCTCTTCCTTAATGAAGCCGGCGGCGAAGCGGCTCAATTCGATCTCCGCCAGATAGTAATCCCGGCGGGAGCCTGCCACGTACACCGTCTTGATCGCGCCAAACGCCCGGAGCAGTTTGAGGCCCTGGCTGGCGGCGCCTTTGCTCATGTTCAGGCGCTGCATCAGGTCGTCCATCGATAGCGGTTGAGCGGAAAAGAAAAGCAGGCCGTAGAGTTCACCGATGGATTTCGGGAGGCCAAACAGGCCCACGAAGCCGATGAAAAGATCGATGGCTTGGGTCTCCAGCTCCGTGAGCGGTTTCACGGAGTCCGGCTGTGCTGAAGAATCGGAAGTTGGAGAATGGACCGGCATCGAAAAGGCGGGATAACAGTCCATTCCGCTCAATGAAGTCAATTTAAAATGAATATTGCGTTATGATCGGGAGCCACGAATCACTCGGGGAACGGGCGGGCAGGGTGTGATCATAGCGAATCAAAGTAAAACGTGTTCGTTTTGGCGGGTGAAGTGAATCGGTGTGGGATGGTTTGTTCTTTGTTCGCGGGGCAGGGATTGGCGCATTGGGGCGAAGCTTCGGCTGTGGCGATCAAGGTGAATCAAGGTGAATCAAGGTAACGATGGCCTTTTGGTGGCCGCCGCCCATGGAGAATCGGGAATCGAAATGCAGAATGGATTCCGGCGCGGCCAACTGTCCGTTTTGGGCACTTGGTGTATGGTTCGGCTTCATGAATGGCCCCATGCCAAAACAGATTCGTATGTCGAGTAAAAATGCCGGTGGAATGGCTGTTTTGCTTCGACAACTGAGGACCTGAGGGTTCTCGATTGCACTCGAGTTTCAGATAATCCTGTTGATTCCCGCGACTTTGTGAATCTTGTTCCCCAGCTTTTATGCGCATCCCCTGGTTCAAAATCGTAGGGCTTCTTCTCGCGATCTGGCTCGTGGTGGGGGGCGCCATTTACTGGGCGCGCAGCCTTCGCGCCACTCCGGAATCCGTCATGCGGTATTTGGACGGCCAGCCCTTGAATGGCAAGGCGCCCGGAAAACGCGACGATGTGATCAAAACGGTCGCGGGCGAATTGAACCAGTTTTCCTACGAGCAGCGCCGCGAGGTGCGCGTGAGCCGCAAGTTGGATGGTTTTTTCAAACAGCTCTCGCCGGGCGAGCAATCCCGGTTTCTCGATCTCACGCTTCCGACGGGTTTCCATAGGATGATGGAATCCCTGAACAAGATGACGCCGGAAAAGCGGAAGCAGTTTGTGGATAAAGCCCTCGCGGACATGAAGAAGCACGAAGGCGAAGACCCTCAGGATGCCCAGCTCGATGAGAACGCGAAAAAAGTCATCGATCAGGGATTCAAATCTTTCTACAGCGACGCCAGCGCGGATGTGAAAATGGATATGGCGCCTCTCATCGAGCAGATGCAACGGAACATGCAGGGCTCCCGATGACGGCTGCGCGCGAGAGATCGGGCGGCTTTACGTTGATGGAATTGCTCGTCGTGTTTGCAGTGATTGCGATTCTCGCTTCCCTGGCCGTTCCCGCCTACCAGCGCGTCATCCAAAGCGGCCGCGCCACCGGTTGCGTCTCCAATCTCCGCCAGATTAGCGTGGGGCTCGGCGCCTATCTGACCGACAACAACAACGTCATGCCGACGCTCCAAACCGCGCGCGCCAGCATCTCCGACGATGTGCAGGTCATCGACAACACGCTTTCGAAATACATCACGGCGCCGAGTGTTTTCGCGTGTCCGGCAGATGTGAATGGTTTCGCGAAAACCACCGGCACGAGCTATTTCTGGAACGTCGCGCTCAACGGCCAGACGGCCAGCAATCTGAGTTTCATGCCTCTCCTTCAGACCCAGAACACGCAGGCGCCCAGCCAGATTCCCATCATGGCGGACAAAGAGGGGTTCCATCCGTATCTCGCAAACAAGGTCAATGTGCTCTACGCGGACGGTCACGCTTCGAAGGACCTCACCTTTTTCACCGGAAATTAAATGGGATTGCGTCTCCCTTGCCGGCGAATGGATGCTGCGCGCTTCACGAGGGAATCTCCCCTCACGCCGCCATGATCGAACTGCGTAATCTGACCAAAGCCTACGGCGGCAAATCGGCCTTGCTCGACCTCTCTCTCCATGTCCAACGCGGGGAAATCTTCGGTCTCCTGGGGCACAACGGCGCGGGGAAGAGCACCACCCTCGGCATCCTGCTCGGCCAAGTTTTTCCTGATCAAGGCGAGGCCTTCATCGATGGCGTTTCGGTGCAGCGTGATCGGGCGAACGCGCTCGCGCGGACCGGCGCGATTTTCGAAGCGCCCCGGTTTTACGATTACCTGAGCGGTTGGAGAAACCTGGAAATTTACTCCAGCTACTCGGCGCGCGTCCCGGCTGAGCGGATCGGGGAAGCAGTGGAGATCGCGGGTCTTACCGGACGCATTCACGATCGAGTGGGGACCTACAGCCAAGGCATGCGACAAAGGCTCGGACTCGCCCAGGCGCTGCTTCCCGAAAACGAGGTCATCCTCCTGGACGAACCAACCAACGGGCTCGATCCCGAGGGCATCCACGAGATGCGCGAATTGATTCAACGGCTGAATCGCGAACATGGTTTGACGGTCGTCTTTTGCTCCCACCTGCTCGTGGAGGTCGAGCAACTCTGCGATCACGTCGTCATTCTCAATCAGGGCCGAAAGATCTTCGACGGTCGCTGGGCCGATCTCGCGGTCGATCGCCGTCAGGTCCGATTGACGGTGGACGATTGGGACCGCGCGCAGGGCTTGCTGACCGAGTCGGGCGGCGTTCGGATCGAAGGCGCCGGGATGATCTCGCTGGACGACCAGTGTGAAGTGGCGGACCTCGTCGCGCGGTTGGTTCATGGGGGATTGCGCGTGAGCGCCGTGGAGCCGCTGCGCAGAAATCTCGAACAAATCTATCTATCGCTCACCCATCCCGACGCGACGGACAAACAAGTCTGACGAATGTCCCTCTTCCTCTACCAACTTCGCGGCGAACTGTGGAAGCTCTTCGCCCGCAAGCGCACCTACATCGGTTACGGCGTGTTTTTCGCCGTGGAGATTTTGGTGCTGGCGCTGATGCATCTGCCGCCCGGGCGGCGCATGCTGAGGCGCGTGATCGAGGGCAACGGGGGCATTTTTAGCGAATACTTTTCTGGCCTGACGGTCGCGCTGCTGATGGTGGCGGTCACCCTTTTCCTCTTGGGCGGCCTCTATCTGGCGCTGATCGCCGGCGACCTCGTGGCCAAAGAGGTGGAAGACGGGACGATGCGCATGACGCTCTGCCGTCCGGTGTCGCGCCTCCGGGTGTTGGCGTTGAAATACGTCGTTTGCGTCATCTACACGTTTAGCCTGGTTTTCTTCGTTGGATTGTCCGCGCTGACCATGGGGCTGTTGGTCCGCGGATGCGGGGGATTATTTCCGATGATTCCCGGGGTCAATCTCCTGGCGCTTTACGAATTTGGCCCGGGCTTGGAGCGTTATCTTGCTGCGCTGCCGTGCTTCGCCCTTAGCATGCTGACGTTTGCCACCTTTGCGTTCCAACTCTCGTGCTGGAACATGAAGCCCGCGGCGGCCACGATATCGGCCATCACAGTCTTCTTCGTAGACTGGATCCTCCATGAGATGCCCTACTTCGAGTCCTATCGTCCCTGGATGATGACCACGCACATGAACACCTGGATGAACGCCTTCCGGGAGCCGTGGCCATGGCAGAAACTGGTCGAAGACTACGCCATCCTCCTGGGCCTCGATGCCACGTTCTTCATCGTGGGCGCCGTCGTGTTTGCCTCGCGCGACTTCAAATCATAAGCGACTCTTTCCCAGTCATGGATATCTACGCCGACCCCGCCTATGCGATGGCCACGGAGCAATTCCGAGTCGTTGCCGATTACCTGAACATCGATTCGAACCTTCGCGAGCGGATGATGTATCCGAAGCGCGCCATCGCGGTGACGCTGCCGATCCATCGCGATGACGGCAGGATTCAGACTTTTCCCGGATATCGGGTGCAGCATCACCTCAGCCTCGGCCCCACGAAAGGGGGCGTGCGATTCCATCCGGGGGTCACGCTCGGGGAAGTGGCCGCCCTTTCCACCTGGATGAGCTGGAAATGCGCGCTCACGGGGCTTCCGTATGGCGGAGCGAAAGGCGGCGTCACTGTCGATCCCGCCATGCTCTCGCTCCGGGAACTCGAGGCGCTCTCGCGGCGCTACATGCAGGAGATGATCCCTTTTGTGGGACCGCACACCGATGTCATCGGGCCGGATATGGGCACGAACGAGCAGGTCATGGCGTGGTTCATGGACACCTACTCGGTTTACAAGGGATACTCCGTGCCTGAGATCGTCACGGGCAAGCCCGTCTCGATCGGAGGGACGAGCGGAAGGCGCGAGGCCACGGGACGGGGTGTCGTGTATCTCATCGAGCGCGCGCTCAATGTCCTCAAAATGCAGCCGGACCACTGCACCGCCGTGGTCCAGGGATTCGGGAACGTCGGCGCGGTCACCGCCCTGGGCCTTGCTTACAAGAACGGGATGAAGGTCATCGGAATCAGCGACGCCAGCGGCGCGTATCACCGGTCGCAGGGGATCGATGTCGGCGCCGCGGAAAAATACGCCGCCGTCCATGGCAGCCTCGCGGGTTTTGACGGCGCGGACCGCATTTCACCCGATGATCTTCTCACGCTGGAATGCGATATTCTGGTTCCGGCGGCAGTCGAGGGGGTGATCACCGAAAAGAACGCAGGGCAGCTCCGGTGCCGGATTCTCGCCGAGGCGGCCAATGGGCCGACGACCCCGGCGGCCGATCAAATCCTCTTCCAGCGTTGGAACGAGATCTTCGTCATCCCGGATATTCTCTGTAATGCGGGAGGTGTCGTGGTTTCCTATTTCGAATGGGTGCAGGGCCTCCAGCAGTTCTTTTGGAATGAGAGCGAAGTGATGGACAAGCTGTTCCGCATCCTGGAGCAGGCTTTCTCCGCGGTGACCAAGCGGTCGCGCGATTCGCAAATTCCACATCGGATGTCGGCCATGGCGATCGGGGTGGAGCGCGTGTTGATGGCGAAAAAGGCGCGGGGGCTGTTCCCATGAAGATGGCAAATCGGAAAGGTTTTGCTCGACATCGATTTACATAAATTTATAACCGACTGTCCGCACGAGCCAGATGCGATGAGCCAAGGCCTATGAGCGCGGATTCGCCTGAGTATTTCGCCCATAGAGAAAGCATCCAGAAAAAGAAGCATGACGAATCAAGCCCTGCACCTCGCATCGACGGACCGCATTCTCTATTTTGCCCCCCACCCGGACGACGAATCGCTCGCCGGCGGCGGCCTCATTCAGAAGGCGATGGCCCTCGGAGCCCAGGTGCGGGTGATCTTTGTGACCAGCGGTGATCGCAACCCCTGGCCGCAGCGCGTCATCGAGCGCCGGCTATTCGTGGACGGCAAGGCCCGCAGTCGCTGGGCGGCTTTGCGCCGGGCGGAGGCGCTGAGGGCGTTGGAGGTGCTCGGCATGACGCAGCCGGCGGAAGTGCATTTTCTGAATTGGCCCGACCAGGGCGTGACGCCCCTGCTCATGGGCGCCGACGAGGCGGCGATGGAAACCATCTGTCGGATGATCGTCGAATGGCGCCCCACCATCATTTTTTCACCCGCCGCGGAAGATACGCACCCGGATCACAACGCATTTTACGTGATGACCCAAATCGCGCTCGACCGGCTGCGCCGAACGGGTTTCGAAGCGCCTCCGGTGCTGAGTTATATGGTGCATGTTCCTCACGTGCGACTCACTCGGGAAGTGCGCGCCTTAAAACTCTCTCCCGCGGAGAAATCTCTCAAGGCGGACGCCATCCAGGCGCACGAGACGCAAATGCTCACCCGGAAGCGGTTCTTGGCGCATGCCCGCGAGACCGAGGAATTCCATTTGCCCTTTGCTCCGGAAGGCCGCCACTCGCACCACCCCGTAGTGGATGGAGAACAGGGCGGGGGAGCCCTGCGGCTGCGCGTCAGGATGCCCAAGCCGCTCTTGAGCTTCCGCGGCGCCGTGCTGCATCTGGCCCTGGAGACTCTCCTGGAAGGCAGCCTCCGCTGGTCGCTGCAAATGCCGGGGCGTTCGGCCAAGGCGAAAATCATCGATACTCGGAGCGGCAAGCCTCTCCGCTGGGCCACCGTCCGTATCCAGGGACGGGCCGCTGTCGTTTCGTTGCCGATCGCATCTGCCCAACCGCTGGATCGCCTCTTCATAAAGTTCGACCGCCGCCCGCTCTTTTTCGATATCGCCGGCTGGCGTGAGATTCCCGTGGATGAAACGCTCAAGCCGCAGGTGCAGTATCACCGCTTCACGGCTTCCAAACGTTCCGCTTCCGCGGAATAGCCCAATCGCAGACTGGCGCGAATTTGCTCTGCCGGGCAGGCGGCATAAAAACTTGTCTTCCGCGCGCGGGTTTCGCATTTGAAGCGGATGTCCGTTCTTGTTGTTGGTTCCATCGCTCTCGATACCGTCAAAACTCCCATTGAGGAGCACGCCGATTTGCTGGGCGGTTCGGCTTCCTACGCCGCCGTCGGCGCGAGCTTTTTTACACCCGTCAATCTCGTGGGAGTCGTCGGCGACGATTTCCCGAAGTCCCACATCGAATACTTTCAGTCGCGCCGGATCGATATCGAGGGACTGCAAATCGTGCCCGGAAAAACCTTCCGGTGGTCCGGCGAATACATGTGGGACCTGAATACGCGCGAGACCCGGAGCGTGGAACTGAACGTCTTCGAGCACTTCAATCCCGTGCTTCCTGCGTCCTACAAGAACTCGCCCTATGTGCTTCTGGCCAATATCGGGCCGAACCTGCAGAACCATGTGCTCGATCAGATGCAGCGCCCGCGCTTCGTCGTGGCAGATACGATGGATCTGTGGATCAATATCGCGCTGGACGAATTGCAGCGGCTCATCAGCCGGGTGGATATGCTGATCCTGAATGACAGCGAGGCGCGCCAACTCACGAAGAAGACGAGCCTCATCAAGGCCGCTGCCGAGATTCGGTCGCGCGGTCCCGCGTATGTGGTCATCAAAAAGGGCGAGCACGGCGCGCTGCTCTTCGGCCCCAACGGGCAATTCTTCAGTTGCGGCGCCTACCCGCTCGAAGACATCCACGATCCCACCGGCGCGGGCGATACCTTCGTGGGCGGGCTCGCCGGCTATCTGGCGGCCCAGAATCATGAGCAGGTGACATTCGAGGAATTGCGCAAGGCGGTGGTGGTCGGCAGCGTGCTCGCGAGTTTCAACGTCGAATCCTTCAGCCTGGAGCGCCTTCGCTCGCTGACCCAAAAGGACATCGATGAGCGCTTTCAAAGCTTCCGCCTGATGAGCCAGTTCGAGACGCTCGCGTAGGCCAGTTTGCGGCCCATGCGGTAAGAGCCGGGAAGCGAGTTTTTCCCTTTTCTTCCTTAAGGCGTTAGGCTGGAGTGGCCCGGATGAGGGACCGCTCGAGGCACTTGTTCCGGGGATTGCCAGGAGGATATCCTCCCTTGGTGGAGCGGAGCAATTTTGGCGTGGCGGATTTCATCCCCGGCTTTCGCGCCGATCTCATTATGGCGTTCCTTCGGTCGTTTCCATGATTCCGGCCTACCCGTCTCTGGCAGATTTTTCCTGGGAACTGGCTGTGGTCCGGGTCCTGTTGTTCCTTTTCATTGGGATTCTGATCGGCGCCGGAGCGCTTCAGTTGGCGACGAAATGGGTGGCCGGCTTTACGCCTTCCTTGGGCCGGGCATGTGGGGCCTTTATTTGCGCGATCGTTCTCGGTCTTATTGTAGGAGCGTTTGCCGTGAGATTGGCGGGGCCGGATTCCCGCGTCATCCTTCTCATGATTCCCATCGGACTCTTTCTGGAGGCCTGCTGGTACCAAGCCGTCCTTGCGAGAGGCGACGTCGCCGAGGAAATCAGCGTGATCCAAGGCGTGCTGATTAGTATTTTGCAGCGCCTGATTATCCTCGTTCCGCTGTTCTTCATCGTCATGAGCGCCGCTTTGCTCATCGGAATGAGTAAGGTGCAGCGAATCATGGCCCAACAAGGCACGAGAGGTCTTTCTCCATCTGGAGCGAACACGCGATCGGCGCCGGCTTATGCGACGGTTGCGGATGCGCAGCAGGAAGCCGTCCGCCGCTACCCGCAGTTGGCCGTCCAGGGCTCGCGTTTGAACAAGGCCTACGTGGATCGTTACCACCTCTATCAAAAGACGTGGCCCAGCTACTTCGCGGATAATTCGTGGCCGGTTCGGCTGGCCGACGAAACGGCCAACGACCTTGCCTCCTGGTAAACTGAATCCGGCGGTCAGCGCGCCAGTTCCGCGAGCGCCGGCGCATTGTCGGCCGGAGTTCCCACGCTATGGAACGTGGCGTC